>WNET01000151.1_pt1 | contig 25670 bp, 20 predicted proteins | sample 5399911 | NCBI WGS metagenome assembly WNET01 (sample SAMN13153333, study PRJNA577476) | soil metagenome | isolation source: 40 cm grassland meadow soil pre-rain plot 2 | place: USA:California | collected 2015-09-08 | reverse complement strand
CCGTGACGGCTGAGGTATCAGCCCGCCCTTCGCTCGTTGCACTAACGCCCGTCGAACCTGCCGCGACACCCTGGACCACGCCTTGGGTGTTGACTGTGGCCACCGCGGTGTTGAGCGATGCCCAGGCGATGATTCGTCCGGTCAGCACGCCGCCGGCCGAATCGCGTAGCGTCACGGACAGGGGCGTCGTGGCTCCCACGGCCACCGTTGCCGATGCCGGCGTCACGGTGACCGAGGCTACGGGCACGACGCTCACGGTCACGCTGGCGGTGTCGCTCTGACCCTCGCTGGTCGCAATGATCGACGCAGTTCCCGCGGCCACACCGCGCGCCACGCCGGAGGTGTTGACGGTCGCGATCGCCGTGCTGGTCGAACGCCATGTGACGACGCGACCGGTCAGCAGCTGACCCGCTGCGTCCCGCAGGGTCACGGAGGATGGCGTCGTGGCTCCCACGAACACCGCCGCGGACGCCGGCGTCACGGTGACCGAGGCCACGGGGACCACGCTCACGGTCACGCTGGCGGTGTCGCTCAGGCCTTCGCTTGTGGCAATGATCGACGCAGTTCCCGCGGCCACACCGCGCGCAACGCCGGAGGCGTCGACGGTCGCGATCGCCGTGCTGCTCGACTGCCATGTGATGACGCGACCGGTCAGGAGCTGACCTGCTGCGTCACGCAGCGTGACGGAGAATGGCGCCGTGGCTCCCACGACAACCGTCGCCGACGCCGGCGTCACGGTGACCGACGCCACGGGCACGTTGATCACGGTGAGGACTGCCGTGTCGCTCTTCGATTCGCTGGTCGCGATGATGCTCGCCGAGCCCGGCGCCACGCCGCTGGCGACGCCGGCGGCGGTGACGGTGGCGACGGCCGGAGTGGCGGACGACCAGGTGATGGTGCGATTGGTGAGGATCGTACCGGCCGAGTCGAACGGTGTCGCGACGAACGGCGTCGTGTTGCCCACCGACACGGTCGCCGTCAACGGCGTAACCGTCACGGACGCCACCGGCGCCGGTGTCACAATGACCACCGCCGTGTCCGCAACGCCGGACGTGTCGACCGCAATCACGCTGTCCTGCCCCGGGTTCTGGCCGGCCTTGAAATGGCCGACCGCGCGGCCGCGACCGGGGTTCGTAACGCCCGTAATCTCGCCACCCGTCGTGCCGCGCACGCTGAAGGTGACTGCCAGTGGCGCCATGTCACCGGCCTGATCGGTTCCCTGGACGGTGAGATCGGTGCTTTGATTGAGATGCAATGCTACGAGTATCGGCGATATGCTGAGTCGTGCGAGTGACCCGTTGGTCGGGGCCGTGCGCGGTTCGAGCTTGCACGACACGGCCGCGAGGGCAGCGACGACACAGATAGCATTTTTGAGCAGGGCAAGACGGCACGCCAGCTTGTGCATATACGGCATCGGACCCGCCCCCATGTATGGGAAAACTCGGAAAACGAAAGGGCCGCCTGCGTGCGACCGATTCGGTCGATCCGCTGGCGGCCCGGCTGGCGTGGCGAGTCACACTCGCTGTAGCCCCGCAGCTCTGCGACACCGCCTTTGGGCGGCTTTGCTCTGATCAGCAACGCAAAATGGGGAGAACCGCCGGCAGTCGGTCGTGACGGGAGTCACGCGCGTGCGGGGCATTCTCTGCATGTAACTCTGTGTGACGTAGAGCCCAAACCGACGGATTCGCGTCAGTTTTGAAACTGTAAGCGCGGTACAACACCACCCTCACCGGGGGTGTCCGCGATCGCTGTATTTCTTTACGCCACAGTGGGTTACATGTGTGGATGTTGTGGCCCGGAATCTGCCGGACCACGCCCCCGTGGCCACAGATACAGCCTATCGCTGCGAAGAAACTCTCGTCGAAGTTCTAACCGAGCGTCTGGACGTCGCGTGCGATGCGCTGCGCGAATCGGCGGCACTGCTGTCGGCGACGGAGCGAGAGCGGGCGCGGCGCCTCGCGTTCGCCCGCGATCGGCGCCGGTTTATCGTCGCCCGCGCGCGGCTGCGGCAGCTGCTTGCGACACGCCTGGGTGTGCGGCCCGCCGCGATCGAGCTGACCTCGGGTCCCTACGGCAAGCCGATGCTCGGACCCCGGTTGCGCGCGTCGAATCTGCGATTCAACGCCTCCCACTCCGCCGATCTCGCGGTGTACGCGTTCGCCCGCGGACGCGAGATCGGCGTCGACGTGGAAGCGATTCGCACGATTCCCGATGCCGACGAGATCTCGGCCCGCTTTTTTGCCGCGCGCGAAGCGGCGGCGTACGCGGCCCTCGATGTCGACTCGCGTCCGGTGGCCTTCGTCAATTGCTGGACGCGCAAGGAAGCGTTTCTGAAAGCGGTCGGTGGTGGCCTGAGCTATCCGCTCGATCGCGTCGAGGTGTCGCTGGCGCCGGGCGCGCCCGCGACCATCGTCCGCGTTGCGGACACGCCCGGGGACGCGTGCGGCTGGCGTCTGGCGAGCTTTACGCCCGCGCGCGGCTTCGTCGGCGCCGTCGTCGTGGAGCAGTGGCTGCAGTGACCTACCAATCCGGTTGGGTGACCGACGACGTACGGATGTTCCGGACGTCGGTCCGCCAGTTCATCCAGAAGGAGCTGGTGCCGCAGCAGGCCCGCTGGCGTGAGCAGCAGCGCCCCGATGCCGAGGCGTGGACCGCGGCGGGGGCCGCGGGCATGCTGCTCCCGGATGTGCCCGACACGTTTGGCGGCGGTGGCGGAACGTTCGCGCACACGGCGGTGGTGCTGGAGGAGCTCACGCAGGCCGGCGTGCACTTCGGCTTCAGTATTCAGAACATCGTGGCGCACTACCTCCTCGCCTACGGCAGCGACGCGCAGAAATGTCGCTGGCTGCCGCGCATGGCGCGGGGCGATCTGGTGGGCGCCATCGCGATGAGCGAGCCCGCCGCCGGTTCCGACTTGCAGGGCATTCGTGCCACCGCGCGGCGCGTCGGCGACTGCTACGTCATCAACGGCTCGAAGACGTTCATCACGAATGGCTGGCACGCCGGCCTCGTCTGTCTGGCCGTCAAAACCGACCCTGCCGTCGCGGGCTGGAAAGGCATCTCGCTGATCTTCGTGGAAACCAAGGACCTGCCGGGATATCGCGTGGGGGGCGCGCTCGACAAGATCGGCATGCACGGCCAGGACACGTGCGAACTGTTTTTCGACGATGTGCGCGTCCCGGCCGCAAACCTCCTGGGAGGGGCGGAAGGGAAGGGGTTCTCCCAGATGATGGAGCGTCTGCCGTATGAGCGTCTGACCGTCGCCGTGGGCGCGGTCGCCGCGGCGGAGCATGCCGTGTCCATCACCACGAAGTACGTGAAAGAGCGCACGGCGTTCGGGAAGCCGCTGCTCGATCTGCAGAATACCCGGTTCACGTTGGCGGCGTGCAAGACGCAGGCGCAGATCGGCCGAGTCTTTGTCGACAACTGCATCGAACGGTTTGTCGCCGGCCAGCTCGACGACGTCAGCACCGCCATGGCCAAGTATTGGCTCACCGAGTGCCAGTGCCGCGTCATCGACGACTGCCTGCAATTGCACGGCGGCTATGGCTACATGACCGAATACCCGATCGCCCGCATGTGGGCGGACAGCCGCGTCCAGCGGATCTATGCCGGCACAAACGAAATCATGAAGGAGCTGATCGCGTGGTCGCTTTGAAGGATGTGTGCCTCCACACCCTGATCGAAGAACAGGTTGCGCGTACGCCCGATCAGACCGCCCTGGTTTTCGAGCAGCAACGCGTGACCTACGCCGAGCTGGACCGGCGGGCGACGCTCGTCGCGCGGCACGTGCGGCGACTCGGCGCGGGCCCGGAAGTGCTCGTGGGCGTCTGCCTCGAGCGGTCGTTGGACATGGTGATCGGGATCCTCGGCGTACTGAAGGCGGGCGCGGCGTACGTGCCGATGGATACCGCCTACCCGCGCGAGCGAATCGCCTTCATGCTCAGCGACGCGAACGTGTCGATCCTGCTCACACAACAGCATCTCGTTGCGAGCCTCCCCAGCGTCGGCCGTGTCGTGTGTATCGATGCGCTCGAGTCAACGAACGGCGACGAGGCGGGGCGGCAGGAGCCGGAAGTCCGGCCCGATAACGTCGCGTATGTGATCTACACGAGCGGCTCGACGGGCCGTCCCAAGGGCGTCTGTATCGAGCACCGCAACATCGTCAATTACGTCCGGGGCGTGGCGGCGCGACTGCGCCTCGACCCCGGGATGCGGCACGCGACGGTGTCGACCATCGCGGCGGACCTGGGCAACACCGTGATCTTCCCGGCGCTCGCGACCGGCGGCGTTCTCCACGTGATGTCGCAGGAACGGCTCGAGAGCCAGGCGCTGCTCTCGGAGTATTTCGAGCGCGAGCAGATCGACGTTCTGAAGATCGTCCCCTCACATCTGGCGGCGCTGCAGACCGGGCGGCACCCCGAGCGCGTCATGCCGGGACGCCGCCTGATCCTCGGCGGCGAGGCGTCGCGGCTTGCCTGGGTCGCGCAGCTGCGCGCGCTGGCCCCGCAATGCGAGATCTTCAATCACTACGGCCCCACTGAAACGACGGTGGGCGTGCTCACCTATCATGCCGGACGACAGCTGCCCGCCACGCAGTCCGGGACGTTGCCGCTGGGGAGCCCACTCCCGAACAGCCGCACGTACGTCCTCGATCCCGCTGGGCAGCCGGTGGCGCGCGGTGAGGTGGGCGAGCTGTACATCGGCGGTGCGGGTGTGGGGCGCGGCTACCTGAACCGGCCGGAGTTGACGACCGAGCGATTCGTGCCCGACCCGGTCGACCCGGCGCGCGCCGGACGCGTGTATCGGACCGGCGATCTCGTCCGCCAGCTGCCGGACGGTGACTTCGAGTTCTGCGGCCGGATCGACCATCAGATCAAGGTGCACGGCTACCGCATCGAGCTCGGGGAAATCGAAGCGACATTGCGCGAGCACGGCGGTGTGCGGGAAGCGGTCGTGCTGGCGCGCGACGAAGAGTCGGGCGGGAAACAGCTCGCCGCCTGCATCGTGCCGCGACGCGCGCAGCAGCCGCTGTGGGGGCTGTCGAGCCTGCACGCGCTGCCCGATGGCGCCGTGGTCGCGCACCTGAACCGCAACGAAACCGACTACATCTATCACGAGATTTTCGAGCTTCAGGCATATCTGCGGCACGGCATCACCATCCAGGACGGCGACTGCATTGTGGATGCGGGCGCCAATATCGGGTTGTTCACGGTGTTTGCCAGCCGCCTCGCCCGCGACCTGCGCGTGATTGCCTTCGAGCCGAATCCCGTGGCGTTCGCGTGCCTCGCGGCCAATGCCGGCGCGTGGGGTTCGGGTGTGCGCTGCCTGCCGGTGGGACTGTCGAAGGGCAGCGGGACGGCCGAACTGACGTTCTTCGAAGGCTTGTCCCTGCTCTCCGGGTTCTACGCCGACGCGGCCACGGAACGCGAAGTGGTCAAGAACTACGTGCTCAATCAGCAGGGCGAGGGCGCGGCCGCGGCGCCAGTCGCCGCGATCGACGCGTTGATCGACGACCGGCTGCATGCGAAGACGGTCACCGCTCAGCTGCGCCGCTTGTCGGATGTGCTCGCGGAGGAAGGCATCACCCGCATCGACCTTCTCAAGATCAACGTCGAGAAGAGCGAGCTGGACGTGCTCATGGGTCTCAGCGCCGATGACTGGCCCAAGATCCGCCAGCTGGTCATCGAGGTCGATCGCCAGGACAACCTGGCGCCGATCACGACGCTGCTGGAGCAGGTCGGCTTCGACGTGTTGGTCGAACAGGACCCGCTGCTGCGCAAGACGGAGTTGTGCTACGTGTACGCGATTCGCCCGTCGTCCGGTTCGCGCCTCATCCGGGAGCAAGCCGCCGACGCGCACGTCCGCGCGGTGCCGGCGGTGGACCACGCGGTGCTGACTCCCGCGACGCTCCGCAAGCACGTCATGGAGCGGTTGCCGCAGTACATGATCCCGTCGGCATTCGTGCTACTGGACCAGCTGCCGCTGAACGCGAACGGCAAGGTCGATCGGCAGGCGCTGGAGGCGGCGATCCCCACCGCGCATGCGGGGGAGGGGAAGGCTGGACAGACGACGCCCGCCGCCCGGCCTCTGACGCAAACCGAGCGCACGCTCGGCGTCATTTGGGCCGAGCTGCTGAAGGTCGACAGCGTCGGACTCAACGACGATTTCTTCGACCTGGGCGGTCATTCGTTGCTCGCGATCAGTGTGGTCTCGCGCGTGCGCGATGCCTTCGAGGTGGATCTGCCGCTGCGGAATCTGTTCGAGCGGCCGACGTTGTCGGCGCTGGCCGAGGCGATCGATGCGCTGGCGTGGTCGGCAAAAGCCCCCGCCGCCTCCCGCGCCCAGCAACCCGGAAGAGTGGGCGCCCGGGAAGAGATCGCAGTGTGAGCGTCGCGGCGTTTCTTGCCGAGCTGCGGAGCCGCGACCTTCAGCTCTGGGCGGAAGGCGACCAGCTGCGCTGCAATGCTCCGGCCGGTGTCCTGACGCCGGCGCTGCGCGACGAGCTGCGGCGCCGCAAGCGCGACATCCTGGAATTCCTGCACTTCTCGGAAGTGTTGACGCGGCAGGAGCAGGCCATCGTGCCGCTGCAGCCGCGCGGCCAGCACGCTCCCGTGTTTGCGCTCGGTGGCCACAACGGGGACGTCTTCTGCTATCGCCCCCTGGCCCAGGCGCTCGGCGATGACCAGCCGCTGTTCGGGCTCCAGCCACCGGGCCTCGATGGCAAGAGCAAGCCGCTCACGCGCGTCGAGGCGCTGGCCGCCTACTTTGCGGAACAGATTCGCGCATTCCGGCCCAGCGGTCCGTACGTCCTTGCGGGATTTTGCGCCGGCGGCACGATCGCCTTCGAGCTGGCGCAGCAGCTGCAGCGGCAGGGTGGGCGCGTCAGTTTCGTCGCGCTCATCGCCAGCCCCTATTCCCACTGGTACCGGCACCTGCCACAGCTCCGCGCGCGCTTTCTCCACGGCGTGGAGTGGGCGAGCCGGCACGTCCAGGCGCTGGCGAGCCTGTCGGGCGGTGCGCGGCGTCGTTACATCGCCGAGAAGCTGCGGTGGCGGCAGGAGCGGCGCGCGACCCGTCAAGCCGCCCCGCCCGATCCGGCGCGCGCCGTATTCGCCCGCGTCCAGGAAGCCACGCTCGTCGCCGTGCGTCGCTACACGCCGCGTCGTTTCGAGGGCCGCGTCGGCCTGTTCGTCCCGAACGCTGAATGGCTCCGCACCGGCAACGCGCTGCTGCGGTGGCGCGAATTCGCGTCCGACGCCGAGGAGTATTGCGGGCCGGACGGTTGCAAGGGCGAGGTCATGCTCGAAGAGCCCTATGCGCGCGCGACGGCCGAATTGATCATCCGCTGCCGCGATCGCCTGGGATGACCAGGGTCGCGTTGTGGGTCGTGGGAGTGGCGGCGGCGTTCGCCATCTACACATACATCGGCTATCCGGTCGCGCTGTTCGTCCTCGCGATCGTGCGGCGTCGCCGGTCGGGGGGGACGGGGACGGGGGCAGGCGAGGGGGAGGGGGAGAGGGAGCCGCGGGGCGATTGGCCGCGCATCACTATCGTCCTGCCGGTCTACAACGAAGCGGCGGTCATTCGCGACACGTTGGAGAATCTCTTGAAGGTGGATTATCCCGCCGACCGCCGGGAGATCCTCGTGCTGTCCGACGCGTCAACGGATAAGACGGACGAGGTCGTGCGGACCTACTCGCACCGGGGTGTCCGGCTGATGCGTCTCCCGGTCCGTGGCGGCAAGACGGCCGCCGAGAACGCCGCGCTGCCGTTCCTGCGCGGCGATATCATCGTCAACACCGACGCGTCCGTGCGCGTGCACCGCGAGGCGGTGAAGCGGCTGGTTGCGTCGTTCGCTGATCCCACCGTGGGCGTCGCCTCGAGCTACAATGTCAGCGTTGCGCGTATGACGGCGCACGCGAATGCCGCCGAGGGGTGGTACGTCGGCTACGACATGTGGGTGCGCGACCTGGAGTCACGCGTCTCCGGCAGTGTCGGGGCCGCCGGGTGCCTGTACGCCGTGCGGGCGCCGATTCAGAGTCAGCGCCTGCCGGCCGCGCTGACGCGCGATTTCGCCGCCGCGCTGCTGGCGCGTGAGCGTGGGCTGCGGGCGGTCTCGGTGCGTGGCGCCATCTGCTTCGTGCCGCGCATCGCGTCGCTGCAGCGCGAGTATCAGCGCAAGGTGCGCACGATCACGGGCGGCATCGAGACGCTCTACTTCAAGCGCGGGCTGCTCAATCCGTTTCGCTACGGGTTGTTCGCCTGGATCCTGGCGAGCCACAAGGTGTGTCGCTGGCTCGTGCCCCACGTCGGCCTAGTGACGCTGCTCGCCCTCGCTGGTCTCGCGGGAACCGTGCCGTGGGTCGTCTGGGGTCTCGCGCTCGCCGGTTTTGCCGCGGTGTGCGGCCTGGTTGGGTGGGGTTGGCCGGAACAGTGGCAGCTGCCACGGATCCTCGCCGTGCCGGCGTACCTGGTGATGGGGAATTTGGCCGCGTTGCACGCTTCGATCCGCGCGTTCCGTGGCGAGAGCGTGACGATCTGGGAGCCGACGCGCCGCCCGCTTGGCTGACCTACCAGGCCCCGCGCTTCCCGGCGATGACCGGGAAGGTGCGGAGCATGATCTTCATGTCTTCAACCACCGTGCGGCGCTCGATGTACTCCAGATCGAGCGCGACCTTGCGCTTGACGTCCTCGACTGAGCGATCGTAGGACTGGTTCACCTGCGCCCAGCCGGTGATGCCGGGTGGGACGCGCTGCCGGTCCTGGTAGCCATCGATCTCCTGGCGCAGGCGCGCGAAAATCGCGGGCTGCTCCGGCCGCGGCCCAACCACGTTCATGTCGCCGTTGAGCACGTTGATGAGCTGCGGAATCTCATCCAGCCGGTAGAGGCGCAAGATCCGCCCGATCGAGGTCACCCGCGGATCGGTCGGTGCGGCCCACACCTCGCCCTGCCGACCGCCGCTCACCCGCATCGTGCGGAATTTGAAGATCGTGAACGGCTTGCCGCCCCCGTCGGTGCTGCGCCGGTTGTTCCCGGCGGGCTGGCCGCGCGCGCGCCGATCGAGTCCGATGCGCGTCTGCGTGTAGAAGATCGGTCCGGGCGATGTCAGCTTGATGGCCACCGCGATCGCCGCCATCACCGGCGCCGCCACCACGAGGCCCAGCACCGCAACGATCACATTCAGGGCACGGCACAGCGCGTCGTGAAACGCCGGCTGCGTCGCGAGGGAGATGTCGCGCGCACGGCGCGCGAGGGCGGGGCTCGGAGAAAGGCGAACGCTCGTCATGCCCGCGCACGGCTTGCAGACGCCATGCCTTCAGCGCGGGCGCGGCAGGTCCGCTCAAATCAACAGGTTAGCGTCGCGACGATTTCGTTTGTCGCACGCGGGTGACAGCATTTTGTGGGAGACTTGTTACGTGGGCGGTCTGCTACAACGTCGCCCGACTCATTCCTCTTCGGGCGACGTCAGCAGTTTGCGATGCAGGCCGTGCCGCTCCATCAGACGATAGAGCGTCGTGCGATCGACCGCGGCGGCGCGCGCGGCGCGCGACATGTTGCCACCCGCCCGACTCACGAGCTTGGTCAGATAGCGGAGCTCAAACTCCGCGATGAGACGGTCCCGCGCGGCGTAGTACGGCTCTTCGGTCGACACGTCCCGGGGCGTCCACCCCGGCCCTTCGGCGGTGAGCTGCTCGCCCAGCGACGGAATGTCCTCGGGGCGGATCTCGGCGCCGGGCTCGAGCAGGACAACCATGTGCTCGATGACGTTCTGCAGCTCGCGCACGTTGCCCTTCCAGGGCCGCGCCCGGAGTGCGCGCACGGTGGCGTCGGTGACCTTGGGCAACGGCTCGCCGGTGTCGCGATGGCGCGTCCAGTAATGGGAGAGGAAGTGCTCGGCGAGCAGCCGGATGTCCGTCGGGCGCTCCCGCAGCGGCGGCACGTGAATCGGCACCACGCGCAGCCGGTAATACAGGTCTTCGCGCAGGACGCCCGCCGCGACGGCCTCTTCGGGGTTGCGGTTGGTGCTGGCGATGAAGCGGACGTTGACCACCGCGTCCGTGGACTCACTGCCCACGCGCCGCACCACGCCGTCCTGAATGACGCGGAGGAGCTTCGCCTGAATCGGCTTGGACATCTCGACCAGCTCGTCCAGCAACAGCGTCCCGCCGTTGGCGGCTTCGAGCAAGCCCGGCTTGTCGCGCACGGCGCCGGTGAACGCGCCTTTGCAGTGTCCGAACATTTCCGACTCGAGCAGGGGCTCGGGGAGCGCCGCGCAATTCACCGCGACCAGCGGCCGGCTGCTGCGCCGGCTGTGGTGATGGATGAACTGCGCGATCAGCTCTTTTCCTGAGCCGCTTTCGCCCGTGATGAAGGCCGACGCATTGGTCGCGGCGACTCGGCGGGCGAGCTCGATCGTCTGACGGAACGAGGGCGCCGCGCCCAGCACCGTGATCAAATCGCTGTTGCCATGCTCCCGCGCGAATTGCGCCTGCATGGCGGACGATTCGCGGGCGACGATCACCGAGTGGGCCGCACGGCCGAGCAGGATCTGGAGATGGGTGCCCGAGAACGGCTTCGGCAGATAATCCCACGCGCCCGCGCGCAGCGCCTCGAGGCTGGAATCGAGGCTCGGATTCCCGGTGATCATGATGACGATCGTGTCGTCGTGCGCATCGAGGCACAGCTGCAGGAGCCGCATCCCCGAGATCTCGGGCAGGTAGAGATCGAACAGCGCGATGTCGAACTTCTGCCGTCTCAGCGCGTCGCGTGCCTCCTCGCCGCGCGTGCAGACGGTGACCTGATAGCCCTCGTGCCGCAGCACGCTCGCACAGCTCTCCCGCAGCGTACGATCGTCATCGACGATCAGCACGCTGATGCCAGCCTTCAGCTCGGGCGTGAGCTGTGCCAGTCCGATGACATCTCGTGCGGGGCGGCGTGTCGAGCCGCGCCCGTTGGATATGGGTGACGCCATTTTCTCCCGTGCCCTGCGTTGGGGCCGGGGCACCTCTGAGGCACGGATCGAGCCGGGTCGGGGGGGCAATGAGTGGCGCAACAAGCCATGGTTTTACATGGATTTGGCCGCGTTGTCAAGTTCGCTGTCGCACGCATGTGACAGGTTTGTGTCCGTTAGCCAGTCGCTTGTGGTCGCGGTACTACACTCTCGCGCTAGTGCGATGACGCGCGGTGAGATGCGGGGTGCACTCCCCAGCCTTGTGTGCGGTATCACCCTTGCGGTAGGCGGGGTGATGCCCGATCTCCCCAGCGCCCCGCGAAATCAGCTGCCGGCCCGTCCGGCCCTCTCGTCCATCGATCTTGCCGCCGATTCGGGTGGCGCGCCCGATTGGCGCCGCCACGCGACCGCCGTCTGGCGGTACCGGTGGTGGATCCTGGGGCTCACGGTGCTCGGCACGATCGGCGGCGCCGGCGCCTCGCGCGTGCTCCCCCCCCGCTACCTCGTGCAGGCGACGATCTGGATTCAGTCGAGCGAGGCGCGCGGCACCCCCGATCGGGGGCCGATCGGCGCGAATCAGCTGCTGGCGCCGACCGCGTGGGGCGATCTGCTCAAGTCCTATGTCGTGCTCGACGCCGTCGCGCGCGAGCGCCGCCTGTACCTCCAGGTGCGCCCGCGGGACGTGCCCGCGCTCGCCGGCTTTGCCGTCGGCGATCAATTCACGCCAGGGCGGTACCGCCTGTCGGTGGACCACGACGGCCAGACGTTCCGTCTGCAGAGCGAGGACGGAACCGAGCTCGAGCAGGGTGCCGTCGGCAGTCCGGTGGGACGAACGCTCGGGTTCATCTGGACGCCGACCACGGCGGTCCTGACGCCCGGGCGCGAGGTCCGGTTCGTCGTGAGTCCGCTGCGGGACGCCGCCAAGAAGTTGGCCGATAATCTGAACGTGACGCTCGACCTGAGCGGCAACTTTCTGCGCGTGGCGCTCACCAGTCCGAACGGTACGGATGCGGCTGCGACCGTCAACGCCGTGGCAGACCGCTACGTCGCCGTCGCCACCGACCTGAAACGCGTCAAGGTGACCGAACTGTCGCGGCTGCTGAACGAACAGCTGCAGGCGGCGGAGGCCAACCTCCACAAGGCCGAACGGGCCCTCGAGGATTTCCGGGTACGCACGATTATGCTGCCCGCCGAGCCGGTCGCCGGGAGCGCGGCCCGGACGTCACCGGTGAGCGAGTTCTTGACTCGCCGAGTTCAGGAAGACCAGCTGCGGCGCGATCAGGACGCGCTCGCGCAGGTGCTTGCCCAAGGGCCGGATTCCCTGGGCTTCTCCGAGCGCCTCGCCGCCATTGGCGCCGTGCAGGGGTCGGCGGATCTGACCAGGGCTCTGACCGAGCTCACCACGAAACGGGCGGAACGCCGAGCGCTGTTATACCGCTACACCGACGACCATCCTGCCGTGCAGCGTGTGACGACCGACCTCGATCAGCTGGAACACCAGACCATCCCCGGCTTGATCCGGGGCCTCGTCGCCGAGCTCGCGACGCAGCGGCGCGCGCTCGCGTCGCAGCTCGAGACCGGAGGGCGCGAGCTGCAGGGAATTCCGCAGCGGGCGATCGAGGACGCGCGGCTCCGTCGCGACGTCAGCATCGCGGAGAACCTGTTTACCAGCGTGCAACAGCGGTACAGCGAGGCGCGGCTCGCGGAAGCGAGCAGTATCGCCGACGTGCGTGTGCTCGACGCCGCGGTCGCGCCGGAGACGCCCGTCAAGAACACGGCGGCGCGGCTGTTGATCCTGGGGCTGTTCGCGGGATTGGGGTTCGGAGTGGTCGGCGCGGTGGTGGTCGATCGGTTCGATCCGCGGGTCCGGTATCCGGCGCAAGTGACGGCCGACATGGGACTGCGGATTCTCGGCGCGCTGCCACATGTGAAGAAGCGCGCCGGCGCATCAGATGATGAAAGCGGCGCGCTGGTGATCGAGACGATGCGGGGGGTGCGGCTCAGTCTGATCCATGCGTACGGGACCGCGGGTCCGCTCGTGGTGACGATCACGAGCCCGGCACCCGGCGACGGCAAATCCTTCGTGTCGGCGAATCTCGCGCTCGCGTGCGCGCAGGCGGGCCAGCGCACCCTGCTGATCGACGGCGATACTCGCCGCGGCGCGTTGCACCGGGTCCTCGGCGGCGTGCGCCGGCCGGGGTTGACGGACTTCCTCGCCGGCAACGTGTCGTTCGAAGCCCTCATCCAGACGCCGAATTTCGGATCGCTGCAGTTCATTGGCGCCGGCAGCCGGATCCGCGAGTCCCCCGAGCTGTTGGGGTCGCCGCGCATGGTGGAGCTGCTGGTGCGGCTCCGCGCGATGTATCCGGTGATCATCGTGGACAGCCCGCCGCTGGGCGCGGGCGTCGATCCCTACACACTCGGGACGATGACGGGGGCGATGATGCTGGTCCTCCGCACCGGGGCGACCAACCTCGATCTCGCGCGCACCAAAGTGGCGATGCTCGAAAATCTGCCGATCCGCGTGCTGGGCGCCGTGTTGAACGACGTGCGGCTTGGACAGATGTACGGCGAGTATTACGGTTATATGGCCGGATACGGGACGACGACTGAAGACGGGGGAACGAGGATCGCGCGGCGGCGCCTGCAGGGCGCGCTGTAAGCCGTCGCCGTCGGCTCAGCCGGCGCTGCCGCCATCCTCCTCGTAGCCCTGCAGCCAGCCTTCCGGCGAATCAGACCGCGCGCGGTAGAGCGCCGCGGTCGCCCGCAGCATCAGCTCCTCCGGATCGATCGAGGCGGTGTGGAAGTCGGGCACGCCGTCGAAACCTGCGCGTACCCGGAAAGGCATCGGGGTGGGGATCGGCGCTCCCACCGTCGCCGGCTCTGCCAGGATCGCGGCGGCGAGGCGTTGCGCCAGACACCGTGCCTGGGCGGCATCCGTATCGACGGCCACCACCGCAAAGGCGTTCTCGCCGACTCGGCCGATCGCGTCGGATTGTCGCGCGGTCGACCGCAGCGCCGCCGCGATGCGACGCATCAGCGCCAGCGGTGGCGTCCCCGACTCCGTATCGGCTGCCAGCAGGACGCAGCTCAATGCCGAATGGGACCGGGCCGCGTGCGCCGCCAGCTCTTCGGCGCGGCGTTTCAGACCGCGGGCGTTGTAGATCCCGGTGCTCTCGTCCACGAGGCCGGTCGCGCGTGCCTGGTCGGTTTCGAGCTTCGCCGGCACGTACACGCCCAGCATCGCGGCAAGCTCTTCGGCGTCGAGCGGATCGCCGACACAGGCCCACGCGCCGGCGCGCAATGCCGCAAGCCGGTCGCGGCGCGTGGGCGGGTGCGACAGCACCAGAAACACGGGTGTGCTGGGAACGATCAAGTCCTGGTCGTAGAGCTCACGGCACAACGTGTGACCATCTCCATCGGGGAGCTCCTCGTCGATGATGATCGCGTCGGGCGGGGCGCGGCGGATGTGCGCGAGTGTCTGGGCGCACGTGTAGGTTCTGAGGACCTGGTAACCCTGCGGCCCGAGAATGCTCGCGAGCGATCGACTGGTCCACTCCTGTTGGCTGGCAAAGAGGACACCGACGGGGCGAGCCGACGGCGTTTTCCTATGCATGACTGTCCTTTTGGGGGGCATAGCCTTCGGGTATAGTGCGGCCACTCCGCTTGGGTCGTGCGAATTGGCTGCAGGAGTCGTGCGCGGTGCCCCAACATGCAATGTAACGATGTGTGACGGAGTTAGGGTCGTGACCCGAGCCTCGGGTCAGGCGGAACTGATGCACCCCAACCACAGCCGAGCGGCGTGGCCGATGCGGCGCGTCACGATGCCCCAGGGCCGGTCGCCGGCGCGGGGTGTAAGTCCGGCGCCGCCCGCGATTTGGCGATCTGCGAGGGGGGCGACGGGCAACGGTCCGGAATTTGAGAAGGCCAGCCGCGGTGAAGACGCTGCTCATCTGCCAACACGACGAACCGCTCAACCGCATCGGCGCGGCGCGCTGGCTGGCGTCGTTCTCGGAGCTGGTCGGGGTCGTCGAGATTCACGAGCCCGCGGAGCGACAGTGGCGACGCGTGCGTCGCGAGCTGCGCCGCGTGGGTCCGCTGCGCTTTTTGGACGTGCTGGCGTATCGGGTGTTCCAGCGGCTGATGCTCGGGGCCGAGGAGCGTGCGTGGGAGGCTCGCGAGCTCGCGCGCCTATGTGCCGCGTATCCGGCGCTGTCCCCGGACGTTCCGGTGCTCGAGACCTCGAGCGCCAACTCCGTCGAAGTCGCCGACCTCATCAGACAGCGCGCGCCCGACGTCGTCCTCGCCCGTTGCAAGAGTCTGCTGCGCAAGGAGCTGTTCGAGCTGCCGGCACGAGGGACATTCGTGCTGCACCCCGGGATCTGCCCGGAGTACCGCAACGCCCACGGCTGCTTTTGGGCACTTGCCGCCGACGATCTCACCAAGGTCGGGGCCACGTTGCTCCAGGTGGACTCAGGCGTCGATACCGGTCCCGTTTACGGATACTTCGGCTACGCGTACGACGAAGTCGCAGAGTCGCCGTTCGTCATCCAGAGCCGAGTCGTGTTCGAGAATCTGGACGCCATCGCGCAGACGCTTCTCGCCGTGGCCGAAGGCCGGGCCGCCCGATTCGACACGTCATCTCGTCCGTCGGGCACGTGGGGCCAACCGTGGTTGACGGCGTACCTGCGCTGGAAGCAACGCGCACGGAGGCGGCGACGTGAGAGCGCTTTCGCTGCTGTACCATGATGTAGTCGAGCCTGGCGACTGGGACGCCAGCGGTTTTCCGGGCTCCTCCGCCGCTACCTACAAACTCGAGCGCCGCGCGTTCGAGCGGCATCTGGCGGCAGTGTCCGCGGCTGCCGGGCGACGGGGGACGGTGCAACAGCTGGCGGCCGCTCCTCCTCCCGGTCCGCCGGTCGTTCTCTTGACGTTCGACGACGGAGGCGCCAGCGCGTACGGCATCGCCGATCTCCTCGAAGGTGCCGGCTGGCGGGGGCACTTCTTCATCACGACCGATTACCTGGACGCGCCAGGGTTCGTCACCCGACGGCAGGTGCGCGATCTGGCAGCGCGGGGGCACGTGATCGGCTCGCATTCGTGCTCGCATCCGTCCCGCATGTCGCGGTGCCGCCCGGAGCATCTGCGCGAGGAGTGGACGCGCAGCACGGGCGTCCTGGCGGACCTGCTCGGTGAGCCGGTGCGGGTTGGCTCGGTGCCGAACGGCGCGTTCTCGCGACGTGTGGCCGTCACCGCCGCCGCCGCTGGGATCAGGCGGCTGTTCACGTCGGAACCGACGATGCGCTGCAACACCGTCGATGGCTGCCTCGTCATCGGGCGCTTTCTGCTGCGCAGTAACACGCCGGCCGAGGTCGCCGCCGCTCTGGCGTCCGGCAAGCTCGGTGTGCGGCTGCGCCAACTGTGGTTCTGGAATCTCAAAAAAGTGGCGAAGGCCGTTGCCGGGGACGCGTATCTCGCGCTGCGCCGGACCGTGTACGACTGATGCAGCCCAACCACAGCCGAGCGGCCTGGGCGATGCGGCGAGTCACGATGCGCGAGGGCTTGGTCGCCGGCGCGGGACGTAAGTGCGGTGCCGTCCGCGATTTGGCGTTCCGCGCGGGGCGTGGCCGGCAACGGCCCGGAATTTGAGAAGGCCAGCGGCATGGACTGTCGTAGCTGTGAAACGCGCTCGGGAGACGGCGAGCCACGGCGCGCCCCCGCGCATCCCGTGCCGCTGTGGGGCGCGGAGCGCATCAGCGGGCTGCGGTGCGGACGCTGCGGCGCCCTGCTGGGTGCTGAAGACATTGCGCGGCTGCTCCTCGACAAGCAATCGCTGCTCGAGCAGTTCGGCATGCTGACGCCTCCCACCGATCCGGAATCGTCGACCACCCCGCCGCGCGCGCTGCGCGTCGTGCGACAGGAGAAGGACTGATATGTGCGGGATCATCGGCTACACGGGCAGTGGCGCGCGCAGCGTCGCGCCGATTCTCGTGCGCGGGCTCGGCCGCCTCGAGTATCGCGGGTACGACTCCGCCGGCATCGCGGTCCAGACCGAGGACCGCATCGATACGCGCAAGCTCGCGGGCCGTGTGCCGGATCTCCAGGCGCTGATCTCGCGCCAGCCCGCGCCCGGCTTTTGCGGCATCGCGCACACGCGCTGGGCCACGCACGGACCGCCGACGACACGTAACGCGCACCCGCACGCGGACTGTGGCGAGCGCCTCGCCCTCGTGCACAACGGCATCATCGAGAACGCCGATGCGCTGCGCGCCGCACTCGAACGGGCCGGCCACACGTTCAGGACCGAGACGGACACGGAGACGCTCGCCCACCTGATCGAGGACGCGCCGGGCGACACGCTCGAGGCGCGCGTGATCACGGCGCTCGAGCACGTGGTCGGCACGTACGGCCTCGCGGTCATCTCCGCCGACGATCCACAGAAGATCGTCGTGGCGCGGCAGGGATCGCCCGTGCTGCTGGGCATCGGCGACGGCGAATATTTCGTCGCCTCCGACGCCGCCGCGATCCTCGAGTACACGCGGTCCATCGTGCACCTCGACGATGGCGACATCGCCGTGCTCACGCCGGGCGGCTACCACGTGATCGATCGCGAGTCACACGTGCTGCTGCGCGAGGTGAACGACGTGACGTGGGATCTCGAGGCGATCGAGCTGAACGGTTACGCGCATTTCATGCAGAAGGAGATCAGCGAGCAGCCCGAGACCGTGCGGGCCACGCTGCGCGGCCGCCTCGTGTTCGACGAGGGTGTGGCGCGGCTCAACGGGCTCAACCTGACCCCCGCGGACTGCGCCGCCATCCGCCACATCACGATCGTCGCGTGCGGAACGTCGTGGCATTCCGGGCTCGTGGGCCGGCACATCCTCGAGAGCCTGACCCAGATTCCGGTGACCGTCGAGTACGCGTCCGAGTACCGCTACCGGCGGCCGATTCCGCTGCCCGGAACGCTCACGATCGCGATCTCGCAGTCGGGAGAGACGGCGGACACGCTCGAGGCGATGCGGGCGGCCCGCGCCCTCGGGTCGCGCGTCATCGGATTGGTCAACGTCGTGGGCAGCACGATCGCGCGCGAGTGCGACGGCGGGATCTACCTGCATGCCGGTCCTGAGATCGGCGTTGCGTCCACGAAGGCATTTACCTCGCAGATCGTGGCGCTGGCGCTGTTGGGCGTGTACCTCGGCCGCGAGCGCGGGCTGTCCCTGGAGCAGCGGCAGGATATCGTCTGCGGGCTGGCGCAGCTGCCGGCACTCGTCGCGCGGGCGCTGGCCCTCGAGCCCGAAATCAAGCTGCTGGCGCAGGAGTTTGCCGAGGTGCGCAACGCGCTGTACCTCGGGCGCGGCGTGAACTTCCCGGTCGCGCTCGAAGGTGCCCTCAAGCTGAAAGAGATCAGCTACATCCATGCGGAGGGCTACCCGGCCGCCGAGATGAAGCATGGGCCCATCGCGCTCATCGACGACGAGATGCCCGTCGTGTTCGTGGCCCCGCACGACGACGTGTACCCGAAAGTCGTCTCCAACATGCAGGAAGTGAAAGCCCGGGGCGGCCGCATCGTGGCCATCACGACGGAGGGCAACGGCGACCTGGGCACGCTGGTGCGCCACCAGCTGCGCGTTCCTCAGACTGTCCCGCTCCTGTCTCCCATCATTACGGTTATTCCGCTGCAACTCCTGGCCTACCATATTGCAGTACTGCGCGGCTGCGACGTCGATCGCCCCCGCAACCTGGCCAAGAGCGTAACAGTGGAATAGACGATGGCCCTACTCTCAGTCTATTGTCTCTCGATCTCCCTGCTCGCCGTGCAGCAGCAAGCCGGCTCCGCGCTCGCGACGCGCGAGCAGCTGCAGGCCGACCTCGCTCGGCTCGAACAGTCGCGCGACGCTGCCCGGGAGGCCGGCCTCGTTCGGCTCCGACTCGAGAACGGCGACTTTCAATCCGGCGACCGCTTACTGCTCCACGTCGAGAACGAGCCGCAGCTGTCGGATACGTTCACGGTCGGTCCGACGCAGGAACTGCAGCTGCCGCAGATTGGCGTCGTCTCGCTGGGCGGACTGCTGCGCTCCGAGCTGCAACGGCGCCTGGAAACGACACTCGGGCGCTACCTGCGCAATCCGGTCGTGACGGTGCGGACGCTCGTCACGGTCCTCGTCGAGGGAGAAGTCGCGCGACCCGGATTCTACGCACTCGCGCCGGAGCAACCGGTCAGTGACGCGATCACGGCGGCGGGAGGATTAACCCAACGGGCGAAGGCGACCGCCATTCGAGTCGAGCGCGATAAGACCACGATCTGGAGTGGCGCGCAGATCCAGCAAGCGCTCGGGCATGCGTATTCGATCGATCGCTTGAACCTGCGCGCCGCGGACCGGATCGTCGTGCCGGCGCGCGGCGACGCCGAGCGCACGTTCCGGATTCTCGCAGTCCTCGTCTCAATTCCCGTCGCCGCATTCACGATTACTCGCATCGCGCACTGAGCCCTACCAGAGAGAACTAGGGTTTTCCCCAGTCCCAGGGCCCGGGGGTCGATTTTGTGCCGTCACGACTGGGTTTTATCGATGCTAGCGCGCAACCCCGCGCCATGTGATATTAGGCCTAGCCCTAGTCCTCAAAGCGCGGATGCCCGCTCACCAAGTCATGCCTGTAGGTGTTTCCTCTCTCCTAGTGACGCGCTTCGAGCGCGGCGCTTGTGTTGGAACTTGGACGCCAATTCTCGAGGCCGCCGCTGATCGCGTCATAGCGCGCTACAAGCAGGATGTGGTAGGCCCGCCACACGTGTCCGCGATTGTCGCGCTTTTGATCGCGCTCGCGACCCGAATCCTGGAGACGCAGATCACACCCGAGCCGGTGGTCGATTCGCGCCTCCGGTCCGACCTCGGACGCGAGCTGCTGGACGAGTTGCGCGCGGAAATTGTGCGCGGCTGGCACGACGGCGGCGCACCGGACAGCGAGTTCCCGCCGTTGATGCGCGCCATCGAGGAAATGCGCACTGCGATCCGCCAGCCCGTCGAGCAATCGTTTGCCACGCACCTGCGTGGCGCGGATGGGATGGAGCTGCTGCGGAGCGTCGCGCACGATCTGCGTTCGCCGATGACGTCGATTCTGTTTCTTGCCGAGGCGCTGCAACGCGGCCAGAGCGGCGCAGTTAACGACGTGCAGCGGCGCCAGCTGGGATTGATCTACACGGCGGCGCTGGGACTGAATTCGGTCGCGAGCGACATCATCGACGTGAGCCGCAGCGATGATTTCGTGGAGCCCGCGCCCGTCCCGTTCTCGGTGACGGCCGCACTCGAGGCGGTGCAGGACATCGTGCGACCGATGGCGGAAGAGAAGCAGCTGGCGCTCCGCCTCCAGCCGCCCGCCATGGATCAGCGGCTCGGTCACCCCGTCGCGTTGAGTCGCGCGCTGCTCAACCTCACCACGAATGCGCTGAAGTTCACGGATCAGGGCCACGTCGAGGTGGTGGCGCTGGATCAGGACACGCATCACATCGAGTTCAGCGTGCGCGATACGGGGCGGGGCATCGACCCCGCGATCGTGTCGACGCTGTTCGATCCGATGCGGAAAGTGAACGGTCGGGCGGGACGCTTGTTCTCGCAGACGGGATTGGGATTGACGATTTGCCGCAAGTTGGTCGAAGCGATGGGCTCGGAGCTGCGCGTCGAGACCCGCCTCGGCTGGGGCACGCGCTTCTCGTTCGTGCTCGAGCTGCCGCCGTGCCCGCCGCGGCGCAGCACGCCCGTCCCCGCACCAACCAAGCGTCACGCAAAGCCTTCGTAGTCGGGTGTTGTTGCGGAAGTCCCTCCCAGGCGGAAGTATTAAGGATGCCTCTCCGACTCGTACTCGCCGACGATCATCTTGTACTGCGCCAAGCCCTCCGGGCCCTGCTCGAGCGCCGCGGGCTTGAGGTCGTCGCCGACGAGCCGGACGGCCAGGCTGCGGTAGCCGCCGTACAGCGGCTGGCACCGGACGTTGCAATTCTGGACGTCGCCATGCCCGTCCTCAATGGCGTCGATGCCGCCCGCGAAATCCAGCGCATCGCTCCAGACTGCACCGTGATCCTGTTGTCCGGCGTCGATGACGCGCGATTCGTGCGCGAAGCCCTGAAGGCCGGAGTGCGGGGGTTCGTGCAGAAAAGCCAGGGCGCCGACGACCTGGTTCACGCGATCGAAGAAGTGCGTGACGGGCGGCTGTACGTCAGCCCCGGCGCCTCGCAGGCGATCGTCGACGTGTGCGCGACAACGGAGAAAGAGGAAGGGTCGCACCTCACGCCGCGCGAGCGGCAGGTGCTCCAACTCGTCGGCGAAGGCAAATCGACGAAACAGATTGCAGAGGTCTTGCACATCAGCGTCAAAACGGCGGAGTTTCATCGCGGCCGCCTCATGAAGAAGCTCAACGTGCACGACACCGCCAATCTGGTACGCTACGCCATTCGCGAGGGGTGGATCACGCCGTGAGTAACCCGGCTGAAACTCGGCTGCCCCCTCCGGGTAATAAGCCCGTGCCTCCACAGCTGGTTACGCCGATGCCCGCTCCTCCCCTACCGCTGAACTCCGATCCACCGCATCCGTTTGGCACGGATGCGCGCTGCGTTCCCTGCAAAGTCTTCAAGAACGCGATCCGCGCCGTCCTGTCGCGCTGGGGCAAGCGACCGCGCTCGACCGGCCAGGATGAAGTGCACGAGCTGCTCGGCCTGGTCGCGACCGCCACTCACCAGGCGTGGTTCTCCACGTCGTCCGACATTCCAGTCCGGCAACAAGTCGATCCGCGGATCCACTCCACGCTGGGCCGCCGCCTGCTCGAGCTGCTGCGCAGCGCAGTGGTAGAGGGCTGGCGCGAACTCGGCGTGCCCGACGCGGAGCTTCTGGCGCTGATCGTCGCGATGGAGCGCGTGCGCGTCACGATTGAGCCGAACTGGGCGCAGACGTTCGCCCAGCAGCTGTCGGGGCGCGACGGGCTGGCGCTGCTCATGGACGTCGCCCACGATCTCCGCTCGCCGCTGACGTCGATCCTCGTCCTCGCCGAGACGCTGCAGGGCGGGCAAAGCGGGGCCGTCAACGACGTGCAGCGGCGCCAGCTCGGCCTGATCTACATCGCCGCGCTCCGGCTCTCGACGGTCGCGAGCGACATCATCGAGTTCACGCAGGGCGGTGATCAGTTGGTGGAGCAGGAGCCGTCGGCATTCTCCGTGACGGCGATGCTCGAATCGGTACGCGATATCGTGCGGCCGATCGCCGAAGAAAAGCATCTCACCGTCCGCCTGCTCGCGCCGACGCACGACCAGCGCATGGGCTACCCGGTGGCGCTCAGCCGAGTCCTCCTGAATCTCACGACGAATGCGCTGAAGTTTACGGATAAGGGCTACGTCGAAATCGTGGCGCAGGAGATCGGCGGCGAAGGGTCGAATCGCATCGAATTCGCGGTGCGCGACTCGGGCCGCGGCATCCCGTCCGAGAAGATCACCACGCTGTTCCAACCGTTGCGCAAGGAGTCGGGCCGGCGCGGCCAGCTCTTCTCACAGGCGGGACTCGGCCTCACGATTTGCCGCAAGCTGACGACGGCGATGAAGTCGGAGCTGAAAGTCGAGTCGCGGACCGACTGGGGAACGCGGTTCTACTTCGAGCTGGACCTGCCCGCCGTCGTCCTCCGGCGTTCAGACCCGCGCGTCGCGCGGCGCGCGACCGGCACGCATCCCGTGCGCAACAGCGGCACCCACGCCCGACGCAATAGCGGCGCCCAACCGACCAACCGCACCAGCGGCGCCCAACCGACCAACCGCACCAGCGGCGCCCAATCGACCGACCGTACCAGCGGACCACACAACCGCACTAGCGGACCGCAGCCGCCCACGCCCTAGTCCAGCGCGTGGCGGGCGCGATCCAGTAATTCCGTTGGGGAGGTTGGTGGAGGTTCGTGGAGGTTGGGGGAGGAGGACCGAGCTCCCGACGGGCGCTTGGTCGTCGCAGGCGATGCGCTGATGCCCGCGCGCAACTTCACGGCGGCAGCGCGCGACACTGCGTCGGTCATGCGCTGGACCAATCCCTCCGCACCGGTCTCATCGGTCGCGGGCGCGAACACGGCAAACTCGGCAGGACCGGTGCGGCCCACGGCATCGGAGATGCGGCCCGCTCGCCGGAACGCCTGCGCCAGACGGTCGGCCGCTCCGGCGCTCAGGGTGCCATCGTCGGGTTGAAACACGACGCAGGCGAGCGGGAGACCCTGCCGCGCGGTGAACGCCGCGATTTCCTCCGAGCGCCGGTTCAACCCCGCATCGTTGTAAAGCCCACTCGCGCGATCCACCAGCCCCTCGGCGCCGAGGCGATCGACCTCGAGCTTCCCCTGGACATAGACGCCGAGGCGCAGGATCAGCTCTTCCATGTCGAGCGGGTCGCCGCGCAACTCCCACGCGCCGGCACGCAACGCCTCGAGCTGCTGCGCGCGCAACGCCGGGCCGGCGGTCATCAGAATGATCGGGGTCGCGTGGGAAACGGCGGTGTCGGCGCGGAGCGCGCGGCAGAGCGCCATATTGTCGCCCGCGCGCTGGTCGAGGCCCAGGTCGAGCAGGATGCCGTCGGGCATGTGACGCCGGGCCAGCTCGACCACCTGCTGCCGCTTGGCCGTGGTCATGACCCGATACCCGCTCTGCGTCAGCACGCTCTCGAGCGATTCGGTCAACCACTTGTCGGCGTTGGCCAGGAGGACTAGCGGCTCGGTGGTCATGCGTGCGTTATGTTAGCAGTTATGAAAGAACACGCTAGCGTCGCCGTATTAGTTCTTAGCGTCGCTTTATCAGGCTGTGCGACCCTCCGGAACGCGCTCACCTTCGAGGAGCCGCAGATCCAGCTCCAGGAAATTAATGTCACCGGCATGGGCTTAAGTGGCGGCACGCTCGACCTCGTGTTCGATGTGTACAACCCGAATCAGTATCGGTTGCGTAGCACACGGCTCGAAGTCGGTTTGGAGCTGGCACGCACGGATTTCGGGGAAGCCCTTATAGACAAACCCTTGGATTTATCCCCGCAAAACCATAGCCGCGTGGTCATGCCCGTGCGTTTTACGTGGGCGGGGGTGGGCGCGGCGGCCCGCTCATTGCTGCAATCGCAAGAATTGCCCTATCAGATTACCGGGGCTGTGATACTGGATACACCCATTGGGGAGCGTAGGGTACAGTTGCAAAATACCGGGAAGGTGCCGCTGAGGAAACTCATCCCATGATCAATGATCAATGATCATTGATCAATGATCATTGATCATTCGGTCCGGAGGACCGCATCCGCAAGCTAATTGACATACAGTCGCCAATTGAACGCGCCTACCTTGTTGGAGCGCCCCGGAAAGGGTCGGACGACGCGGTGCATGTCGACGAGCACCTCGAGGAGCTCGAGCGCCTGGCCGACACAGCGGGCGCGCAGGTCATCGGCAAAGCGATCCAGCGCATCGACGCGCCCACACCAAACTTCTACCTCGGCCAGGGAAAGGTCGAAGAGCTGAAGGATACGCTCGCCGCCGCGGGCGCGACGCTGCTGCTGTTCGACGAGAACCTCACGCCGGTACAGGGCTCAAAGCTCGAGAAGCATATCGGCGTGCGGGTGATGGACCGCACCGAGGTCATTCTCGACATCTTTGCGACACGCGCGCGGAGCAGCGAGGCCAAGCTCCAGGTGGAGCTCGCGCAGCTCGAGTATCTGCTGCCGCGCCTGACGCGCATGTGGACACACCTCTCGCGCATCCGCGGCGGTATCGGGCTCCGCGGACCGGGTGAAACACAGCTCGAGACGGACCGCCGCCGGATTCGCACCAAGATCTCTGTGGTCAAGAAGCGCCTTGCGGACGTCGCCGAGCACCGCGCCAATCAGCGCCAGGGCCGGCGCGATCTGCCGACGGCCGCGCTTGTGGGCTACACGAACGCCGGGAAGTCGAGCCTGCTCAAAGCGCTGTCGGGACAGGACGTCTTCATCGAGGACCGCTTGTTTGCTACGGTGGATACGTTGGCCAGAGAGGTCGATGTCGGCGAGGGCTACCGGTATCGACTCACGGATACGGTGGGGTTCATTCGCAAGCTTCCGCACCATCTGGTGGCGTCATTCAGGGCAACTCTGGAAGAAGCAGAAGACGCTGATCTGTTGTTGCACGTGATTGACGCTTCTCACCCTGGCTGGGAGGATCAGCTCGACGTGGTCGAGACAGAAACGACGAGCGTCTCTCCCAAGCGCGTGATTCACGTCTTCAACAAGGCCGATTTGCTTCCCGATCCTGCCGCCTTCCACGAAATGGTACGAGAGCGGTACCCGCACGCGATCCTGACGTCCGCAAATCCGCAATCCGCAATCCGCAATCCGCAATTAGGTGTCGAAGCTCTCCGCTTTGCCCTCCGCACCTCAGCTCAGGCACTGAGGCCGATTGCAGAGATTCGGGTGCCGGTGACTGATGGCAAGTTATTGGCGACGCTCCATAGAGATGCCGAGATTCTGCATCAAGAGCAGACGAACGGCGTGGTGACGCTGCGGGCGCGCATCGAGGCTCGGCTGCTCGGCCGGCTTCGCCAGGAAGGTGTGGAGGTGGTGCTGGGATGAAACGATATGCGGTGGTTCTCTTGCTTACGGCGTGCAACAATTTCCTCAACGTCACGCATCCGCCGCCACCGGGCACGCCAACCCTTTCGCTCGTCGGCAACTTCACGAGTCCCGTTTACCTCACCGCGGCGCC
>WNET01000265.1_pt1 | contig 25711 bp, 23 predicted proteins | sample 5399911 | NCBI WGS metagenome assembly WNET01 (sample SAMN13153333, study PRJNA577476) | soil metagenome | isolation source: 40 cm grassland meadow soil pre-rain plot 2 | place: USA:California | collected 2015-09-08 | reverse complement strand
GAAGCGTCGGTCATGAGGCGTGCGGAGCCGAGGTGGTCGGCGTGGTAGTAGTGAACGCCAAGGCCGCTGGCACCAGTTAAGAAGGCGTCGTCAAAGCGGGCGGTGGCTTTCTTGCGCGTTTTTCAGCGGCTTCGCGCCCAGCTGCCTCCCGTAAATCGCTCCCCTAGAATAAACGCGGTCCGAATCTGGATCGAATTGCTCACCCCCCGAACCGCATTCGGAGTGTCGATTCCTGCTCCTGCACTGGTACAATCTTGGCGTCGTGCCACAGGGCTGTGACTATTAGCCATGGGTGCACCTCAAAACGCTAAAGACGGGAGCTTGCCAGCCACCGTGCTGTGGAAAATAGGCCGAAGGTGTGATTTTCGGCGAGGGCTAAGCTGCCTCGTCCATTCTGTGGTGTTGGCTGCGGTAGTAGCCGGTGGGTGTTCGAAGGCCCGTACGACCAGCGTTTTGGGGGATGCGGCGCACCCTACTCCCGTTCACTTCTACACTGTTGCCGAAGAGACGGCGCGAAGGCGCATCCAGGCAGTGGGATCGCTCTACGCGTTTGAAGAAAGCACGCTGAGTTCACAAGTCGAAGGCCGCGTGGCCGAAGTGCTTGCCGACGTCGGCGACAACGTTAAAGCGGGCCAGGCGCTCATCACACTCGACCCGCAAGAATTGCAATTTGAAGTGGACCGCCAGCGTGGCCTGGTAACCCAAGTGCGCGCGCAACTAGGCATTGGCCCGAACGATCCCCCACCGTCTGATCCCAAAAAGATTGCCTCCGTGCAGCGCGCGGAAGCGGACCTGTTCGACGCTGATCACAAATACGGCCGCGCGCAACAAATGTACAAGGACAATCTGATCTCGCAGCAGCAACTTGACGAAGCTGCGAGTCGCTTCCAGAGCACCAAGGCAACTTACACCGTTGCGTTGCAGGAAGTTGATCGGCTCAAGGCGCTGCTGATCTCCAGCGAAGCCAGCGAGAAGCTGGCCGAAAAAAAGCTCGCTGACGCAGCCATTCGCGCGCCATTTCCCGGCGCCATCAAAACACGGAACGTGCATCCCGGTGAATATGTGAAGGTGCAAAGTCCGGTGATGGTGCTGGTTCGAACGGACCGCCTGCGCGCGCGTCTGGCGGTGCCGGAACGCTGGGCCGGCTGGGTGCGGGACGGGGCCACGGTCGATTTGCACGTGGAAGCGTTTCCCGGCGAAACCTTTCAGGGAAAAATCTCGCGCATCAATCCGGCGGTAGAGCAGGATTCGCGCACCTTCGAGGCCGAGGCGCTCCTAACCAATCTTGATGGAAGGCTGAAACCCGGTTTTTTTCTGCAGGCATCCATTCCCAGCGAGAAAGAAGAGAAGACCATATTTCTTCCTGAGCGAGCTGTGAACTATCGCTACGGGGTCTACAAGGTTTTTCTGCTGAACGGCAATCGCGTTTCGGAGCGTCAGATTCGCCCCGCGGGCCAGACCGAAGACGAACATGGGCGGCGTTTTGAAGTTGCCGAGGGGCTGAAGCCGGGCGACAAAGTCGCAGTGGCCATTTCCGGTGATTTGCGCGAAGGGTCCATCGTTCGAGAACAACCCGAAGGGACTGCACCGGCTGCGAAGTAATCCCAGCGGGCAAAAATAAGCATGTCCATTTGCGTAGATGAACTGATGAACCGATGAAGCTCGCCGAAACCTGCGTAAAGTATCCCGTCTTCACGGTGATGCTGATTGCGTTTCTCGTGACGCTGGGTGTGTTCTCCTACCGGGGCCTGGCCGTCGACCTTTTTCCCAAAGCCGACCCTGCCACTGTAAACGTGGAAGTCAGGCTGCCTGGAGCGACCCCTGAAGAGGTCGTTACAGGTGTGGTCCTGCCTCTGGAAGATGCCATCTCTTCTGTGAGCGGCATTGACGAAATCACCGTCTATTCCTTCGAAGGCTTTGCCGATATTACCTGCACGTTTGTACTGGAACGCGACATTGAGGGCGCGGCACAGGACATCCGTGAAAAAGTTGCCGGAGCCATTGACCGGCTACCGCGCGATACTCTTCCTCCCATCATTACCAAGCTGGATCCGCAGTCTGATCCCATTATGACGCTTCTCGTCAGCGGCCCTATGAGCCGCCGCGAGCTGACTGAAATCGCCGACAAGCAGGTGCGTCGCGCCATTCAAGCAGTGGATGGAGTGGGCAGCGTCGACCTCAACGGAAGCCAAGGCCGCCAAATCCGGGTTCTGCTGGACGCCCAAAAACTCACCTCGCACAACTTCACGGTCCTTGATGTTCGTTCAGCGCTGCAACGCGAAAACATCGAAGCGCCGGGCGGCCGCATGATCACCGGTCCCCAGGAACTGGGGCTTCGCACCCTGGGGCGCGTCACGTCCGCGGAACAATTCGGCGAAATCGTGATCGGGACGCGCGGCGGCACGCCGGTGCGCGTCCGCGACGTGGCGCAAGTCGAGGATGGCGCACAGGAACTGCGAACCTGGTCGGCACTCTTTCGGAAGGGAACTACGGCACAAGATGTGGTCGCCATTCAGGTGCTCCGCCAATCGGGTGCCAACACTGTGCGCGTGGCAGACGACGTCAGAAGCAAGCTTACGGAATTGCGCACCCAGTTGCCGCCCGGCGTGCATCTTCAAGTCGTTCACGATATCTCCGACTTCATCAAAGCTTCCGTCCATTCGCTGATTGAACATCTGATTTTTGGCAGCATTCTGGCAAGCATGGTCGTCTGGCTCTTCATTCGAAATTGGCGTGCGGTGCTGATTGCAGCCGTGGCTATCCCCGCTTCCATCATTGCCACTTTCACTTTGATGCGGGGCATGGACTTTTCGCTGAATAACATCACGCTCCTGGCGTTGACGCTAGCCGTCGGAATCGTGATCGACGACGCCATCATTGTTCTAGAAAATATCTTTCGATTCATGGAAGAGAAGGGAAGAGACCGCATTCGCGCGTCGATTGAGGCCACCAAGGAAATTGGGCTAGCGGTGATGGCCACGACTCTCTCTCTCGTGATTATCTTCCTGCCCATCGCATTCATGACCGGTTATGCCCGCAAATACGTGAATTCCTTCGGATGGACCATGGCCATGGCCATTCTCGTCTCGCTGCTCGTGGCCTTCACGTTAACGCCGATGATGAGCTCGCGTTTCCTCAAGCTAGGCGCTGGAGAAAAGAAAGCGCACTCCGAAGGTTTCCTGCATTCGGTGGAAGTGCTCTACCTGAGGATGTTGCACTGGTCTCTCGCACACCGGCGCGCCATCATCCTGATTTGCCTGATAACTTTCCTGTCCACTTTCGGTGTTCATACACGCTTCCCGAAGGCACTTCGCTTGAGAAAACCACCATGCTCGCCGAGGATATTGCCGAGCGTGTGATCGCCTTGCCCGAGGTGGCGCTGGTCCAATCGTTCACGCACGGGCGCACGAATCACGCGCATTTTTTCATCGTGTTGGTTCCTCCGAGCGAGCGAAGCCGCACTCACACGCAGATGGCCACGGCGGTTCGCGAAATTCTTTCCACTTACCGGAACATGACCTACAACGTGCGCTTGCCTTCGGTACTCGGTGGAGAAATCTATTTTCCCATCGCCGCCGTCATCCGTGGACCGGAGCTCACGCAACTCGCAGAAATCAGCAAGCAGGTGGCCGGCCGGATGATGAATTATCCGGAACTTGTGGACGTCAATCCCAGCCTGAACCTCAATACGCCGGAACTTCAGGTGAAAGTGGACCGGCAGCGGGCTGCGGATATCGGCGTGCGCATGACCGACGTTAGCGATGCTGTCAGACTGTTCTATTCCGGCGAGGACGAGATTACGCGGTTCAAGGAAGGCTCGGAGCAATATCCCGTCACCATGCAATTGCTGCCGGAGCAGCGAGATAATCCCGATGTTCTGGCGCGCATGATGGTGCCCTCGACGAAACTGGGCCAGGTGCGGCTTGAAAATGTTGCCACCATCGGGCGCGGTGCCGGGCCCGCCAGCCTCCAGCGCTACAATCGTGAATTCCAGGTCAGCGTCTACGCAAATGTTGCTTCCGGTTATCCGCTCGACTTGGCTGCGGCGCACACCGTGCAGTCCATCAAGGAAGTCGGTTTGCCGGCCGGCTATTCGTATCTCTTCTCTGGACAAGTCAAAGTCCTGGAAGAGACGACCTGGAATCTTTTGTTGGCGATGCTGCTGGCATCCATTTTCATGTACATGGTCCTGGCGGCACAGTTTGAGAGCTTTACTTATCCCTTCATCATTATGCTGACGCTGCCGCTCAGCGTGCCTTTTGCGCTCTTCTCACTTTGGATCACCGGACGCGCCCTGAGCCTGTGGAGCGCCTTGGGAATGTTTCTGCTGCTCGGCATCGTAAAAAAGAACGGCATCCTGCAAGTGGACTACACGAATCGATTGCGCGCCGAAGGGATGCCGGTGCGCGATGCGATCATCGAGGCGAATCGCGTTCGCCTCCGGCCCATCCTGATGACCACGCTTTCCATCATCGCCGGATTGATCCCCGTAGCGATCGGAATTGGTGCGGGCTCGGAGCAACGGGCCTCGATAGCCGTAACGATTATTGGAGGGCAGACGCTTTGTCTGTTGCTGACCTTGCTGGTTGTGCCGGTAGCGTATTCCTACCTTGCGGAGTTTGAGGCCGTGCCTTGGACTGATTGGGCGGCACGACTCCTTGGCCGTGCTCGCGACTCCATCCGCCCCTCCAACAACGATTAAACATCGCATTCTCTGGCGGGCAGACAGTTTCGTATTTCAAAAAAATGCAGGAGCGGAGAATGGAGAGGATCAGAAACCCTGAGAAGCGCCACGGGCTGCGAGAGGACTTTCGGAGGAGACTGTCGATTGGACGAGGGTAAGGCGTGGAGCGCGCAACAGGAGGAACAGTTCGCCAGCCCACAGCAAAATATCCAGCAAGCGTCCGCGCTGAAGGTTGCTCAGATTTTCAGACTGCAGGCTGACGTCGAGCGCCTTTCTAGAGCATTCCTCGACGAAGGCGCGCATCGCGACGAGGTCGACGGGCTCAGCGCTGAACTTGCGCCCCCGGGGATCAAAGCCCTCAAGCTTTTCATAACAACGCAGCAAGAAATGGTTTAAGCACAGAGCCTGGCGATCCAATGTAGTAATCGCGGCGCCGCTACAAGAGCCCACCCGGCAGTTTCGTTTCCCAAGCATCGCAACCATCCCCCCCAGGCCCACTGATTTACCTCGACGAACAGTCTCATTCTCTGTCGAATCCATACATATAGGATGCGTTATGCGACGCAAACGGTTTCGTCTTCGCATTCGACGTCCTGCCTTCGAGTACCTTCACTGCCGGCTACGCTTTCTGTCTCATTCATCGGTACGGAATGCGACGTCGGCAACACCGGCAAGTGCGCGACCATCGTTTGCACACGCAGGCGGTGGTCGAGATAAGGGGCCAGCAGCGCGTTTACCCATCGCACGTTTTGGTTGCAGCATTTCATGCGGTGGTGCCCGGCCCAGAGCGTGACGACGGTGACTAAGCGTGCCTCGTGATTCGAAATCATTACCAGGCATCCGGCGAAACCGTTCACGTCCTTGAGCGCACCGGCGACGGCAGCTGGAATCGCTGCTTCCACGCGGTGGGCTTGCTGGGGCTTGGCCACGAATTCAATGCTGAGCGCGGTCATGGGAGGAGCGCCTGACTTACCGTTTGAGGGCGCTTGAGCTTTCAGGCCAGAAGAGCGGCCGTAAGAATAGGCGGCACTATTCGTCATATTTGGATAACATACTGGACTTGCCATCAAGCCTCCCTGCAATGAAATGACCCACCCTTTAGGAGAAGGGAGGCGCATCCTCGGCCCGTTCAGGGGCAAGCCTGGATGCGCCCATTGGGGCACATGGGGACCGGGGAGGGTCCCCATGGATAAGGACTCCCGAGCGTTCGGGCGTTCCTACGCACAAGTAGTGCGCCTGACGTGGCTTCCGTTTCAACCGTTTTTGACGAAACATAAGTCTCGTTTGCCGACGGAGGGCTGCGAAGCTATACTCCGTCCCCAAGAATCCGAGGTTTTGGTGGAATTCTTCACTTTTGATAAGGCGTATGTGGAACGGCTTCGGGAAGGGGATCCTTCGACCGAGCAGCACTTTGTCGCTTATTTTGAGCAACTTCTCCACATCAAGCTGCGTTCTCGCATGCTGACGTCCGATAAGGTCGAGGACCTTCGCCAGGAGACGTTTATCCGAGTGATTGCCGTGCTTCGCAAGGACGGCGTACGGCAGCCGGAACGTTTCGGGGCTTTCGTTAACTCCATATGTAACAACGTTTTACTGGAGCATTACCGGTCTTCCGCAAAGAATCAGCCTCTGGAGGACGCGCACATGGATATACCCGACAAAGTATTGGACCTGGACGGTATGCTCGTCACCAAGGAATCGGCGGAGCGAGTCCGCCGTATCCTTGATGGGCTGCCGAAGCGTGACCGCGAGCTGTTGCGAGCTATCTTCTTGGAAGAAAAGGAGAAAGACACCGTGTGTCAGGAGTTTGGCGTCGATCGCGAATACCTGAGGGTGCTGGTTCATCGCGCGAAGGATAAATTCAAGGCGCTCTATGAGAAAGGCCAGATGGGGATTGCCCGGCGGGCGACCTGGATGGGGAACCGGTGAAACGTTTTAGTGACCCACGGCACTACCTTTCGGATGGCACTTATGGACCATAATCAGGCCGTACAGCTGCAAGCAGCAGTCAAGTACGTGCTCGGCGAGCTTTCCCAGACCCAGCGGGACGAATACGAAGAGCATTATTTCGATTGCGCGGAGTGCGCGGTCGATATCCAGGCGCTCGTGACTTTTGCTGACACCGCCCGCGAAGTATTGCGGCAAGAAAAGGCGAGCCAGTTTAGGAAGGAATCAGCTCCAGCGCGCGGCAGGTGGCTGCGCTGGTTCCAGCCCGTGGTTGCCGTGCCGGCGTTCGCGGCCCTGTTGCTGATTATCGCCTACCAAAATACGGTCACGATTCCTCAAGCGAGGAATACCTCATCCCGGGCCGTTCCTGAAGTTTATGGCCAATCCTTCTTACTACGGCCGTCGGATACTCGCGGAGGGAATGAGACGGGCGTCAATGGGGCTACGCTCGAGGTCCAGCCCAACGAAGGATTTTTGCTGCAGCTTGATTTCATTCCCTCTTCCAGTTTTCCTGCCTATCTCTGTCAGTTGCAGGATGCCTCCGGCCGCGTCCTCCAGCAAATCACGGTCCCGGCAGAGAAGGCTAAGAAGGAATTGCACCTGCCCATCCCGGCAGGATTGATTTTGCGTCCCGGCCAGTACAGTTTGGTCTTCCTTGGCGCCGATCCTGTTACGGGAAAAGCTGTCAATGACAGCAAGCTGCAGTACTTCACATTTAACGTTGCATTCCGACGGTAGACGCATAAGATTAACAGCCTGCAGTGGAAGTGGGTCATCCTCAGGGAAATCGAACCTTAGCTCCGACATGCTACATTTCGGCGGCGCTAGCGTTTCGTCTCTGAAGATACTCTCGTGCCCCTGCAAGCTGTTAGCTCACTCCACCAGTCGAGGGGTCCCCGATGGCACACTTGCACCGTATTCCCTTCAACTTTCACGGCCACGGCCATGCCCTTAGCGGAGAATTTCGTCATCCGCTGTGGTCCATTATTCCGGCCCAGGCCTCGGCCTCGCTTTCCAGCATCGGTGGAATCGCGGTGGCGCACGGCGAGAATTTCCATTTTCAGGATTTCGTCTGCTTCAAGTCCGCTCACACGCATATTTCCGGGAAGCGCCGGCGCGACGAGACTTTTGTGACTCACGCCAGCACGGTGGTCCAGGGTCTTAACATTCTGGGAATGGTCACAGCGGAGCGTATCGTCTCCCGACTTACTTCGATCCATAACCCGAAAGAACCTGAAGGCCACATCATCGCCGAAGACAGCCGCATCGAGGGGTTGAAGATCAATGGAGAAGACGTGAAGGTGATTCTTCGCCACGACCTGCTGGTCAAATGCAAGACCTTTAGTGATCTGGTAAAAGGTATTGCAGGCGACAAGAAATCCGGGAAAATAGTGGCACTCGACGAAGACCGCAAGGTGGCCATTTGCTCGCTAGTGGAAAAAATCGAGACGCGGCTGAAGGGCGTCGATGCCAAGCGGCACCTCATCGAGGTCAAAGATTTTGGGAAAATCTTCTTGGCCGAAGTTCTTGCCTATCCAGGAACGAAAACCCTGACAATGCTCCGCCTCGAACTGGGCTCGCCCCACGTTGCCGACCTCACCGTGGCCCAAACTGGGGGCAACGGACAACCGTCACCACCGTGAGATGTGTAATATCGCTAAGCCTGTTTTTTCTGCTGCTGACAGAGTCGTGCTCGCGCGGGACCTATTCATCGGCATACCTTCAAGCAACTCACGATCAAATTCTATGGACTCTGCGTCACGACGATGCGGACAAAGCGCTCAGGGACGTCAACGGCGCCTTGGTGCGACTCGCGGGCAAGAACCTGGAATGGACTTGGCGCCTAAAAGTACTTAAAGCGCAAGTACTCCTTACCAAGTCGGATTCCCAAGAGGCCCTCTCGGTCCTGAGAGAGCCTCTTCCCGCCTCTCTTGTTGCCACAGATATCTCTGTGCGTAAAGCAATGATGGAAGGGATCGCTCACCGACAAGCTCAACAATTCCCCGAATCCGAGAAGAATCTCGCCGAAGCCGAACAATTTGCCAGAGCGTCGCATCCCCAACTCCTGGGAGATGTATTGAACGCTCGTGGCGCGCTTGAGGTCGACCAAAAGAAATTCTCTAGAGGTGAGATGACCTTCGAGCAGGCGCTGACGCTCGTGCGCCAAGCGCGAGACCGCGGTGGAGAAGCAAGCGTACTCAACAATCTTGCTAGGGTGGCTATGAGCCGGGAACACTTTGACGAGGCGATAGACCGGGCTCATGTCGCTCTGGATCTTTCGAGGTCCTTGGGTCTGAAGCCTCTGTCGGCCACCGTTCTGGGCAACCTCGGCTGGAGCTATTTTGAGCTAGGCGACTTCGAGAATGCGCTCGACTTTTACGGGAAAGGCGCGCAAGCGTCTTCAGCCAGCGGGCTTTCGGGGTATTCAGCTTATTGGTTCTCCGACGTTGCAACCGCTTATCTGGCTTTACGCGAGTACGCTCCAGCAGAGGAACTTGCTCGCACCACTCTTACGCGAGCGCACGAGCTGAAAAACGCGCAGACCATAACGCTGTGTAACAACACCCTTGCGGAAATCATGCTGATAACGGGGCGGCTCAGCGAGGCTGGGCAATACAACCAAGAAGCGCTGAAAATGGAAGAGGAAGGCCAAGACAAATTTGGCACCATTGATTCGCTTCTCATGGCGGGCCATATCGCGGACGCCAAGAAGCGCTTCTCCGACGCCGAGAACTTCTTTAGGCGCGTCCTCGGAGATCCGACTGTCGATACACGGCGGCGTTGGGAAGCCGAAGCCGGCCTCGCGCAAGTATGGGATGGCGAAGGAAAATTTGTTGAAGCCGAACGGCAATACCTCAAAGCGATCAACATGATCGAGCAAGCCAGACGGTCAGTCAACCACGATGAGCTGCGATTAAGTTTCCTTTCCAGCGGAATTGCAGTGTACGGCGAATACATCGACTTCCTGATCCGCCATGGCAGGCCCGCCGACGCGTTGAACCAGGCGGAACTCAGCCGCGCACGCACTCTGTCCGAGGGTTTATCGTCTAACGAACAAATTGAGTCTTCACGCGCCGCGTCCCGCGTTCCGCCCCAACAACTTGCCCAACGCCTTCACGCCACACTTCTGGTCTACTGGGTTGGCGAGAAGCACTCCTATCTCTGGGCCGTCACACCTTCGAAGACAAAGTATTTCACCTTGCCACCCGCTGCGGAGATCGATCGTTTGATCAAGTCCTATCGCGAACTCACACTCAAGTCCGGTGACCTCTTGCAGAGTGCTGCTTCGACAGGTGAAAAACTGTACGCATCTCTGGTGGAACCTGCAAAGAACCTGATTCCCCCAAGTTCGCGAGTGATCCTGCTGCCGGACGCCAGCCTCTATGGTCTTAATTTCGAAACGCTGATCGTGCCCGGTCTGCGGCCTCATTTTTGGATCGAGGATGTAATCGTGACCACGGCGAGCTCTTTGTCGCTGCTGGCGTCCGCCCCCACTCGCGCGCCTCCCAAAGAAAAGAATCTGCTTCTCGTCGGTGATGCGCTTCCCGTTCCCGAATTTGGCCCTCTGCCCCAGGCCCCCGCCGAAATGCAGAAGATCGAACAGTATTTTCCGGAGTCGCGCCGCGCGATTTTGAAGGGCACACAGGCTACGCCGAGCTCTTACCTGGGCAGCAAGCCCGGACGCTTCTCGTACCTCCATTTCGTCACGCATGGAACTGCCAGCCGCGCTCGCCCGCTGGAATCCGCGGTCATCCTCAGCAAGGAACCCGCTGGCGACGCTTACAAGCTGTATGCTCGAGACATCGTCCGACATCGCCTGAACGCCAACCTTGTGACCATTTCCGCCTGCAATGGTTCTGGCACACGCGCCTATTCCGGCGAAGGCCTGGTCGGCCTCTCGTGGGCCTTTCTGCGGGCCGGAGCGCACAATGTCATCGGCGCTCTGTGGGAAGTCAGCGACGCCTCCACGCCGCAGTTGATGGACGCGCTTTACAGCGAATTGAGCCAGGGCAAAGACCCCGCCGCCGCTCTGCGCGACGCCAAACTCACGCTCCTCCATTCCGCAGATTCCGACTCGGTATTCAAAAAGCCCTTCTATTGGGCGCCGTTCCAGCTCTACGCCGGCTCCTAGACCCGGCCTCGTTTGGGCGTTTCCGCGGACCGATGCATCGCATCGAAAACTTGATTGAAATCCCTAAAGGTTTCCACAGTGCTGCTCTTGTGCTTCCGGACCGTCTCAGCATAAACTTCCTCGCAGCATTCATTGTTATTTGCGAGCCGCCTCAACCTCTTGAGGAACTCAAGGCTCGACCGAATGTGGGGTTGTGATGTCTGGGGGAGAGAAAATGAGAAAACTATTGTGCTCGTTTTTCGTGTTGACACTCGCGCTAGGGCTTGCCTCGTTCGGGTGGGGCCAATCGCAGATCACCGCAGGGACCGTGCAGGGAGACGTGCTCGATGAAAAAGGCGGGAGCGTCGCGGGTACGACCGTTGAAGCAAAAAACCTGGCGACCAATTTCGTGCAGACGGACACCACAAATGCGGACGGTCACTTTGCCTTCTTGAGTCTTGCCCCGGGGCGCTACACCCTCACAATAAGCAAATCCGGGTTCGCGACCATCGTTCAGGAAAATGTGAACCTCACTGTAGGCCAGACCATTACGTTGCCTGTAACCATGAAGGTATCTTCGGTTGCGCAACAGATCGTCGTCACAGACGTACCAGTCATCGAAACGACAAAAACTGAATCGTCCTCGACCTTGAGCGAACTCACGGTCAGCGCGACGCCAGTCCTTGGGCGCAAGTTTGAAGATTTGTTGACATTGACACCCGGTGTGGCAATTACCCAGGGGCCGGATGGAGACGAGATCAACTTCAACGGCCAGCGCGGCGTGTTCAATAACATAAGCCTCGATGGGGGTGACTACAACAACGGCTTCTTCGGCGAGCAGCTCGGCGGACAACGCGCTGCAATTGACATCACTCTCGATGCGGTCAAGGAATTTCAAGTAGTCGCCAGCGGGGCCAACGCCGAATTTGGTCGGACGGCAGGCGGCGTTGTCAACGTCATTACTAAGTCCGGAACGAATGATGTCCACGGGAGCGGTTTTGAATACTTCCGCACCGAAGCGCTTACAGCGGCAACTTCTGATGGCAAACCACTCCAGGATTTTCGCCGCAACCAGTTTGGCGGAACGATGGGTGGACCCATTGTAAAAGACAAAATGTTCATTTTTGGTGCATTTGAACAAATTATCGCAGAGCTGACGCGCCCCAATCTGAGCGCGCCGCTCGGACCGGCATGTTCCGTGACGGCCCCGATCGTGGGAGTCAATGACGCCGTGATAAACGCCAGCGCTGAATGCCAGAGAGTTGCGCTCCTGAATTTTCTGAAGGCTGGAGTAGGCCAGGACGATGGCCAACCCGTCAAGCATCCCATCCGAAACTCAGCTGCGCTTGGCCGATTCGACTGGAACGTAAATCAGAAAAATCAGTTTGCCCTGTCTTACAATTTCGACTACTCGAAAAACACGAACCAAACCTTCGACGTGCCGACGTACGGAGATTCTGCGAACGGAATCGAGGGACCGTCGAAAATCAATGTCATCAATGCTAATCACTACACCACCGTCTCCTCGAACAAGCTGAACGAAGCGCACTTCAGCTACCAGCGCGAGATCAGGCCGCGAGCAGCTACTCCATCCAAGATACCGGCGGACACCGCCATGGGGTTCGGCACGACCTTCCGTTTCGGCAATCCCTTCTTTCTTGAACCTACCGTCGACGAAACCATTTGGCGCACACAGCTCCGGGACAATTTTTCAGTCGTTCACGGCAAACATAGTTTCAAGTTTGGCGGCGACTGGCTTCACACGAACAACACCCAGGTATTCCGCGGGTTCTTTACCGGACGCTACATCTTCGACAGCGTAGTCGGGTTTCTGCGGTACGCGTCCCCCGACGCCGCAGGTGGGTTTGGTCCGACGGTGGGCGAGTGTCTCACGAGCACCGGAACGTTCACCGGTTGGATCACCCAGGACAAGGGACAAACGTGCGCAGCCGGTAGTAGTGTGGGCGGTCCGCTTATCTTCTACCTTCAGGATGGCGTGCCGACGGGCCTGATTAACATAAAGCCTGGGGCTTCGAGCATCAACAATGAGGACTACGCACTCTTCGCTCAGGACAAGTGGCAAATCCTGCCGAATCTCAGCTTGAGCTATGGTCTGCGATGGGAAGCCGAGATTTTCCCGAACGTGATTACGCCTCCCAGCAAGACTGCGTATGGCATCTTCCTGAGTAACCCCTTGTTCCCATCGGATGGTACGCTTCATAGCCAGAAGAAGGAGTTCCAACCGAGAGTCGGATTGGCCTGGGATGTTCTGAATAACCACAAGTCTCTGTTCCGGGCGAGTTACGGTATCTTCAACGGGCGCCAAAACATGCTTTCGCAGGTGGGTTCGATCACCACCAATGGTGTGCAGCAGAGCACGATTTTCACCACGTCGGCATTCGGCGGCGGACCTGCTTGGCCGGGCGACTTTCCGGTCACTCCCGGCAATGCTTCCTGCGCGTTGGGCACTCCCGTGAACCCATTTCCGTGCTTTACGGGTGTTCGTCTTTTCAGCAAGCACTATGCGAATCCGCGAATTTACACAACAAACGTAGCGTACGAGCAGGAGATTTACCCGGGTTGGACGGCATATGCCGATTTCACTTTGTCCAAAGGCGTTCATCTGACGACGTTTATCGACGGCAATGCCAATGGCTATTTTGCTGACAACGGGACGTTTGTGGCGCCAAATACTTTTGGCCCGCAGCTTGGCGGCATGATGATAACCGGAAGCACTGCAAAATCACTCTATCGCGGGCTCACTCTCGGAATGAGAAAACGCTTTAGTCAGCGTTTCCAGTTGGAGTGGAACTACGTGCTTTCGGAAGATTTGGATAGCGACTCGAACGAGCGCGACCCTTTTACGGATCGTCGGCTTGACCCGCGCAATCCGGCGCGGGATTACGGTTTTTCCGATCGTGATGAACGTCACAAGTTCAATCTCTTCAGCTATTTCGAGCTTCCCGGCGGGTTTAACTTGGACGCCCGCCTTCAAGCACATACGCCACAGCCCATCACTCCCGCAAACTGTGCGGCTACTGCAGGCTGCAAACGCAATTCGACATGGAAAAACAATGAATATACTTCATTCGATTGGCGGGCGATGCGCCCTTTCAAGCTTGGAGAGCGATACAGACTCATTCCAGCGATCGAAATGTTTAACACCTTCAACAACAAGAACAACGTGAATCCCCTTGTCACACCGGCACTGTTCAACTTTGACGGGTTCCTCCGCCTTGGCGTCGGCGATCCGCGCCAGGCGCAACTCTCCCTGCGCTTCGAGTTCTAACGAAGAGGCTACGAGTCACTGAGAGCAAATCTCCAGAAGGGGGCGCTACGGCGCCCTCTTTGTTTTTATGGTAGCGGCGCAACACAGAATAGGACGCATGGACACACGCAATTCCCGTGGCGCTTGCTTGCGCGTCACGAATCCCTGACAATCTAAGGTTTATATATGCGTGATTTTCCGCACGGTAGCGGTTGTCCGCACGGAAATGAAAAGCGAGTGAAATGGCAAGTCAGCCGAATTCCATAAGGCGATTGGTCGCCTACTTTTCGATGGAGATTGCTTTGGAGAACGCCATGCCGAGTTACAGCGGCGGGCTCGGCGTTCTTGCGGGCGACACCATTCGCGCCGCCGCGGACCTGCGCCTCCCGATGGTGGCTGTCTCCTTACTTTACCGCAAGGGATACTTCACGCAACGCCTCGCCGAAGATGGTTCCCAGACCGAAGAACCAGTCGAGTGGCGCGTGGAAGACTTCCTGACAGAGGAGCCCGCGCGAGCCAGCGTCTCCATTGAAACCCGCCGTGTTGAGCTGCGATGCTGGCGCTATTCTGCAAAGGGCGTGCGCGGTTTTGAAGTGCCCATCTATTTTCTCGACGCCGATCTTCCCTCCAACACGGAAGCCGATCGCAATCTCACCGGCAGTTTGTATGGCGGCGATTCCTATTACCGTTTGTGCCAGGAAGTCATCTTAGGAATCGGAGGCGTGCGCATTCTCCACGCGCTGGGCTACAACGACCTCACGCGCTACCACATGAACGAAGGCCACGCCGCGCTGCTTACGCTGCAATTGCTCGACGAAGAAGCTACCAAGGCGGGACGGAAATCCATCCGTAGCGAGGACATCGAAAAGGTCCGCAGTAAATGCGTCTTCACGACCCACACTCCAGTGCCGGCCGGGCACGATCGTTTTCCGATGGAATACTTTACGCGAGTGTTTCCCGGGCAGACCGGGTTTCTCGATTTGAAGGATGCCTCTTCGGCGGATTTGATGAAGCGCGTTTTGCAGGCAGAGCAAAATTTTCTGGATTTGCAAGAAGCCGCGCGCCGTGGAGCATCGCTCAACATGACGCAACTGGCGCTGGGCCTGAGCACCTACGTTAACGGCGTCGCCAAGCAGCACGGTGAAACTTCACGGCAGATGTTTCCGGAAGTGCCCATCGAGGCCATTACCAACGGCGTGCACGCCGGTAGTTGGACCTCGGCGCCATTTCAACAACTGTTTGACCGCTACATTCCGTCGTGGCGCGAGGACAATTACAGTCTGCGGAGCGCGCTGGGCTTGCCCGCGGAGGAAGTATGGGCGGCGCACCTGATCGCCAAGCACGATTTGCTCGAGACGGTTCGCCAGAAGACGGGCCTCAAGTTCGATCCTGAGGTTTTCACGATTGGCTTCGCGCGGCGCGCGACGGGATACAAGCGCGCCGACCTGATCCTAGCTGATCTTGATCGTCTCCGGCAGATTGCCAAGAATGCCGGCCCCTTTCAGATCATTTATGCCGGCAAGGCGCATCCGAACGATGCCGGCGGGAAGGACATCATACGCCGGATTTTCCACGCGAAGAAAGCGCTGCGGAAAGCCGTGCCGGTGGTCTTCCTTGACGACTACAATCTCGAGCTCGGTGGAAAATTAACTTCCGGCGTGGACCTTTGGCTCAACACGCCGCAGTTCCCTCTGGAGGCCTCCGGCACCAGCGGCATGAAGGCCGCGCTGAACGGCGTGCCGAGCCTGAGCATTCTCGACGGCTGGTGGGTGGAGGGTCATATCGAAGGCGTCACCGGCTGGTCGATCGGCGAGTCGCGGCGCACCGCGGCCGGCAATACTCCCACCGACAACAGCGCTGAAGTGGAATCGCTCTATAGCAAGCTCGAAACCGTGATTCTCCCCATGTACTACAACGATCGCGGAAAATTTTTGGAAGTCATGCAACATGCCGTCGCCATCAACGGATCATTCTTCAACACCCAACGCATGGTGCAGCAGTACATCACGGATGCCTATCTCCGATGAAGCACACTGCCTTTTCTCAGCGCAATTGGTCCCTGTACATGGCCATGCCGACGGCGGCGTCCATGCCGATTTCTTCTAATGCGGCAATTTCGCTCCGCGTTTTGATGCCACCGGCGGCGATAATCGGATGCGACGTCGCGTCACGCAGCATTCGAAACCACTCGAGGTTCACTCCGCTCATGGTGCCTTCGCGATCCACATCCGTGCAGAGAAACCCTGCGCAGTAAGGTTCGAGTAGCGTCATCACCCTTTCGGCCTGCAACGTCAGCCTCTTCCGCCAGCCCCGAATCGCGATTTTTCCGCGGGCGGTGTCCAGGGCGATGACGATTTTCTCGCAGGGGATATTTCTCACGAGCTGCTCCAGAAAGTCTTTATTCACTTTTTCGCCACGGAACGCTGCGCTTCCGACAATGATTTGGGTCGCGCCCCACGCGGCAACCTCTAGCGCGCGGGAAATGCTTCGAATGCCGCCGCCGACGCGAACTTTCATCCCAAAATCCTTCCGCGCTTTCAGGCATAGGCCTTGAACGAGTTCGTCGTTCGCGCCCTTGCCCATGGCGGCGTTCAGATCAATGACGTGCAGCCAGGGATACTTCTTGAATTTCTCCAGCTGGCCAAAGACATCCGCGACGGCAAGCTCGCGCTTCCGACCATGCACCAATTGAACGGCTTGCCCGCCTTGCAAGTCGATGCAGGGAATCAGCACGGCAAGCGAACCTCAATGCCGCTTGAGGCGAGAAATTGCTTCAGAGCTCGAATGGATTGCACTTCATCGTGAAAGATGGAGGCGGCCAAAGCCGCGTCGGCTGCACCATCTCGGAAGATTTCGACAAAATGACCCGGCGATTTCGCCCCGCCGGATGCGATCACCGGAACGCTTACGGCGGCGGAAACTGCCGCGGTCAGCGTCACGTCGAAGCCGCTTTGCGTGCCGTCGCGATCCACAGACGTCAGCAGAATTTCACCGGCGCCTGCCGCGACGCCCATCCGCGCCCATTCGAGGGCATCGCGTGATGCGGATTCGCGTCCGCCGCGGACCATGACGTCCCAGTGATCGCCAACGCGCTTTGCATCAATTGCCAGGACCACCGCTTGCGCGCCGAATTCGCGCGACAGTTCGGAAATCAGCGCCGGCCGCTCGACCGCAGCGGTGTTCACGGTGACTTTGTCCGCGCCGGCACGTACCACGGCACGGCCATCTTCCAGCGTTCGAATGCCCCCGCCGGCGGTGAGAGGGATTGCCAATTCAGCGGCGACGCGGCGAATTGTTTCGAGAAAAGTAGGGCGGCGATCGCGCGACGCCGCGATGTCGAGTACGACCAATTCGTCTGCACCTTCCGTATCGTATCGGCTGGCGAGCGCAACGGGGTCGCCGGCATCTCGCAGACCCACAAAATTCACCCCTTTCACGACGCGTTCGCCGTCCGTATCTAGGCACGGAATGATGCGGTGCGCGAGGCTCATGCCGCAAGCCTCAGGAAATTCTGGAGAACGCGAGCGCCAGAGTCGCCGCTTTTTTCGGGATGAAATTGCACCGCAAGAACATTTCGTTGCTCGATGACTGCTGCGAATTCCGTGCCGTGGGAGCAGGTGGCTGCGGCCGCACCGGAATCAAGCGCCGCGTAGGAGTGCGCAAAATAGAAATACGCTCCGAGATCAATACCTGTGAGAAGGGAAGACTCGCGCTTCTTCTCAATCTGGTTCCAACCCATGTGCGGGAGCTTCACGTTGGGGGGCAAGGCGGAGACGACTCCCGATAGAAGACTCAGGCCCCGGAGCTCAGAAGCCTCTTCACTCGAATTAAAGAGAACCTGCAGCCCGAGGCAGATTCCCAGAAAAGGCACGCCCCGGCCGATGGCGTCGAGCAAAGGTGCGCGGAACTGTTTTTCATCGAGGGCGCGAACCAGCGCGGCGTAATGACCGACGCCGGGAAGAAGCAACGCTTCCGCCCTTGAAATGCTTTCAGGCGACGATGTGCGGTGCGATTCAACGCCGAGACGCTGGAGAGCGCGTTCGACGGAGGGCACATTGCCGGCGCCGTAATCGAGAATTGTTATTTTCATAGCAGCCCCTTGGTGCTGGGCAAAACCTGGCGAAGGCGCCTGTCGCGAGACACCGCGAAACGCAGCGCGCGCGCAAATGCCTTGAAGATGGCTTCGACTTGATGATGCGAGGAACGGCCGTACAGGGCGCGGAGATGAACGTTGGCTTTTGCCGACTGCGCGAAACCCTGGAAAAAATCCTCCACCAGCTCAACTTGAAAATCGCCGACGCGATTTGCGGCGATCGTTGCTTTTACGACGCAGTAGGGCCGGCCGCCCAGATCAATCGCAGCGGCGGCGAGCGTTTCGTCCATGGGCATCAGAAAATAACCTGCACGCAAAATCCCTCGCTTGGAGCCGAGCGCTTTCTGAACGGCTTCGCCCAGGGTGATGCCCACGTCTTCGACGGTATGATGCTGGTCCACGTCAAGATCGCCGCGAGCGTCCACGCGTAAGTCAAATGCGCCGTGCCGCGCGACCAATTCGAGCATGTGATCGAAGAAGCGGATTCCCGTGGCGACGTGGGCGCTTCCACGGCCATCCAGATTAAGCTTCAAGCGGATGTCCGTCTCGTTTGTTTTGCGATGAATCGCGGCGGTTCGTGGCATTTGTTTTTGCGATCCCAGAATTCAGGCGAGCGCTTTCCATTCCTTTCGAATAGTCTTCACAAGCCTATTCATTTCGGCTGACGTTCCGATGGAGATGCGGACGAATCCCGGGCCCATGTCCTTGGTGCGCTCGCGCAGAAGAATTCCTTGCTTCTCAAGCTTTCGAAAGAGCGCGGGTCCCTTTGGTCCGAAGTTGGCCAGCAGAAAATTTCCTGCGCTTGGAAAGGAGGGTACGCCGAGCTTCCGCAATTCAGCGGCTAGCCACACACGCAAATGCTTCACCTCGTTGACGTACGCTTGCATCGTTGCGCGGTCTTTCACAGCGGCTTCGGCGGCCACGAGCGCGGCAAGATTCACCGGAAATGGCGGCATGGCCCGCCGCACAAAGGCAAGGGATTCTTTGCAGGCGATGACCGCGCCAAGGCGGAGCGAAGCGAGTCCAGCGACTTTGGAAAAAGTTCTCGCGACAAATAGATTAGGAAATTTCCGAATCCAGGAAACTGCCGAGAAGTCCGAAAACTCCGCGTACGCTTCGTCCATCACGACAGCGGTGTGGGTGGCTGCACAAAGGATTTTTCTCAATTCGTTGAAGCCAAAGAGAGTTCCCGTTGGGTTGTTGGGATTGGCAAGAAAAAGGAGGCGCGGATTTTCGCTCAGCTCGGCGATGACACCGTCCAGCGGAAACTCCATTTCGTTCCCGTAGCGCATTGCGGAAATTCTGGCGCCGTAAATTTCAGCGTAGTAGCGGTACATGGGAAACGTAGGTTCGCAAATCAAAACGCTGCTTCCGGCTTCGACGAAGGTGTCGAAGAAAACCCGCAGCGCGTCGTCCCCGCCGTTCGCGAGCAAGAGTTCTTCTGGGTGAACGCCGAAGTAGCGAGCCAGGCGCGCTGTTGACGCCTGATATTCCGGGTACATCGCCAGTTCTTTGGCCGTCAGTCTTGCCAGCGCGCGCCGCACGGCCGGGGAGCAGCCCGTCGTGTTCTCATTGAAGTCCAGCCGCAGCTTATCCGCGCGCCCCTCGGCGGGCGCTTCATAGGTGCGGCGATTCAGAATGGCCTTTCGCACTGGCAACTGAACCTTCATCGGCGAACCCTCACGGCGTTACGGTGAGCCATCAAGCCCTCGGATTCTGCCAAAGTTTCGACGGCATCGGCGAGGCGAAGGAACCCGTTGCGGCGAATGGCTTGCACGCTGATACATTTCACAAAGTCAGCCGCTGAAAGCCCGCCGCGCCGGCGCGCCCAGCCCCCGGTCGGGAGGACGTGATTGCTGCCCGTCGCGTAGTCCCCAAGCGGCTGTGCCCCCCAGGGACCGAGAAAGATAGTGCCCGCCGATCGGGTTTTTTGCAGGAGCCGCTCAGCGCTTTCCGGCAGGCTGAGGTGCTCCGGCGCGAAGCGATTGATAAATTCGCAAGCTTGCTCAAGCGAATCCGCCAGGAGAATTGCGCCGGCGGTTTCCGTGGAGACGCCGGCCATTCCTGGAGGAAGTTCGGCGAGCTGCCATTTAATCTCGCGTTGCACTTTTTTTGCAAATGAGCGTGAGGTGGTAACGAAGAAACTTGCTGCGTCTTTGGCGTGCTCCGCTTGGGCGAGGAGATCGGCGGCGATCCAGCGCGCATTTCCTTCGGCAGCCAGGACGACTGCCTCAGTGGGGCCAGCCGGCAGATCGATGGCGCAATCGCTGCTGACAAGTTGTTTGGCAGCGGTGACATATTTGTTGCCCGGACCAAAAATTTTTTCCACGCGCGGAATCGAATTTGTTCCATAAGCGAGAGCGGCGATCGCTTGCGCTCCGCCCACGCGCGCGATCTTTTCGACGCCGAGCAAGTTCGCCGTCGCCAGCAACTCGGCATTTGGCTTCGGGCAAACCGCAATAATGCGTGAAACGCCGGCAACTCTTGCTGGTACCACGGTCATGACCAGCGTGGATACAAGCGAAAATCGGCCGCCGGGGACGTAGCAGCCGATGGATTCGATAGGCGAAACGCGCTGGCTGATTTTGACGCCAGGTTCAGTTTCGACGGTCCACGGCCGTGGAAGCTGCCGTTCGGCGACCAGGCGGACGTTTTTCGCAGCTCTCTGGACGGACTTCAAGAAATCGGGGCTCACCTGTGATTTGGCAGACCGGATTTCTTCTCGCGAAATCCAAACTCCGGCGCGCGTGAGGTCCAGGTCGTCCAGTTTTTTGCTCCAGGCGAAGAGAGCGGAATCGCCACGCTTGCGGACATCGGCGACGATTTCAGCGGCCACGGATTGCGCTTCGTTGTCGCGCTGGGCGCGGCGCGCGAGCAGCCACCTTTCGGTTCGCGGGGTGAGTTTGAGGATGCGCATCAGAGTACGATTTTGTTCAAGGGATATTCGACGATGCCCTGGGCTTTAGCGGCTTTAAGCTTTGGCAAGATCTGCCGCACAACGGCTTCTTCGACGATGGTGTTGATGGCTACCCACTCGGGGTCGCTGAGAGCCGAAATGGTGGGGTTCTTGAGCGCCGGAAGCACGCCCAGCACACCTTGCAGGTCATCGCGATGGACATTGAGAAGCAAGCCGACTTTGCTCGCCGCCGCAATAGCGCCCTGCAGCATCAGAATCAGGTTCTCTGCCTTTTCGAGCTTCCAGGAATCTGCAGCGCTGACGCGATTCATGATGAAGACGGTCGCGGATTCGAGCACCGTGTCCACGATACGCAGGCGATTGGCGCGCAGGGATGAGCCGGTCTCAGTAACTTCGACGATGGCATCCGCGAGCTGCGGAACTTTCACTTCCGTGGCTCCCCAAGAAAACTCCACGTGGGCCCTCACGCCGTGTTTGGCAAGATAGTTTTGCGTAATGTGCACGACTTCCGTGGCGATGACTTTACCTTCCAGGTCGCGTGGATGGCGAATCGCGGAGTCCTCCGGCACCGCGAGGACCCAGCGCACGCGCGCAAGACGTTGTTTGGCGTAAACCAGCTCCGAAAGTTCTTCCACGGCCGCGCTCGTCTCCACCACCCAGTCGTGTCCCGTGATTCCCGCGTCCAGGGCGCCGGATTCGACGTAGCGCGCCATTTCCTGCGCGCGCACCATGAGGCATTCGATTTCCGGGTCGTCAATCGTCGGAACGTAGCTGCGCGAACTCATCGTGATTTTCCATCCGGCGCGCGAAAAAAGGTCAAGCGTCGCGTCCTGCAGGCTGCCTTTAGGGATTCCCAGCTTCAGCCGGCTCATCGAGATTTCTCCTTGCTGTAGACTTTCTCCGGCGAGAAGGTGCGCTCGGCGATGATTTTTGACTTTCCATCCGTCTCGATTGCGCGGAAGAAGCAGCTTCGGTAACCCTCGTGACAGACGCCCGGGCCGACGGCTTCGACGCGAACGAGGAGCGCGTCGGCATCGCAATCCACGCGCATCTCGCGAACCCGCAAGACGTGGCCGCTGGATTCGCCTTTTTTCCATAACTTGCTCCGCGAACGGCTGAAAAACACGACTTCACCCGTGCGCCGCGTTTCCTCAAGTGATTCCGCATTCATAAAGCCAAGCATCAATACGTCGCCATTGCGATCGTCCTGAATGATGGCCGGTATTAGCCCGCCGCCCTTTTGAAAATCGATCTCCACGATGTCGTCTCCTGAAAATAAAAATCCCGCTGGGGCTTGCTGCGCCAGCGGGCCAAAGAGTGCTTTGTTTAGCGAATCGCTATGCACACCTCAGCGGGCGCGGCGTGTGGCCGTGATGATGATGACGATCCGCGCGATCTGTGTGCATGCAGTCCATTGCGAAATACCAAAATAAAGGAAACGCGGCGGCAAGTCAACGAAGATTCTTCGGTTGTCGAGGCGGTCCGCCAGGTATTGGGCCGGGAGCAAAGCCGACTACATCAGCGCATAGACGTTGCCATCTGTGCTGCCCACATAAACGGTGTTCCCGGCTGCGACGGGGGAAGAAAGTATAGCCCCGACGGATAGCATTTTCTGGACGCCGCTAACCATGTCATCGTAAAAAAAATCGAAGAATGCTGCTTTGTAGTTGGGAGTGCCATCCTTTGTGTAAGCGGGACCGTTCTTTTTAGAGCCATCGGTTTCAAACGTCCAGGCGACTTTTTGTTCTTCTAAGTCGATGGCGTTGAGCCTCCCCTGATGTGAGCCGATATAAAGAGTTCCGCCGGCAATCGCGGGTGAGGAAAAGAACGCCCAGTGCTTGAAATCGAGGGAATAGAGAGGAGTGCCGGACTTGGCATCCAGCACATGAAATAAGCCTGAATCCGAGGTAGCGAAGTAAACCTTGCCCTCCGATACTGCCGGCGAAGAGATGACCCATGATCCTTTGTTCGGATAGGACCACCTTTCCTTTCCGGTGGCCGCATCCACGGCGTAAAACTTGGAATCGCGGCAGCCAAAGTACACCACACCATCCGCAACCGCTACCGAAGACTGGATGCCGACTTGGTTGTGAATCACCGGATCCTCGCCGGTTTTGAAGCGCCAGACCTCCCTTCCGCTCCCAGCGTCCAGCGCATAGAAATAACTGTCCCAGCTTCCCACAAAAAGAATTCCGCCTGAAATAGCCGGAGACGCATGAACCACATCGCCGGTTTTGAATTTCCATTTCAAACTGCCGGAAGCGGCGTCCAACGCGTAAATGTTGCTATCGCCGCTGCCAAAGTAGACACCACCCAGGTTCCGCACCATGCAGGTGCGTTGCAGAGAACCGGCGCTCTCCCTGTGTCTTGAATTTCCACCTCAACTGCCCGGTGGCGGCTGACCGTCGGCAACGACCGGCGAAGAGATAACCTGCCCTCTGGTATGAAACTGTTTCATCAAGGAAGCCTCCGTTTTTGCATAGACGGCCGGGAGCGGGAAATGTCTCTCTTTCTATACCTGTATCCCGTTCGAAACGAGAGCTTTGCGGAACGTCAAGCGCATGGGACGAAGCAGCTGAACCTTTCGACGGATAGACAGAATCTGATAGTGTGCGGAGCAATGAAAAACGTGCTTGGGGGGATTGACGATGGAAGAAAAGATTCGGAAAGATGTGCAGGCTTGGAGGAAGCAACTCACACCAAATCAGTACTATGTGACCAGGCAGAAGGGCACGGAGCCTCCTTTCACGGGCGAATACGAAGGCACTGAGACTCCCGGGACCTACAAATGCGTTTGCTGCGGCCAGCCTTTATTTCGTTCTGAGACGAAATACCACTCAGGCTCCGGGTGGCCCAGTTTCTACGCTCCCGCCACCGATGAGGCCGTCGAGGCAGAGAGCGACACGAGTCGTGGCATGCAGCGGACGGAAGTGAAGTGCAGCCGGTGCGACGCCCACCTCGGCCACGTCTTCGATGATGGACCGCAACCTACCGGAATGCGGTATTGCATCAACTCGGCTGCGCTGGAACTGGAGGAAGACTAAAAGAGCGCCCCGACTCGGTCGGGCGCTCTTTTCAGTTGCTCGTTTTTCAGGGGCGCGGCGAAAAAAGGAATTATGCTGCGGGGCAGGAACACGACACCATAGCGGCTACTGGATCGCTCTCGCGATCCCATACGCCAAGCAGCAACACTTTTGTGCCTGTCGGATACTTGAACACGTAGTACGTGCTAGAGAGACCCTCCACTTCATAAAAGCCAGGCCGGCGCGGATCTGGCCGCGAAGGCGCGCCCACAGCCAGAAGTTGACGCAATTCAGCGATCTGTTCCTGGGAATGGTTCCGCAGATCTTCCACGACAGGCGGTTGTTTTGGGGCGTTTATCATCATTACGTTTCTCCGCCACATTCAGCTTATCTTCTCCTCATTGGTAAAGACGTTGAAAACCGAAAAATGTTTCGTAGCCCACAACAATTTTCCAGACAAATTGGCCTGCAGTTTCTCCATTTTAATGGCCTGAAACACTCTCTTAACAAAGGCGGCGGGAATGAATACTCAGGGAACCTGGGATACAGCCGGATCTTTGCCGCTTTCCGGCAAGTTCCTGCTATGCCTTTGCTCGCTTTTCTGCGTAATAAAGCGCGTGTTACTATCTTCTCTGGTACTTGTGTCTAGCGGGGTCCCTTGAGATAGTGAATTACGGAACTTCTTCCGACAGGGTGGCCAACGTGACAAAAGCGGAAACGAAAAAAACGGGGACACAGGGCAAGACTTCCTTTGACAAGGATCGCCGGCGCAAACATCACCATTTTCTTGTCAGTGTGTTTTACGCCGACGGGGAAAAGTTCGGCCGCGTTTACACGGACAAGGATAAGGCTACCCGCTTCGCAGAGCGCCAGCGCCGCTCGCCGGTGGTGAAGTCCGCCCGGATAACCCAGGTTTCCTGACCAGTCTGGCCTTTGCAGCGTTTGGCCCTACGCCGGTAGGGGTGGGGAAGGCTTGTGGCTGCCGTGCGGGCATGTTATAAAAAGAGAGTCGTTGAGCGGCCTTAGTATAGTGGTAGTACGGAACCTTGCCAAGGTTCAGGTGTCGGTTCGATTCCGATAGGCCGCTCCATAATTTCAACTACTTACAGCGACTGCAGCTTCGGCGTGGGACCACGAAGGACCAATTGCTGTTTCTGCCGCTGGATGAATCAATCCAACCAACTTCAGATGTGCTGCTCGTTTAGCCGGGGTCAGAGCCTGCGCGTACACGTCCAGCGTCAGTCTGCTGCTTGCGTGCCGCATCAGTTCCTGGACCGTCTTCACGTCCTCACCGCCGCCTTTCAGAAGCGTTGCGAACGTTCTGCGGAAGGAATGCCATCCCAGAGCCTTGGTGATGCCTACGCGCTTCGCAGCGGGATGCACGTAGCACTTTAGCGGCGTTTCTGGCCAGTACGGTTGTTTGCCATCCATATCCGGGCTAGCAAACACCCAGTCATCCTTCTGCCGGTACGGTGCCTGTCTGCTCCAATCGTTGAGAGCGTCAAGCAGTGCGCCATCCATAGGCACGGGCTTCTGGGAAGCCTCGGTCTTCATGTCGCCAACATGCTGATGAACTACTGCTCTGCTGAGTCGGATTTCACGAGCTGCGAAGTCAACGTCAGACCACTTCAACCCCAGGGCTTCAGATACCTTAATCCCGTGGCTGCG
>WNET01000256.1_pt1 | contig 26581 bp, 27 predicted proteins | sample 5399911 | NCBI WGS metagenome assembly WNET01 (sample SAMN13153333, study PRJNA577476) | soil metagenome | isolation source: 40 cm grassland meadow soil pre-rain plot 2 | place: USA:California | collected 2015-09-08 | reverse complement strand
AACTTTTCGCGACGCCACGCCACCGAACTACGCTGGAATCAACCGCGGCGAAGCCTACCTGCACATAGCCGGTATGAGGGACAAAGAACTGGCGCGCAAGGTCGGAGACCAGACCATGGTGCGCATCGCCGTTCAAGGCATTGAGGCCATGTATGCGGAATACCAGAAACGCGGGGGAAAAGTGCACCCCAATGGTGCACTACAAACCAAGCCCTGGGGGACGAAAGAGTTCGGCGCGGTTGACCCCAACGGGGTGTGCGTGACGTTTCAGGAATGAGAGTTATTAATTAGCTTGATCGCCGCAGCTTGCCTAAGCAGAAAAACTCCTGTTTCCGCCTCACCCCACGGAAGTCCTAGCGCCTTCCCTTGTTGTGGGCGTACAACCAGCCGGTGCCGTCGCAAAGGCCGCAACGAGTCGCTTCGGTGATCCCTGTGCCCGCGCACGCAGAACATTGGTTCCAATCGTCGGCGTTGAGAGCGCTTCCATTGACTCCAACGCACCGTTTCCCTGCGACTGTCTGCGCACATTGGCCGTTAACGAGGTTCGCAGCATAGGAAACAGCGCCGCAGCGCGTGCACACAGCCACGGGCCTGGGTTTCGTGTTCTCGCTCGTTTTCCTTTCTTGTTCTTCAAGGACTGCCTTCCGATCAGTCTGGTCCTCCTTTGGACATGAGTGGGCCGGCGGAGGCGGCAAATCGCTTTCTTTCACCGGCGTTCTAGGCCAGTCGAACGAACAGGAATCACACACGTATCGAAACAGGTTCGGGAAAACCTGCTTCTTTTCAAGCGGCATAAACCCTCATCGGCTACATTGGGCAACACGCCCGAAGCTTCGCATTTCCTGTCCATTTTACGACAATATGTAGCTCATTCAGCCCATCATGAGGCCAATGGCTACATCTTTCGGGATGAAGAGTTACCAGCGTATTGGAGGCGCGCTGCCCGGTCGGCGTATGCAATTCCCCATTGCTGCAAGCGCCTGACGAGTTCGGCCGCGACGCCAGCATCACGGAACTGTTGCGCCGCTTCCCATACGTTTCCGCCACTGATATCACCGTAGGCCTGGGGAGGAGCATAGGGCCGCGCGGGCGATCCACCCATCGGCAAGTACTTCGCGACCGGGTATTGCAGATTCTTATCCATCCATGCGGCGAGTAGCGAAGCGGTTAGCGCACGACGTAATTCGATCGGCAGCGGCTTGAAGATCGGTTCCCAAACGGGACTAATCATGATGCGAGGATCGACATTCTGCTCCGGCCGCCAACCTTGCTTGTAATCGTCGGGACCCAAGTGAGGATCGGTGGACTGCAGCGCCTTGGTTACGGCCACAAGCAGCCGCGCCGGCTCCGGCTGGTGCGTCTGGGCATATAGGTCGTTGAACCGGCCGATCACATAAACCCAATCCACGGGACCGCGATCCCGATGTTGATGATTGCCGCTGTTCAGGACGATTTGCAACTCATACCAGGCCGCCATGAAATATTCGTTGGTCAACGCACTACCGCCAACTCCAGCCGCCCCATCCGGAATGAGCGCTGACGATGGAGCGGTCTCTGCCGGAATGGTGTTGCACCAGGTGCGGGAATCCGCAAGCGATCCGAAAATTTCGCGGCCGCGTCCTTCCAGCCCAAACTCCTGCACCATCTCCCACGTCTTCACGAGCTGCCATAGCTGGGTCGAGTACACTTTGTCGGTCAGCGCGGGCGACCACTCTATCTTTGGCCTGACGAAGCGTTTGAGGAAAGCACGCCGCGCTTGAGTCCAGTCGTCGAAGGCGGCAGGGATGGGGCGAACGTTGTGATCGGAAGATTGGGCAGCCGCCAGAAGGGTGCGCAGTGGCTGCTTCGCGCTGCGTTTGCTTTTGCCCTCTGGCTGCGTTTCGCCATCGTACAGGGCTGCGAATTCGCTCTGCGCAAACTCTGGTCCCCAGGCATCCTTGGGATGCACGCGGGGCAGCCAACCGCTCCAATCGGGAAGTTGCAAGGCAATAGGAATCTCGCGAGGATTGAGGTTGCCGTCGGGACGAAAAATGTCGGGAGTAATCTTTCCCGCGACTTCGCGGAGACTGGAGACGTTTCCTGGAGAACTGGCGGCATCACCTTTCACCTTGGCGCCGTGCTGGCTGACCAGATACGGCAGCGCGCCCATATCCCGGTCAAGAACCCAGGAGAGTCCGGCACCAGCCGCCCAGTTCGAGACAGGCTGCTCGTCGAGCCCCGGTCCGGGCTGGTAAGGTGGGTTCCACGGGCGGCCCGCACTCGGTAACGGCAGGTTGCGAATATAGCTAGCGATCTGTTCGCCCTGCAGCGTGGACAAGCCATGGAAGCGTGAGCGGTCAACAATGCTTCCGTTGGAGAAGTTGAAGTATTTCAGGTCGCGCCCATCCTTCGCATGACAGTCCGCGCAGCGCGCCTGAATCCTCGGACTATTGGGGAGGCTGCTTGCCACCAGGGGGGCGGTCTGCCAGAGTTCCCGCCCAGCCTGGATAGAGGCCGGATCGGGTAAGGGTGGAGTCCAGGTTTCGGGCGCATCTTCCACAAAATCGTCTGGTCGCACGATCTTGCTTCCGTCGCTGGTCAGGAAGTTCAATGCAAGGACGCGGTAGGCGCTGACGATCCCGTCGGTTTGATTGAACCGGAAGCGGAGTGTGTTAGTGCCAGGGACGACCGAGCCGTTCGGGAGCGAGAGAGTCATTACGAGTGTGGAGAAGCCTCCGCCAATTCCACCGAAACTCTTGGCAGGCTCGGGGATTGAGACAGTGTTGTTGTTAAGGGGTATCCAGGCGCTCGTGTTGACTTGAACGCTGGCCTGATCCGCATAGCGCAGCGCGTGGACCTGCAGCCAGAGCGATCGCACTGACTCGGCTTGTCCATCCTGAAGGGTGATGGTCCTGCTTGCCGTCGTGCCCTGTGCGCCCAGAACTTCGATCGGCAGTAAAATTCGGTCCGTGGTGGCACGCGCGAATCCCAGGGAAATTGCTGCGGCAGCCAGGATAGCCAGGAATAGACGCAACGACCTCAATTTTGCTCCAGCAGGCACAGCAGAACAGCTAAGCTCGAAGTATTCTTCCGATCGCAAATCGTGTCAATGAAGACCTTTGTCCGGGCTCGCAAGGGCGCTGACAGAGAGAGGCATTTTCTTCCGCCGGACGGCCAGCAGGGATGCACTTCACGGCTCAGGGGGAAGGGGCGTTACGAATTCGGTTGACGATGGCGGACGAAAAAGCATTCAATATTCTGGTTATCTACTTTAGCCCCAGCCGGAGGGCTTGATGGCCGGTTTGATGATACAAGTTCCCAAAATCGTGTCCGCGGCAGTCATCACGATATGCTTCGGGCTGATTCACGCGACGCCGCCTATTCAGTCTTTTTTACGTTCTGGCCAGGAAGTGCCGCAGCCTAACTCACCTCAGAATCCAGATGCCAAACCGAAAGCTCACTCTGTAAGTCTGAGTTGGAAGGCTAGCACCTCTAAAGTTGTCGGTTACAACGTGTACCGGGCAGAGAAATCCGAAGGTCCATTCACGAAACTGAATTCGTCTCCGATCCCCAAAACGAACTACAAAGACACCGGAGTCCAAGCTGGTCACTCTTATTCTTACAAAGTCGCGGCTATAGACGCCAAAGGCAAAGAAAGCGAATCCACGATTATGATCCGGGCCGTGGTTCCACCATCATAGATAAGCGTGCCTCCGGCCTGCCGCACAACGCCTAGACTCCAATGTTATGCAGCAATTAGGGAGTAGGAATAGTGGCAGATGTTTCGTCTGAGAAGGCGCTCTCGACGTTGTTCGAATCCACGGATGTAGCCACGTAAAAGTAGGTCTGGCCGGCTTGAACCGTGCTATCTGTATACGTGGTCAGCGATGCCGGCGCGGCATTCAACTTCGCGTAAGGCCCGCCTGTCTGCGCGCCGCGGTAAACGTAGTAACTCATGACAGTCGAGGCGCTGGACGTCCAGTTCAGCGTCGCCGAGTGCGAAACCGTCTGCATGTCTGTGCCCGACGCTGCAATTGTTGGAGAGTTGGTCGCATTGCTCACGACGCTGACGGTACCGTCCAAACTCCCCGATATCGTTGAATTAAAGAGCACGCCGAAGGTGGTACTTTGTCCGGCCGCCAAAGTTAACGGCGGCGTGAAACCGCTGACGCTGAAGCCAGTGCCGGAAACGTTGATCTGAGAAATGCTCACGTTCGTGTTGCCCGTGTTCGTCAGCGTAACTGTTTGCGCGGCACTACTGCTGCTATGGTGATATTCCCAAAGCTCAAGGATGTCGGGCTGGCCGAGAGATTCAAAACCGGAGCGACGCCTGTACCGCTCATAGGGATACTTGTCGGCGAGCTAGGCGCGTTGCTCACTGGGGAAAGCGTGGCTGCCACGCTGCCGGTAGTGGTGGGAGTGAACTTCACTGTGAACGCACTCGACTGGCCGGCCGCCACGGTCAGCGGCAAATTTAACCCAGTGAGAGCAAAGCCAGCGCCAGTCATCGTGGCTTGCGACACATTGAGGCTTGCACTGCCAGGATTGCTCAGAATTACGGTCTGAGTGCCGGCAAGACCAACAGTAACGTTGCTAAAGCTCACGCTCGTCGGCACAACCGAAATTTGTGGCTGTATACCCGCACCTGAAAGCGAGATTGTCGCTGGGGAATTGGTCGCGTTGCTGACCACCGACACAATGCCCGCTACGCTCCCTGCGGTCGTTGGAGCGAATCCAACACCCAGCGAAGCACTCTGCCCAGCCGCAAGGCTGAACGGCAACGAAATACCGCTGACGCTGAAGCCCGCCCCGTCGTATTCACCTGTGAAACGGTCACGCTGCTGTTCCCAGAGTTCGTTAGGGCAACCGTCTGCGCGCCGCTCGCGCTGCCCACGATTACGTCTCCGAAGCTCAAACTGTTCGTACTTGTCGAAAGGAGGTACTTCTGGGTCGGGGAGGGCTGAGGACCAACGCCGGCCCCCGAAACCAAAACCGTATTGATTGGCCCAGACATGGTCATAAACGAGAGACTTCCGGAAAAACTGTTGGCGGAGTCAGGTTCGAACACGACCTGAAAGGACGCCGTTTGTCCGTTTCTCAAAGTCAAGGGCAGAGAGGGTCCCGTCAAAATGAATTCCGGCAAATTACTGGAGGCTTGCTGAATTGTCAGTTTGTGGGTGCCGTGATTGGTCAAAGTGATGACACTCCGCGAGCTGGCAGTGTTGACGCTGACTGCGCCGAAGTTTAACGATGATGGATTGACTCCCATTCCTGCCTAAGATGCACTAGGGTTGAAGGCGCTTACAGCGGCCAGTAATGCAACAAAAAGAGCACACTTGTACGCACTCATTTCCATGATTTCCTGCGGGCCTGAATTAACGCTGGGACCAAAACTGGGTGGAATTCGCTGAGGTCGCCGAAGTGTCTTGCCCGAACTGCTGTTCTAACTTCGGAGTCAGACTAGACGGCGAGCGGGCCAATGAGCTACTGGCAACGAGACTAGATTTGGACCTTCGTTGCCTCTTCGTTGTCACGCTGTGACTCTGAGAATGTGGTTGACAACTATCGCGGAAATAGCATCGAATGGAGGGGTCGTAGATTCTGCCCCAGCCGGGAGGAAAAATTGCTCTCGGATCATGTCTTTCATCTCTTTGGCCGCACGATCACCATCACAGGCAAGGAAGAGTTTCTTATAATTGTGGTTCTCGTCGTGGCGGCGACCGCGTGGGCGGTGCAGCAGTTTCGCCGGAGGCGGGCCGTGGTTTTGCAACGCTCCGTGGTGAGCGACCAGATCGTCTATGAGCTGTCGCGGATCGCGGATGCTCTCGATCGCATCTCGAATCGGCCAGTGGACCAGTACATTGCCGCGCCCAGCAGAGAAACAGACGAATCGACAGGCGGGCGCATTCCGCTCTCCATGTTTGGGCGATAGTTTCCTAAAGACCAGGGACCAACGGCTTCTACCGGACCGTGTACGTGGGAGCGCGGAAAGGCAGGGGTGTCATCCGATTGAGGATTTGGGGCGGGGTCATCAGATACAATTCGTTTGGAGGCAGCCGATGAATCGCCAGTTACTATTTGTCCTGAGTCTTCTGCTTTTTCCAACAGCCTGTTTAGCGCAGACAACTCCGAATGACTCTAAAACCTTGCAGTCTTTGCTCTTGGAAGTACGCCAATTGCGGCAGGATTTGCAGACGACGACCATCGCGGGGCAAAGAGCGCAAATCCTCATCTATCGGGTGCAGGGGCAGGAGGCGGCGGTCGCGCGCGCCTCTCAGCGTCTCGATGAATTCCGGGAGAAGCTCGCGAGAATTCAAGATGAGCGGAAGCACGTGGCCGCTGATGTCAAGCGCTTCGAAGATTCCTTAAGCAGCTCAGAGAATCCTCCAACCCAACGGAAAGAGATTGAGCAGGGTATGCTTCCCCAGCTCAAGACACGACTCGAATCGCTAGAAAACCAAGAACAACAACTGCAAACGCGAGAAATAGAGGCTGAGCAACAACTGCGAGCCGAAGAGGTCCGACTCAGCGATCTCCGCGACCAGATGGACCGACTCGACAAGACTCTGGAGAACGCGGGCCGCCGACTGGGCGGCAGTTCTCAGTAGATCAACGCATCCACATGGACTTATAACTCCCAAACGGGGAACTGACAATCGGCTATCGAAGACTTTACTGCGGAGAGAACGATTTGGGGCATGTGCTAGAATAGGGAGTTTAAGACGGAGCGGAAATTTTCATTAAGCATGCCTGAACAGCCCATCACTCCAACCACAGAGTTCGACCCCGAAGACGAATATCGCCCTGAACCTGAGCCTGAACCGCTGCCACCATCGTGGATGGACGGGAGCCTGCGGATTGGGATTCACACCTCCATCGCCGGAAGCTACCTGAATGCGCTGGAATCAGCTCGCAAACTAGGCTGCAATGCACTGCAGATATTTTCAGCCAGCCCGCGTATGTGGCAAGGCGGGTCGGCGCGGATTCCGGACGTGGACGCGCAGGCGTTTCGGGCGCGGCGGGACGAGCTGCGGCTTGGGCCCTTGGTCATTCACGCCAATTACCTGATCAACCTGGCGGCTTCCCAGCCAATGTTGAGGACGCGGTCGATCCAGGCGTTCCACGACGAGATCGTGCGCGCCGTGGCGCTCGGAGCGGATTTTCTGGTGGTGCACCCAGGTGCGCGCGGCGAAGCGAAAACGGAGCATGCACTCTCGACAATCATCGAGTCCGTGAAGCAGGCGTCAAAGCGCGCACCCATGGGTAACCTGCGAATCTTGATTGAGAATACCGCGGGGATGGGCTCGGCGGTTGGTGCGCGGCTGGAAGAAGTGGGAGAGATTTTGTCGGCTCTGCGAGACCTGCCTGCCGGAGCGTGCCTGGATACGGCGCATCTCTTTGCCGCCGGATACGACATCAAGAGCGAGGGCGGACTAGCTTCGACGATCGGACAGATCGAAAGCGCCATCGGTTTGGACAACGTGCCGATATTTCACGTGAACGATTCGAAGATTCCGCTCGGCGGGCGAGTAGACCGGCACGAACATATTGGAAAAGGGAAGATTGGGGCAGAGGCATTTGCAAGAATTCTGCGGCATCCGCGATTTGGCGCGGCGATGCCGGAAGGATTGACGGGGCGGGCGTTTGTCGCAGAGACGCCGATTGACGATCCGGGCGATGACCGGCGGAACGTGGCCGCGTTGTGGGAGCTGGCGGGATTGAAAGAGCAGGCGCCGGAAGCGGAGAAGGGATTCTCGATGCTGACGCCGGCGTTGAAGAAAAAGATTTCAGAAAACAGAAAGACGGAGAAGAAGAGAAAAGATAGCGCGGAAAAGAAAGCGCGCACGAAGAAGACCGGAATCAGGAAGAGTTCAGCGAAGAAGAAAAGGGGATAGGCGGGCGTGGCGGAGCAGAACATCGCGGGCGGCGTAACAACGGCAGGGCCAGGATACGATCCGCAGAAAATCGAGCAGAAGTGGCAAAAGCGCTGGGCGGAAGAGCGCGTATTCGAATCGGAAGCGGATACCGCGAACCCGAAGTACTACGTGCTGGAAATGCTGCCGTACCCGAGCGGCACGCTGCACATGGGCCACATGCGCAACTACGCGATCGGGGACGTCGTGGCGCGCGTGAAGCGCATGCGCGGATTCAACGTAATACATCCGATGGGCTGGGACGCCTTCGGCCTGCCGGCGGAAAACGCGGCGATCAAAAATAATACCCACCCGCGCGAGTGGACCAACAAGAACATTGCGGAATTCCAGAGAGTGCTGCGGCGCTTTGGATTCAGTTATGACTGGCGGCGGGAGATTTCCACCTGCGAGCCGGAATATTATCGCTGGAACCAGTGGTTCTTCCTGCGCATGCTGGAGCGCGGGCTGGCGTATCGGAAGAAGAGCCGCGTGAACTGGTGTCCGAAGTGCTGCACGGTGCTGGCGAACGAACAAGTCGTGAACGGCGGCTACTGCTGGCGGCACGAAGACACGTTGGTCGAATCGCGCGAGATTAAACAGTGGTTCCTGAAGACGACCGCGTATGCGGACCAGCTGCTCGATGATTTGAAGGAGCTGGAAGGCGGATGGCCGGAGCGCGTCATCCTGATGCAGCAGAACTGGATAGGGAAGTCGCAAGGCGCGAAAGTGAAATTTGCTGTGGCGCACGTCGCGGGCGCGGAGCCGGTCGAGATTTTTACCACGCGCATTGACACGATTTACGGCGCGACCGCAGTGATCCTGGCGCCCGGGCATCCGTTGGTGCCCAAGCTGCTAGAAGATTCGCCCACACGTGCGGAAGCACAGCCCAAGCTGGCCAAGATGCGCCAGACCTCGGTAAAAACCGAGGATCTGGCGACGATGGAGAAAGAAGGCTTCTTCACGGGACGACATGCCGTTAATCCCTTTAGCGGCGAAAAGATTCCGATTTGGGTCGGCAATTTCGTGCTGATGGAATACGGGACAGGCGCCATCATGGCCGTTCCGGCGCACGATCAGCGCGATCTGGAGTTCTGCCGGAAGTATGGATTGCCGGTTCGCGTCGTCGTACAGCCGCTTGAAGGCGAACCGCTGGCTACAGAAAAAATGACCGCGGCGTTCGACGAGCACGGGCAGGGAAAACTGGTGAATTCAGGACCGTACAACGGGCTTTCGCCAGAGAAAGCCATCGCGAAGATGGCGGCGGACGCGGAACAAAAAGGATTCGGGCGCGCCGAGACGATTTTCCGGCTGAAGGATTGGGGCATTTCGCGCCAACGATATTGGGGCACGCCGATTCCGGTGGTGTATTGCGCGACGGACGGCGTTGTACCGGTTCCGGACAGCGATTTGCCGGTGATACTTCCTGAAAAAGTCAAACTGACCGGGGAGGGCGGGTCTCCACTAGCGGCGACCCCCGAGTTTGTGAATACGACTTGCCCGAAATGCGGAGGTCCAGCGCGGCGAGAGACGGACACCATGGACACGTTCGTCGATTCCTCCTGGTATTTCTACCGCTACTGCGATCCGCACAATGACAAAGCCCCTTACGATTCATCGAAAGTCGCTTATTGGTTTCCCATTGACCAGTACATCGGAGGAATAACGCATGCGATTCTGCACCTGCTGTATTCGCGTTTCTGGTGCAAGGTGATGCGCGACCTGGGGATGATCACGCACAACGAGCCTGCGGCGCGGCTTTTTACCCAGGGCATGGTGCAAAAGGGCGGCGTGGCTATGTCGAAGTCACGCGGCAACGTGGTCGGGGCTGAGGAAATGGCGCAGAAGTACGGAGCCGATACGGGGCGGCTGTATACGTTATTCGCTGCGCCACCTGAGAAAGATTTGGAGTGGAGTGAGGAAAGCATCGAGGGCTCCTGGAGATTTCTGAATCGCGTTTATCGGCTGGTGGAGCGCCACGCTCCGGCGGTAAAGGGAGCGAAAAGCAAGAACACGGACGCAGCGACAGCTTCTTCGAAGGAAAAAATCCTTCTGCGCAAGACGCATCAGACGTTAAGGCGAGTTACGCAGGATTTCGAGACGCGCTGGCACTTCAATTCCGCAATTGCGCTAGTCATGGAGCTAACCAACGAGATTTACTTGCAGGAACCGCTGGACAAGGACGTCCGTCCGGAAGTTCGCAAAGAAGTGCTGGAACTGCTGACACTGATGCTGGCGCCAATGACGCCGCATCTCGCGGAAGAGCTCTGGGAAATGCTGGGATACATCGGCGGATTAAGGAAGGCAACGTGGCCGGCATTTGACGAGGCGTTGACGCGCGAGGACGAAGTCGAAATCCCCGTCCAGGTGAATGGGCGCCTGCGCGGCAAAGTGAAAGTCGCCGTGGGAGCCGGAGCAGAAGAAGTCGAAAAACTGGCGCGCGCCGAGGCGGCGATTGCGCCACACCTGGCAAGCAAAGCTGTCGTGAAGCGCATTTTCGTGCCGGACAAATTATTGAATCTCGTCGTGGCGTGAGGGGGATGGCATGATGGAGAGCGCGGCAAAACAAGCGACGGAGCGAGCGCGAGAGCAGGGAGGCAGGATGAAGGCGGAACTCGGCGGCATCGTGGTTCTCGACTTCGGCGGCCAGTATACGCAACTGATCGCGCGCCGGATTCGTGAGCAGCAGGTTTTTTCCGCCGTGTTGCCGTGCACGTCTTCGATCGAAGAAATCCGCAGGTTCGAGCCTGCTGGGATCGTTTTGTCCGGCGGGCCAAGCTCCGTCTATGACCTGGAGGCGCCGAAATGCGACCCGCAAGTGCTGGCGCTGGGGATCCCCGTACTGGGGATTTGCTACGGCATGCAGTGGATCACACACACGCTGGGCGGCAAAGTCGAGAAAGCGACGCGGCGGGAGTATGGCCGCGCGCACCTGAAGGTCGAATGCCAGGGCCAGAAAAAAAAGTCCGAGCTGTTTGCCGGCGTGCCCGAGTCTCTTCGCATCTGGAACAGCCATGGCGATCATGTTCGAACGCTGCCGCCGGGATTTTGTGCCACGGGGCGTACTGACAATGCCATCGCCTCGCTGGAGGATGCAAAGCGGAAGATTTACGCAGTTCAATTCCACGTCGAAGTGAACCACACGGAGCGCGGAACGGAGTTGCTGCGAAATTTTCTGTTCCGTGTGTGCAAGGCAGAGCCGAAGTGGAGCGGCGCGGCTTTCATTGAAGAGACTACGGCGGCGATCCGCGAAAAGGTGGGAAACAAGTGGGCCATCTGCGGGTTGAGCGGCGGGGTGGATTCCACCGTGGCGGCCGTGCTCGTGCACCGGGCGATGGGAGCGCGGCTGACGAACATCTTCGTGAATACCGGGATGTTGCGGAAGAACGAGTTTGCACAAACGCTGGAGATGCTGCGGGACCGCCTGAAACTCCACGTCATTGGCGTGGACGCCTCGGATCGCTTTCTCGCGCAATTAAAGGGAGTTACGGACCCGGAGGAAAAGCGCAAGCGCATCGGCAAGGAATTCATTGCCGTCTTTGCGGAGGAAGCGCAGAAACTCCAGGCGGGGGAAGCCCACGGGGAGATTGCATTCCTGGTGCAGGGAACACTCTATCCGGACGTCATCGAGTCGGTTTCTGTAAAAGGGCCTTCGGCCACGATCAAGACGCACCACAACGTCGGCGGATTGCCGGAGAAGATGCCCTTCGCCCTGATCGAGCCGCTTCGGGACCTCTTTAAGGATGAAGTTCGCCGGATCGGCAAAGACCTGGGCCTGCCACAGGAAATACTGGTGAAACATCCGTTTCCGGGGCCGGGGCTGGCGGTGCGGCTGCTTGGGGAGATCACCCGCCCCCATCTGGTAACTCTGCAGGATGCCGATGCCATCGTGGTTGAGGAAATTCGCCGCGCCGGGCTGTATGAGAAAATCTGGCAAGCGTTTGCAGTGTTGCTCCCAGTACGGAGCGTGGGCGTCATGGGCGACGGACGAACCTACGGGCTGACCGTGGCCGTGCGAGTTGTGGAATCGGATGACGCAATGACCGCGGATTGGGTTCGGCTGCCTGGGGAAGTTCTGGAACGGATTTCCACGCGAATCGTCAACGAAGTGCCGGGCGTCACAAGGGTTGTCTATGATATTAGTTCTAAACCACCAAGCACGATTGAATGGGAATAGTTCTGCCTGGTGGCCGGCTACAGAGGGGGGTACCGGAGTTGGAGCAACGGGAAAGTATGCGCGCTGACAAGCTACAGGCTGGCAAGAAGAAAAAGAGGCGCGCAGCGGGGTTTGCGCGGCCTCTCCCGAAACTTCCAATAATGGAGAATAGCGACAACCGCAGGAGCCCGGATGCCAGACTAGCGGTTGGCCATTTTCTGGGCCATGTAGAGAATGAGCTTGCGGTCACCCTCTTCGACCTTCCCGAGCAAGCGGCGAAGCTTGTTAAGGAAGCGTGCATCTTTACCGACGCTGCCCCAGGCGATGTCGTCAGACGATTTGCGCTTGGGCAGATTCGGTAATTGCGGCGGTTCTTCACCGTCATAAAAGAGTTGATAGAGTGGGCACTCGAGAGCGCGAGCCAGTTTTTCGAGCGTTTCGATGGCCGGGACTGTATGGCCATTCTCAACGCGGGAAATGTAACAACGAAGTAACCCCGTTCGCTTTTCGATGTCGCCCTGGGAGAGTTTCTTTTCTTCGCGGAGTGCGCGAAGGCGGTCGCCAATAATCATGCAGGTATTATTCCATGTAGGTAAGATAGGAAGCAAGTACAAACTTGCTGACGTGGAAGTGAAACACTTGATGCAGGCTCTGGCAACCCGGAGAGAATAGCCGTAACCAAATGCGTATGGCGCGCGTCCCAAAAGTGGAGCCAGTCGAGATGCCTCCGGCAGTAGCGGCCGCCCAGGGGCATGGGTCGAAGGCTGGCGCCGCGGCGCATGACCGCGAACTGGTTCGCCGTGCGCAACGAGAAGACAAGGAGGCGTTCGAGGAGCTTGTCCGGCGCCATCAGCACCGTGTCTTTGCCGTTGCCGGCGGGATTTTGCGAAGGCGCGAGGACGTGGAAGATATCGCGCAGCAGGTTTTTGTTAAGGCGTATTTTTCGCTGAAGCGGTTTGATCAGCGAGCCGCATTCAGCACCTGGCTGTACAAGATCACCGTGAATGAATGCTGGGACTTGCTCAGAAAAAAGAAAGTGCGGCCCCTGGTATACGAGTCCGACTTGAGCGAGGAGCAGGCCAGGCAAGTCATCACGGCCGGGGATAAAGAGAATCCGGGGCCGGATGCCAGCGAGAAGATGGAAGCGCGAGAGCGCGTGGAGCAGCTGCTGGAGGGGTTGGATGAGAGAGACCGGCTGATGCTGATCCTGAAGGAAGTGGATGGATTTTCGATCGAGGAGATTGCGGAAGTTTTGAATCTGAATGGCAACACGGTGAAAGTGAGGCTCTTTCGTGCACGGCGACGCGTGGTTAGCCGGGCGAAGAAGCGCGTAGATTGATGGCCAAGGCAAGAGCGTAAGGAGGCGGGCATGTGGAGCCTGCTGAAGAAGAATGATGATGAGTGCGGGAAGTTGCGGGACCTGTTGGAGGATTCCGCGGCGGGTCTTCCCGCAGCTACGCGTATGGAGGAGTTGAGCGAGGCGTGGCCTGCGGCGCAGCGCAACCATCTCGCAACATGCGGCCGCTGCCAGGAGGCGGCACAGGACCTTCTCGCGACTCGGGAAATCTTCAAAGGCGTTGGATCTGCCACTGGAATGGTGAGGCCTTGGTTTTCGACGCGCGTTGTGGCGGCCATTGCCGCACGCGAGAGGGAATTGACGGAAGCGGCGAGCACGTGGCTGGCGGTGCCGAAGTTTGCTTCGCGGCTGGCGCTGGCTTCGGCGGCGCTCCTGCTTTTGACAAGCACCTGGTTGTACGAGAAGCCGTTGCCGGCACCGAATCAGCAGGCCGTCTCACTGGCGGCACAGGAATCGCTTTTTGAGTCGTCACCCCCCGCGAATCTGGATGACGTGCTCGTCCCGGTGCAGGAGAACAATCCATGAGTGAAATTTCGGCAACCCGGAAGGCGGCGCTCTGGGTGGGCCTAGTGTTCCTTCTGGGTGCGGCGCTGGGAGGAACGCTGGGTTATTCTTTTGCGCATCATCCGGTTTCGGCGGCAAGTGCAAGTGCTCCTTTGCCGGAGCCGGAGCGGCGCGCGCAGCGTGGGAAGCAACTCACTGAGTTGCTGAGCCTGACAAGCGCGCAGAGCCAGCAAGTGGACGCCATCCTGCTGCAGAAGCATACCGAGGCAAAAGCCGTTCACGATCAAGCGGACGCGCAACTCGATCAGGTCCATCAAAAAGGACGGGACGAAATCCGGGCCATCCTCACGCCGGAACAAAAACCTAAGTTTGAAGAGTTTTTGAAGAACCTCGACCAGCAAAGAAAACGCAATGCCTCGAGGTAAACTCCCGCGATTCAGCCAACCCGTCAGAGCTTTACAATCAGTTTGCCAGTATTACCTCCGGTGAAGAGCATGTTGATGGCGTCGGGCGCTTTTTCCAATCCTTCCACGATCGTCTCGCGGTCCTTCAGTTTGCCGAACATTTTCCACTGACCCAGTTGCGTGGCGGCTTCCACGAAGCGCGCGGCGTAATCCAAAATGATAAAACCCTGGACGCGCAGGCGCTTTACCAGAATATTGCCGAGACTGACGCGGGCGGGATCTTCCTTGGTGTAGCCGGAGATGAGGCCACAGAGTGCGACGCGGCCGTGAAGGTTCATGCGATTCAAAACTTCCTGCATGATTTCGCCGCCGACGTTTTCAAAATCAATATCGATGCCGTTGGGAGTTGCAGCGGCCAGCTTTTCTTTCCAGTCCGGATGCTTGTAGTTGACGGCGGTGTCGAAGCCGAGATCTTTGGTGATCCAGGAACACTTCTCGTCGCTGCCGGCGATGCCCACAACGCGGCAGCCGTGAATCTTTCCGATTTGTCCAGCGATGCTTCCCGTAGCTCCAGCGGCGGCGCTGACGACTAGCGCTTCACCTTTCTTCGGTGCGGCGATTTCCATGCCGAAAAATGCGGTCAAACCGTTGAGGCCGAGAACGCCGAGAAAGACAGTGTCCGAAACAAAAGGAATCTTCGGGAGTTTTTGGAAGAAGTTTTTCGCGGATCTATCGATGATGACGTAGTCCTGCAGGCCAGTAAGCCCGGTGACGCGATCGCCCTTCTTGTAATCGGGGTGGCGCGACTCGATGATTTCGGCAAAACCGGCCGCCCGCATGACTTCGCCGATGGGCACAGCGGGGAGGTAGGTATCGGCCACCATCCAGACGCGCATCGTGGGATCGATGGAGAGATATTTCACGCGGGCCAGTGCTTGCCCGTCTTTCAACTCAGAAACAGGAGATTCGGCCAGCCGAAGATCGCCTGGAGCGAGCAGCCCTTTGGGACGTGAGTGCAGCCGAAGCTGACGATTGATCTCCGGCACGTTAGAAGGGAATGTCTTCGTCGGAGATTTCGGGGCCGCCGCCGGAAGGGGCACTACTGCCGCCGTACGAATCGTCAGGGGGCGCGGCGTGGCTCTCGAGATCGTCACCGCCGGAACGTGCTGCGCCGCCAGCAGCGCCTGCGGCAGCGCCTTCGGCGCGGCCTCCCAGCATGCGGAAATTGTTGGCCACAATTTCAAAACTGGTGCGCTTCTGGCCTTCTTTGTCCTGCCATTCGCGGGATTGGATGCGGCCCTCAATGAAGATCAATGAACCCTTCTTGAGATACTGCTGCGCGATTTCGGCTTGTTTGCCCCACACGACAATCTTGTGCCACTCGGTGCGCTTTTGGCGCTCGCCATTCTTGTCTTTGTAGGATTCATCCGTGGCCACGGAGAAATTTGCGACGGCTTGGCCGCCACCGGTGTAGCGAGTTTCGGGATCGCGGCCGAGACGGCCGACGAGAATGACTTTATTAACAGACATGGAACTCCCCCCTAAGACCGCGAAGATAGCATGCGAGCGAAGAAAAGGGAAACAAAGGTGGGAAGGGAAATGGATCGACGGAGATCCCAGCCGCCCGAGCGGAGAGCAGGCGAATTGACAATTGATAGTGAGCATCCTAACGTGGCGCTGTGATACGTGGCGCTGCGATTTGGCGAATGGAGGACTTCCGTCATGCCCGGAAAGAAAACTATGTGGCTGACGGCGCTCACATTCGCAACAGTATCAGCCTTCGCCGCCGGAAATGGCACACGGGCGCGACAAGCTGGCGCGACGGCTGCCACGCCAGCCGGCACATTTGATAGTCACGGTGATGTTGGCACCGTTCTGCACCCTGGTTCGGTGGAATACGATTCTGCAAAACGCAGCTACACGATTGCCGGCAGCGGCGAGAATATATGGCTGGGCAGCGACGCTTTCCAGTTCGCGTGGAAGAAACTTTCCGGCGACATTACGCTTACGGCGGACATCACGTTTCTCGGCAAGGGAGTGAACGAGCACCGCAAAGCAGTGCTGATGATTCGCCAGAACCTGGACGCGGATTCTCCGTATGTGGACGTCGCACTGCATGGCAGCGGCTTGACTTCACTGCAATACCGCGAGGAGAAGGGCGCGGCCACGCACGAAATCCAAGCCGACATTTCCGCGCCCAAGCGTTTGCGGATTGAAAAACGTGGCGCGTACTTTTCGATGTGGCTCGCGGACGAAAAAGGGGAATTCCATTTGGCCAGCGGATCCACGCGAATCGCATTGAAAGAGCCGTTTTACGCGGGCATCGGCGTGTGCAGCCACGATCACGAGGTGGTGGAAAAAGCGGTGTTCTCAAACGTCGAATTGAAGCCGGCAGAGCCTGCAGCCACGGCCGCCGCTTCCACGCTGTACAGCGCGCTGGAAATCATTACGGTTGCTTCCACAGACCGGCGCGCGATTTACGTGGCCCCAGAGCGGTTCGAGGCCCCTAACTGGATGCCCGATGGCAAGAACCTGCTCTTCAACAGAAACGGGCGCATCGAGAAGATTGCTGTGGCGGGGGGCATTCCGCAGATTCTGGACACGGGATTCGCAACGCGCTGCAACAATGACCACGGCATTTCACCTGACGGGACGCAATTAGTCATCAGCGACAACTCGCAGGAGGAGCATCGCTCGCTTGTTTACATTTTGCCGCTCGGCGGCGGCGCGCCGCGACGCATCACGCAAAAGTCTCCTTCGTATTGGCATGGCTGGTCTCCGGATGAAAAGACACTTGCGTTCGTCGGCGAGCGGAACGGCGATTTCGATATCTACGCGATTCCCGCGGCAGGCGGCGAGGAGAAGCAACTGACGACCGCCAAGGGACTGGACGATGGTCCGGAATATTCTCCCGACGGGAATTACATTTACTTCAACTCCGAGCGCACCGGGCATATGCAAATCTGGAGAATGCGAGCCGACGGAAGCGAACAGGAGCAGATTACGTTTGGAGAAGGGAACGATTGGTTTCCGCACATTTCACCGGATGGTGAAAAAATGGTGTTTCTGACGTACGACGCGAGCGTGAAGGGCCACCCGGAAAACAAAGATGTGATGCTGCGCATGATGACGCTGAAGGACAAAAAGATTACCGTTCTTGCGAAACTCTTTGGCGGGCAGGGAACGATGAATGTGCCGTCATGGTCGCCGGACGGGAAGCAGTTCGCGTTTGTGAGCTACCAGTTGGTGCCGAAGGAAGGCGCAGGAAAGTAGGCAATTGGAACTCTGGTCGGCGGAGCGACGGGAAACGTCGTTGGATTCGCTGTCAGCAACTTAGCCGGACTGATTCCAGTTGTCGGTTGGGCAGTCGGTGCTCTTGATACTTTTGTATTGGAAAAAATTCTTCCGATTTCAGGACCCGCGATGTTCTTGGATGCCATGTACGGTTCATTGTTCTCAAACCGTTCGGAAACCTGAATGGCTGGGCACGGCAGGGTACGGTTATGAGTACTGTCGATGATCTCTCGAAGCAAATCCTTGCGGATGTTGTTGCCTATTTCCGCCCCAAAGACCTCGGAACAAGTGCACTAAGCAAGGGATATGTTGGCCCGTCCATCGCTGCACTCGGAATGAAATACTGCGCTGATGGACCGTATTCTAAAGTCGATTTCGATCTTGCTGTGAAACTGCTTGAGGAAAGCAAATTCATAAATACTGGTCCAATGGTGCCGTTTGAAAATAAACCGGATTCACAGTTTGTGGTGATGGGCGTTTTCAGTAAGCGGGAGTTCGTATACGTGACGGAAAAGGGGTACAAGGCTACCCAAAAATCCCCTGCGACAAGATCGAGCACTAAGTTGGCCGAAAACATTCACTTTCACGGCGACAATGCGCCTTTCAACATAAACAGCACCGACAACTCCACGGATATCACTTCTGAGACAAACGAGCAGCTATTCGTCCAAATGCAAGAGGCGGCCCGCTCTATTACAGATGAAAACGAACGTAACGAGATTGTGTCCCGGCTACCCGAACTGGAGAAAGCGCGGGGAACAGGTGGGTTCTTGCAGGCGTATCAGAACTTCATGGCTTCAGCCGCTAATCACGTGACCGTATCCGCGCCGTTTCTCCCGATATTGGCACAGATGCTCACAAGCAAGTAGAGCGTGCAGAAGAGGCGATGAAATGTATTCAGGCACGAGTATTCCAGAGCGAGTCTTTGACAAAGTAAGAGAGTGTCGGTTTTTCTTGGCACGCATGGCCGACTATGAAAGTGCCGAGGATATCGAAAACTTTCTCTTTTGCTTGAGCGCCTTCCTCTCCGCTTTCCGCTCGATTGCCTACAAGCTCTATGGCGTTACGGAAAAGCAGCGAGGGAAAACCGCGAAAATTACCCTCAAAAAAGAGTTGCACACACATCCGCAGGTCGGATTCTTGATTGGCAGGAGCAACGTGGAAGTTCATGCGGATGGCGTGAAGGTTTGGCAGCGGTACAACCTGTCTATCGGCGATTCCATCAGTGGTGCATGGACCCACGACGCAGAACTCTTCGAGGATCAATCCGAAATGTGCAGGCCTCCGCGCTTTCAGCCGCGTTTCCAGCGGAGCGCAAAAACACAAGTGGCAACCGTTGTGGATTGGCAATTCGAAGGGCACCAATCGAATCTGATTGGGCTATGCCATGATGCTTTGAACGAGATGGAAAACTTCATCCGGCAAAACATCTCGGTTGCACCATGACCGGACAGCGATACTCGCAACCAAGCCATGACGAAACACTCATTGGACGAAACGCTTATTGAAGTCTGGCGGCAAACGCTCGTGGAAAACGCCAAGGCCGTCAAGGTAGGCCGAGAAAGTTTGTCGGACCCCCAAGCTCAGTTTGCGACAGGTGGATTTCGTATTCGACGGAAACGAGATTCGAGGATTGGAGCAGAACCCGGACGCGAAATCCCGTTGGGCACAAATGGCACGATCCGGCAAAAAGGTGATGCAGTTCCTCAGCGAAGGCCGATACGTAGCGAACGTGGTGGATGGAAAGGTGACTTGCTACGGCAGAGCACGGTGATTCTCAACCGGATCGAGTTCGAAGCGTTATTGTCATTTGCCCACGGTTTGCAGCCCAACTTCCCCTGCCTGCTCTAACCCGCCTTTCCCGATCCATATAACTTCGCACCGTATAGAATCAACGGGGTCATCTAGGACGAGTTCCACAAGCTGTCCACGCTTCAGTCTGAAGCTACCCCGCAATCTAAATCCTTCTTGCGACCTATCGACAATGAGACAGGGAAACATTTTCTGGCCTCCACTTCGGTCGAAGACAAGATTGGCACGCTCCTTCGTAGCAATCCGTTTGGATCGGCGGGCTTTGGGGATGGGGGAACCTTGCAACAATGTTTTCGTCCTGCAGTAATCCAGTTGGATCATTGTAACGAGCAAGCCAGGATGTTCGCGTAACCGCTGTGTTAGGAAGATGCAGCTCGCCTGCGCATGGCCGATGCATGCGCTTCGACTAATTTGCGCACGCCTTCTGCGTTTAGTTCGCCACGGTCGAGAAGTTCGAGAATCTGCTCTGCCGTCAGCGTATGTTGGCCCACCGCGAAGATTGTTTTCCCATCGGCGGTTTGCATTGGGAAATCCACAGCTACTCCATGTTGCCGCAGCAGGTGGACCGCCCTTGTAATATCTTTTGTTCTCTTTTCGTAATTGCTCACGACAAGCTCTGTGGAGCCGACATCATTGCCGGAAATGGAGCAGCCAGTCTAGGGGAGGCAGGGCGGTCTGTCCATAGGTTTCCCACTGTTTCCCACAGTTTCTCCACGCCCCCTTTGTGCATGCAATTCGCCACGCTCCGCACTAAGTGTAAAATATGGGGTGCAAGCCAGATCGATCTTATGAGCGACCAGCAGCTCACCAACACAAAACAATGGTTAAGGGAGCGGCGCAGCCAGCGGATTGAGTTGACCGTTCCAGTTGTCGTTCACAGACCCCAAAAGGGAGGCTCGCAGTTCTATGAAAGAACGCAAACGCTGGTAGTCAACGCACACGGTGCGTTGATGGTTTTAGCGGAAAAGGTAGCCCCGACCGGACCAACGAACGTTGCAGTCGAATTCACACAGCCCGCACCTACGTTCTGGCGCATCGCGGATCCGCCTACCAATTGGACCGCCAGCACTTAGAAGCAGCCGAGCGCAGGAGCAACAGGAACCAAGTTCAAGAGCAGCGCACAGAAACTCCTGTACCCTTTCCCGTTTCCCGAGTCACACTCAATGGAGCACTATTCCAATCAATCAGGGAAATTCCTCAAACATGAATCAGGCGATGATTTGAATGCGGGTACAATTCGGGACGATTGGAAGCGCGGCGTTCTGTTTTAAGAGTTCCATCATTTCCACTTGGATCGCGCAATGCGCTTCATCTCTTCCGCAATTGTCCGCATCCGTTCAAGGACTTGCTTGAGCATGGATACGCTCTCCTCCTCGGAGAACAGTGTCGGCGGTGGCGTGGTCGGTGGCAATGGCCGCAACAGTGGAGCGATCCAAATAATTCACGACAGTTGAAGTTTTGTCTTTCGGCGTTCGGAATTTTTGGTTTTTTGGCTTTTGAGTCATCGCGCGAGGCGTTGAAAGACCGCAATGAGGACGAAGTGCTGCATGGCGATGGAGGAAGACAGTGTTTGGAGCAGGCTCCGCCCTTGACGTGCGAGACAAGCGGATTGGCGACGCAAGAGGCGGCTAACTGGTATTGAGGGCCAGCGCGAGTTTGCCGAACAGGGCTTGCCAGGGCCAGCCCGTGGCGAGATGAACCCGGATGCAGCGCGCAGTTTGACGAATGCGAGCGCCGATTTTGAAGAGCCGGGCGCGCAGAGTTTCGATTTGTATCGAGCGCCACGCTTGCGGCAGTTGCAGTAGACGAAACAGATTGACCAAATTGTAGGCGAAGGCATGCAGCAGCAGGCGGAGGGCGTTGGCCAAAAAGCGGTGGCAGCTCAAGCGATCGGCGCGGAAACCGTTCTTGAATTCTTCGATGCGATTCTCGCATTCACCGCGGTCGTTGTAAAAAGCGAAGACCTCGGAAGCTCGACCCGTGAGGTTGGTGATTAGGAAGCGCAGATTGGTTCCCACGGCGGTGTGCTCGGCCTTGTAGCAGATGCGCCGCTGGCGCGACCAGGAGCGCGCCCGGTGACGAAAGCTGGAGAAGCTGCGCTGCGGGAGTTCCGTGCGACGATAACGGCGCTTCAGTTTTTTCTGTAGCGGCTTGGCGCGGTCCTGGAAGACGCAATTGGCGGGAATGCCCAGTACATATTGGATTCCGAAGAACTCGCAGAACTCATAGAGCAGCGGCAGAGCGAAACCGGCGTCGCCACGCAGCTTGATGGGCACGCCGGGAAAAGCGGCTTGCAGGCGCGGCACCAGGCGCAGCAACAGGGGTACGATACGAGCGTGACTGGAAGCATTGCCCGGTCGCAGACGCGCGCTGAGTAAGCATCCGGTGTGACGCTCGAAAATCAGCATGGGATGGTACATGTGCTGGTTGTAGCCGCCGTTGAAGAAACTGAATTGCTGCTGGCCGTGCGTAGGATCGTCAGTGGAATCGATGTCCAGCAAAATTTCGCCGCGCTGGCGTACCTGCCGGCCACAGAGACGAATGAACTGATCCAGTAAGGCATCGTTCAGATGCACCAGGCTGCGGGCGGAAGGTGCGTTTTCCCAGCGACTGAGGGTCGGTTGCGAGCCGAGCGGCTCTCCGAGTTTCTGATCGGCGACGATTTGCAAGGCAGGATCATGGCGCAAGCGGTCGGCATCGTTGGCGTCCTCGTAGCCGGCGACGATCTGATAGATGCGTTGCCGCAACAGCGCCAGCGCGTCGTGCTGCACGCGCTCCTCCTGACGCCGGTCGCCGAGCAGCGCGGCCCAGTCCCGCGTCAGATGATGACGCTCATCAAAGGCTCGCAGCGTCAGCAGGCCGGCATCACTGGGTGATCTGTCCACCAGAAAAATCGGCTCGAATGGCTCGATGCCGGTAGAAGGAAAAGGAGAGCTGTGGTATATAACGAGATGTCACGTTTTGGGTGCTCCGAAAGAGAATGTCGGGTTCGCGAAAACCCGGTGTTCATCAATCTTTTAGAGCACCTTTTCTTTTTTCGCTAGCAAAATCGTGAATAATTCAGGTTAGGCGAGCTGCCCCAGCCGATCCGCAACGAGTTTGAAGAGCATTTTTTTGATTGCGAAGAGTGCGCACTCGACGTGACGGCTGCTGCGTCATTTGTGGACAACGCTCGCGCAGCCCTGGCTTGATATGACCTTGGCCCCGTAGAACTAATTGGGAACGCAACTGTGTCATGTTCAGTCATTATGTTACCGACCTGAAATGACCAACAAAGCGTTTCACACAGATTGACCCACCGTGGATATCGCAAAGAGCGGCTGCTGACGACTGCCTAAGGGCGCCGGTTTTACCCCCGTGGCGGATTGGGAACGCGGGCGAGACGGGGCGTTGTGCCCCGAGGAACCTGCGGTCTACTCTGATGAGGCACTCAATCTGGTGTTCCGGTTCATGGAAGTCCCGCGAGGACGCACAAGCCGGGCCATTGAGAACAGGACTCAATATGTCGGAACCCTTCCGTCCTTATGAAAAACTCGTGGAGATCACGGTCTTCGGGAAAAAGTTTCAAGTCCCGGAGCGAAATTCGCTTTTGCGATGTTTTCAGTTCATCAGCCCGGAAACGATTCCTTACGGGCGCTTCTGCTGGAACCAGGATTGCCAGTATTGCCGGGTGACGTGCCAACTGCCGGACGAGGACGAACCGCACGAGATGCTGAGCTGCAAGTTCATCGTGATGCCTGGGATGGAGATCACGGAAATGAGCCAGGAATTGAAGTGGTGCCTGCGCTCGAAGCTGCCGGCGGACACGCCGGTTACGACGTAAGTATTCTCAGAACCCGGTAAGAGGAAACAACGAAGAAACCTCGACTTAGCCAGATAGAGTTTCGGCCAGATTCCACAACGTGCCGGCGCGTGCCCCGCGGGCAGTAGGGGCGTAAAGCCGCCTCTACAAGTTCTACAAATTAGGATCCCGACCAGGTCGGGATAAATGCCGCCGTCTCTACAAGGTCCACAAATCAGAAATTTGCAGTCCGGCCGGCAATACACTACATTCTGAACGAATCATGTCAAAAGCCATTGAATTGCCGTGTGACGGTTGCGGGCAGACGGCGTCGACGGAACATTTTGCGCGGCGGCTTCGGCGCCTGGAATGGACAACGCGTTACCGGCCGGTGCATATCCACACGCTTCTGCTGAGTGCGTTATCTCCGCTGCGAGATGAGGACTTTCTGTACGCCAGCGGTGGCGAATACGGCGCAGAGTTTCGCGGCGAAGCAGCACAAATCCTGGATGGGGTGGGGATTTCGACCGCCGGAAAGGCGCGGGACGCGGTGCACGCGGAGTTTCAGCGCGCGGGGTTTTTCCTGACGCACGTCTTGGAGTGCCCGCTCGAGGCTGAGGGGAGTTTGCAAGCGGATGCTCCAGCCGCTCTGAAGAAGCGCCTGGCGGCGGTGGCGACGCGAATCCGGCGGTCACTCAAACCAAAGCGTGTGATGGCCGTCACAGAAGAACTTGCGGCCGTCCTGGATGATATTCTGGCAATGGACTTGGGATGCCCGGTGCTCCTGGATCACGGGAAGCCGTTCCTGCTGGAAAGCCGCACCGGAGAAAATCCCGTTACGCGCTTGCAAGAGGCGCTGGCTGCATCGAACGCGGGCTGAAAGAAAGAGCCGCGGACTGCCGACTAGCTGCAAGTGCACGGGCGGGGAAGACTAAAGAGCGTTTGTTAACTATGCTAGAATGAGGCTTATAGCTGGATGGAAAGCGCCGCAGAGGTACCGCCGTGAAGAAACAAGCAAAGTTTGGAGTTGGAATCGGGGTAATCGTAGCCGCGATGGGATTCCTGGCGTGGCTTGGCTACGGAGAGAGCAAGACTTATTACCACACCATCGCCGAGCTAGAGGCCCTGAAAGGGTCAGCACTGAGCCAACGCATGCGCATCGGCGGAACCGTCGCAGTAGGAAGCATTCGTCACCTGAGCGGCCGGGTTGATTTTGTGCTGGAGGGCGAAGGGAAGACGCTCCCGGTCAGCTACATTGGCACGGACCCTCTGCCGGACACATTTGTGGACAAATCCCAAGCCCTCGTGGAGGGCCGCCCCGGTCCAGATGGACGATTTGTCGCCGAGGTCGTGCAGGCGAAGTGCGCTTCCAAGTATGAAGCAGCGCCTGGAGGCAAGGGTGGCGCCGCGGCCAGCCCCACCGAACGCAGTGGGATGTAGGGGGCCCGGGATCTCCGGGGGATAGGCGGGTTGTTGTGGATGTATTCGGCTCCTTTGCACTCGTCCTGGCGTTTGTCTGCGCAGTTTATGCATTTGGCGGGGGCATTGCCGCGATCATTACGCGCCACCCGCTGCTGATCAAGAGCGCACGGCAGGCCGGGATGGCCACCTGCTGCCTGATTTTCCTCGCAACATTCAGCCTCGAATATCTTTTCTTCAGCGATAATTTTTCCATCGCATATGTGGTGTCGCATAGCAACCGCGACCTCGCGACATTTTATAAAATAGCTGCGCTGTGGTCGGGGCAGGAAGGTTCGCTGCTGTTCTGGAGCTTCCTGCTCTCCATTTATGTTTTCTCAGTATTGATCGCGTACCGGAACAAGAACGGCGAGCTGATGCCGTACGTCGGCGTGGTGATGGCCGGCGTGCAGATTTTCTTCCTTACTCTCAATAATTTTGTTGCCAGCCCGTTCAAGGCGCTTGCGGCGCCGGGCGCGAACGGCATGATGAACTACGTCGCGCGCGCCGATGGCAACGGCTTGACTCCGCTGCTGCAATATCCGGAAATGGTGATTCATCCGCCGAATTTGTATTCGGGATACACCGGGTTCACGATTCCATTTGCTTTTGCGCTGGGCGCGCTGCTGGCGCGCTACCCAGGAGAGAAGTGGATCCACTTGACGCGCAAGTGGACGATGATTGCGTGGATGTTTCAGAGTTTGGGAATTCTGCTCGGAGCCCACTGGGCGTACGCGGTGCTCGGCTGGGGAGGCTACTGGGGATGGGACCCGGTCGAGAACGCATCTTTCCTTCCGTGGCTGACGGGCACGGCGTTCCTGCACTCCGTGATGATGCAGGAAAAGCGCGGCATGATGAAGGTCTGGAACGTATGGCTGGTATTCATCACATTCCTGCTCTGCATCCTGGGGACGTTCCTGACGCGCAGCGGGGTGGTCAGTTCTGTTCATGCGTTCGCGCAATCGAGCATCGGCACGTGGTTCGTGGGATTCCTCGCGCTGATCATTCTGGTGTGCTTCGGAGCGTATCTGAAAAATCGCGACTACCTGAAGAGCGAGAATCAACTGGATTCGATTATTTCCCGCGAATCGAGTTTTCTGTTCAACAACTTGATTCTGCTGGTCTCGTGCGTGGCCATACTTTCGGGGACTCTATTTCCGGTTTTCTCGGAATGGATCACTGGCGACCGCATCAGCGTGGGCGCGCCGTTCTTTAATAAGGTGAACATTCCCATCGGGCTGCTGCTGCTGTTCTTGACGGGAGTCGGGCCGCTGCTGGCTTGGCGGAAGACTTCCACGGACAGCTTGAAGCGGAATTTTGGCTGGCCGCTGGCGATCGGGCTGGCGGCGGGCGTAATTGCGCTGATGTTTGGCTTCCGGCAAATCTATTCGTGGATTTGTCTGATATTGTGCGTATTTGTAGCGTCCACAGTGGGCTTGGAGTTTTATCGCGGCGCAAAAGTGATTCGCGCGCGCTCCGGCGCTTCGTTTGTGACATCGGCAGTGGAGCTGACGATGCGCAATACGCGGCGCTACGGGGGCTACATCGTTCATATGGGGATGGTCTTTGTATTTATCGGGTTGGCCGGCGCAGCCTTCAACCACGATATCCAGAAAGATATGCGGCAGGGCGATAGCCTGCAAATCGGGCCATACACTTTGGTTCTGCAGGGTTTCGACACCAAGCCGGAAAAAAATTACACCGCGCAACGGCTGCTCGTCGAAGTGCTGAGGGACAAGAAGCCGATCATGATGCTGTATCCGGAGAAGCGAAGATTTTCTACCACCGAGGAAAATGGCACGATGGTAGCGATTTACTCGACGCTTAAGGAAGACTTGTATGTGGTCTATGCTGGAAATAGTCCCGATACGCAACTGCCCGTGCTGCATGCGTATTTGAATCCGCTGGTGAAGTGGATCTGGTTCG
>WNET01000124.1_pt1 | contig 27509 bp, 27 predicted proteins | sample 5399911 | NCBI WGS metagenome assembly WNET01 (sample SAMN13153333, study PRJNA577476) | soil metagenome | isolation source: 40 cm grassland meadow soil pre-rain plot 2 | place: USA:California | collected 2015-09-08 | reverse complement strand
CCATCACGGGGAAGTTGAATGGGCTGATCCCCGCGAACACGCCGAGTGGCTGGTACAGGACCTCCTCATCGATCCCGGCGCCCGCCCCGTCTTCCAGGTTGTAGCCCATCATGAGGCTCGGGATGTCCGCGGCGACCTCGACGTTCTCGATGGCCCGTCGGACCTCGCCCCGCGCCTCGTCGATCGTCTTGCCCATGTCCTGGACGACGACCCGCGAGAGGTCCTCGAAGTGCCGTTCCATCAGATCCCGCAGGGTGAAGAAGTGCCGCGCGCGGTCGAGCGGTGGCGTCTCGCGCCAGGCATCCCATGCCCGGAGGGCCTCTTGCACCGCCACGTCGACCTCATCTTTCGTCGAGAGCGGCACGCGTGCGATCGCGCGGCCGGTCGCGGGGTTCGTGTCCTCGAGCCACCCCGTCGCCTCCGGGGGGCGCCACGCTCCGCCGACGTAGTTCGTCAGGTCCCCGTAGTGGGGCTTGACCTCGGGCAGCAGCGTCGTCGCGCGGACCATCCCCACCTCAGGACGCTTTCCCCGCCAAGGCCAGATCGAGGCTGTCCTCGAGCAAGTCGAGTGCCCTCGTCATGAGCGGGAGCGGGATGTTGATCGGCGGCAGCAGGCGGATGCAGTTGTTGAAGAATCCCGCCGTCAGGAGGATGAGGCCATTCTTCAGGCCGGCCAACTGGACGGCGCGCGCGAGCTCCACGTCCGGCTCCTTTGTCCGCCGGTCTTTGACGAACTCGAGCGCCCACATCGCCCCAATGCCGCGGACCTCGCCCACGCGGTCGTGGTCTTCGAAGATCTCGTCCAGCCGTTTTCCGATGAGGGCTTCGAGCTTCCTCGTCTTCGGGAGCGCCTTCTGGATCACATCGATCGCCTCGAGCGCCGCGGCACAGACAATGGGATTGCCACCGAATGTCCCGCCCAGGCTCCCGGGCCCCGGTCGATCCATGACCGCGGGCTTCCCCGTCACGCCGCCGAACGGCAGTCCCCCGCCGACGGCCTTGCCGCTCACCAGGATGTCCGGCACCGTGTTCCAATTCTCGATCGCCCAGAGCTTCCCGGTACGGCCCATCCCCGCCTGCACCTCGTCGTCCACCAAGACGATGCCGTGGGCGTCGCACAGTTTGCGGAGGAGCGGGAAGAACTCCTTGGGAGGCACGATCATCCCGCCTTCTCCTTGGACCGGCTCCGCGAGGATCGCCGCGACGCGGCCGGCGACGTCCGGTTGGTTGATGAGGCGCTCGATTTCCTCGACGCGCGCCTTCGCGCATTCGGCGGGAGGGAGTCCTTGTGGGTCGCGGTATGGGTACGCGTAGTCCGCGAGGATCACTTCCCGGACGAGCGGACCGAATCCCTCGCGGTACGGTTTGTCCTTCCCCGTGAGGCTGATGTCGAGGAGCGTGCGTCCGTGGAAGGCGGTCTTGAAGGAGACGAGCCACGCCCGCTTGGTCGCGGCGCGCGAAATCTTGACGGCGTTCTCGATCGCTTCGGATCCGGAGTTGAGGAAGATCGATTTCGTCAGGCCGGGCGGACAGATCTCCGCCATCCGCGCCGCCAGGTCGGTGTAGGGCGCATACGTCGCCACCATGAAGGAGATGTGCGTCAGTCGATCCAGTTCGTCTTTCGCGGCCCGGATGACTGAGGGCGGACGATGGCCCGCGGTCTGGACGCCGATCCCGCCACCGAGGTCCACGTAGACGTTCCCGTCCGCGTCTTGGACGAAGGGACCTTCCGCGAACGTGACGTCGATGGGAAGGGCGACCTTCACCGCGTTCGTGACAAACTTCTCCTTCCGCGCCATCGCAGCTTTCGACTTCGGTCCCGGCGGGACCGAAACGACCTTCGGTCCACGGAGCTCCTTCTTCGTGCGTTTCGCCATGGTATCGTGGCTCGTGCGAGAACCTGTGCGGCTCGCCCTAGCGACAAGGGATGGGACGAAGAGAATATAGGCTTTCTATGGCACCGGCGTCGGATCAGCTGGTCGCCTCGACGAGTCTCGCCTCTCGAAGAGCACGGAGGTGTTTCTCCCAAGCGGACCGGCCCCAGAAGTAGTACACGACGACTACGAAGACGATGGTGGGCAACGCCGCGGAAATCGTTTCCCGCAGCGTCGGGAACCCGAACGCGATGATCCAATACAGAGCGGTTCCGCTGAGGAGGGTCACGACCGCGGGCCAGTTCCATCCGCCGCGATACCAGTAGTGGCCCCCTTCCTGTGTGAAGAGATCGTCCGAGTAGCGGCGCGCCTTGACGAGGAAGTAGTCGACGAGCGTGAGGGTCCAAAGGGGCACGACAATCGCCCCGAGGAAATCGAGGAAGAAGATGTACGTAAAGACGAAGTTCGTCTCGAAGAGCGGGAGGAGCGCCAGCGGGACGACGATCAACGCGGACAAGAGAAGTAGCCGGCGCATCGACGTCTTCCATCGGGTCGCGATGTTCGTGATGCCGAGCGCCGACGCGTAGATGTTCCCGGCGTTCGTGGAGATTGTCGCGAACAGGATGATCAGATACGCCCCGAGACCGAACCCGAGTTGGGTGGCCTTGTAACTCGGGTCTGAGATCGCCGCGAAGTTCACGGAGCCCGGAGGCGCCGTCACCAGGAACGCGACGGTCATCAGGGCGCCGACCGAGAAGAACCAGTACTGCGCCAGGGACGCGCCCGCGAACGGGCCCCACGTCCCTGCCTTCTTGGATCGCGCGAAACGGCTGAAGTCGCCGATGAACTCCCATGTCCAGTTGTACGCAATCAGCAGGTCGAGCAAGAGCGGGAATGTGAGGGTGTAGGTAAATCCTGTTCCGAGGGCACCCGCCGTGAACGTGAATGAAAGGGGTTGCGCGGGCCGCCAGGCCCAGAGCTGTCCGAAGTCGAAGTCCTTCATCACGATATACGACGCATAGGCGCCCAACGCCACGAGGGCGACGGTGGAAGCCCAGTTGAGATATCGAATCGCTCGGTGCCCTGCGGTGGCAAAGAAGCCTTGCAGGAAGCAGATGAGCAGGATCGATGGCACGAGATAGTAATTGATTGGGGAGCCGGGCGGGGTGTGGAACGCATCGGGCCAGCCGAGGGTGAGGTTGAAGACGAACGACATCGAGATCGCGGCGATGAAGACGTTCACCGCGGCCCATCCGTAGCCGAAGAAGAGGTAGAAGAGCGAAGGCAGTTTGCTTCCCCGCAAGCCGAACGCGGGTCGGAGAAGCGACACGGACGACGCGCCCTTATCCGCGGCGATGTAGCCGATGAAGGCCCAAGGGATGAACGTGAGGGTGGAGACCAGGAAGATGAGGGCGAACGCCCCGGGGAGACCGTACGCGCCGGTCATGTAGCCGCCGTACAGCCATGCCGCAGGCAATGAGGCCGCGGCGAACCATAGGGCGAACTGATCCCATCCGGAGAACGCGCGGGCCTCTACGGGCACTTGGTCCGTCGCCTTGTACTCGGCGGCGATGACATCCAGGCCCTTGAAAACTTTCACGCGGGCGACGCATTCCGCAAGGCTATTTGAGGATTCTGAACGGAGGCTCAGCCCGCCGGGACTCCGGGGAATTCGATTGGCACGGCGGCGCGCGGATCTCGCCGCGGGAAGTCTTTCACATACGCGCCGTAATACGGCACGCGGTTCGCGACGACGTTTCGGAAGGCATCTCGCAGACCATCGTCATCGAGGCCCCGGGTCGGGATGAGGTCGTCATTGCGGTTCAAGCACCCTTTCAACTCGCCCTGGTGAGTCACGCGGATCCGATGGCAGTTCATGCAGAACTCGGCGTTGTACACGGGGTCCACGACCTCGACCTCCGAGCCGTTGAATAGGTAGATTCGTCGGTGGTGCATCTCGCGCACGAGGATCTTGTCCGCCCGACCTTCGAGCCATTTCTTGAGCGCGTCGATGTCGACCATCCAATCCTGTTGACCGACGAGCTCCGGCATGAACTGGATCAGCTGGAGCTTGAGTCCATCGCCGCCCGAGATGTACTCGATCATCCGCGGGATGTGTGGGAGGGTCTGCTTGAACACGACCATGTTCAGCTTGACCGGCTTCAAGCCGACGCGGAGCGCTTCTTGGATTCCTCGGAGGACGGGCGCCAGCTCGCCTTTGCGGATGTCGCGGAACGCGGCCGGATCGAGCGAGTCGATCGAGACGTTCACCCGTTTCAATCCTGCGGCCCGGAGGCCCTCCGCGCGTTTCGCGAGCATCGATCCGTTCGTCGTCATCGAGACATCGGGAATCTGGCGGACCGAACGATCGATGATTTCCTCCATGTCCAACCGGATGAGCGGTTCGCCGCCTGTGAATTTCACCGAGCGAATCCCAAACTCTCGCGCGACTCGGAGAAGCCGTTCGATCTCCTCGACGGACATCTCGTCCTCGTGGGGCATCCGCGGCTTCAAGATCGGCCCGAGGCCTTCATCGTGGCAGTAGATGCAGCCGAAGTTGCATCGCTTCGTGACGCTCACGCGGATGTCGGTAACTTCCCGTCCGAACGCGTCGACGAGCATCTCAACTCGAGAAATCGGATGACCCGCTAAATACTTTGGTCTTATCGCTGCAGCGTTCGCCACCCGAAAGCCCTTTCCGCCGCCCTGAGAATGAGGGAACATGCGACCCCCGGAGACCCGTTGGGCGAGGATCGGGCCCAAGAATCCGGCGACGCTCTTCCATACGCCCGACGCCGGGATCTGCCTCTCCGCTTTCGTCGTCGCTCATCGCGGGCGAACCGTTCTCCTCGGTCGTCCACGCGGGGGCCCGGCCTGGCCGCAGAAGGGCGGTTATCCGGAGGCCCAAGCCCGAGAACTCGAAGAAGAAGGCGCCTGGCTCTTGCCGGCGACCCATCTGATCATCGAGGAATCGCCAGATCATGCGGCCCTCCGCATCACTCGCGATTTTGCGGGGCTGCCGGGCATCCCGCGGTTCGTGATGGTCCAATCCCATCTCCGCCCCGCACGGCTGTGGAATCCGAAATGGAAGGGGAACCATTGGGACATCTGCTTCGTGTACGACCTCGCGATTCGGGGGCTCCCGAAGCCGATGCCATGGTGGGCCGAGTTCCGATTCGCCGCGCCGGACGCGTTGCGCTCTTTGAAGGTCGGCCGTGGGCATCGCGACATCCTCGAAGGGGCGGGTTACCTTCGACGTCCACGGTCGCGCTCGTGAACTCGGCGACTTGTTCGAAACGGCGCACGCTTCCGAATGTTTTTATAGGAGGGGCTCGTAAGCGGCAATCGGCCCACATCGTCTGAATTCGCCTGGTGACTGGTTTTTCCGGCCTTTGCGACTCGGCGGCTTGTGTCGGCAGAATGTGAGAACATGGAAGACAAAGCAATGACTAAAGTGAAAGACCTGACCCCCGCGTCCAAGCAAGTGAATGTCTTGGTCAAGGTAGTCAGTCTGAGTGAAGAGAGAGAGATCACGTCAAAATTCGGCGAAGCGAGAAAGCTCGTCGAAGCGACGGTTGGCGACGAGACCGGGACCGTCCTCCTGACCCTCTGGAACGACCAGATCGGGAGTGTCCACAAGGACGAGACGCTCCTCATCGACAACGGCTACGTCACCCTCGTGCGCGGGCACATCCGACTGAACGTCGGGAAGTACGGCACGATGGCGAAGTCGGAGCAGATGATCGAGAACGTCAACACGGCGCTCGACGTAAGCGCAGTCGAATACGAGCGCGAGCCGCGCTACCGGAGCGGTGGCTACAGCGGCGAGCGACGTGAGCGCAGCGGCGGCGGAGACCGACAGTTCGAGTTCGGGACCTTCAGCGGCAACCGCAGCGGTGGCGGCAGCGGCGGCCGCGATCGAGACCGACGGGACCGCGGGCGACGCCGGTACTGATTCACCTTCACCATTTCCCTGGCCTGCGGGCCAGGACTTTTCATTTTTCTGGCTGAGTAGCGGAACCGCTCCTCGTTTATAGGTCAGCGACCCGCGCCAATCCACGCGAATCGGATCAGCGGCGTCGTGGAGGTCGTCGGCTTTCGGGCCGCTCGGGCATCTGGTAGATCCGCTCGGGCTGGCGAACCACGAGACGGCCGTTCCAGAACGCGCGAGCGTTCTCCTCCGTCACATCGACGTGGAGGACATCGAGCTTCGCCTTCATCAGGTTCCGGAACTTCGCTCGTTTCGCCTTGTTCTCTTCGTTCCACATCCGAGTGAACTGCTGGTCCTTGTCGTCGGCCATGGTCGCCACCGCCTCAACGCTCGATGAGAACGCGGGCCAAGGCCCAAGAGGCCGACTCGGTTCGTCACGGGAATTGAAGGGCGCCGGTCGCGAGGAACCGCGCGCTCATAAGACTTTCTTCCGCATTCGCGTGAAAGGGCCGGCCTCAATACGTGAACGTGACGATCAGATCGTCAGCGACCGATTCGATCCGGTAGGCGGTGAGGGGGAACTTCGCGGGGAGCTCCTTCGGCTGGCCCGTCTGGAGATCCCACGAACCGTTGCAGTCCTTGCACGTGATGAGGAGCTTCTCGCGGTCCACCAGGCCGTCCGTCAGCATCGCCCACTTGTACGTGCACGCGGCATCGACGCAAAAGAAACGGTCTCCCAGACGTACGACGAGGATGTCGTAGCCCATGATCTCGAAGTGCTTCCTCCCGCCGTCCGGGACGTCATCCGCCTTGCAGAGGTTGACGTCCGTGTCCATTGGGCGGGGCGAACCTCCCCCGCGCCTTAAGAGTTTGGGACCTCACGCGGCTTTCCGACGAAGGAGGAATGTCAGGCGACGGCGCAGGAGGCCGGATGGCGGGGCCGGCGGCGGTGTGGACGACACCCGGAGGACAATCCCGTCCACGCCCCGGATGTACACCTTGGCCTCGGCCGAAAGAGGCTCATCCGCAATCGCTTGCCAGAGCTCCCCGCGGTGCATCACGTAGCCCTTTTCCCCCGGACGCAGACCATCCACCGCGGTCGCGGGTTGCCCAACCATCTCCCCGACGATCGGCGCGCGGTGCCGGACCTGCTGCACCTTGTACATCGCGAACAACAGGAATCCTCCGAAGAAGCCCGTCGGGATGAGGAACGACGCAAGGAAGAAGATCTGGTAGTCCGGGGAGACGAGAAAACGCAGCGGTCGCAACGGCGCGAGGAACGCCGCCGCCAGGACGATCGCGATGATTCCGCCGATCCCGAATACGCCGAACCCGGGCGTCTTGATTTCGACGATGATCAGGATCACGCCAACGATGAACAGGAGAAGAGCGATCGGATCGACGCTGAATCCGAGTCCGATGAGGGCCAGGAGGAGAATGATGATTCCTGCGATCTCGGCTCCGTGGCCCGGGGCCGAGATGCCGAAAATGACAAGGTAGATTCCGAGGATGAGCAGGAGGGATGCGACGAGCGGGTCCGAGAGCACCTCGAGCAACCGAACGCGGGTCGATGCGCTGAATGTGTCGATCTCCGCGCCCGCGGTTGCGAGGGTGAAGTTCTTGTACTCGACGGTGTCCGTCTTCACGACCACCCTTCTGCCGTTCGCGAGCTTTGCAAAGTCGGTCGGGCTTGCAGCGATCAATTCGGTCGCGCCAGAGGTCTGAGCCTGGCTCGCATTCAGGTTCCAGTTGTCGACGACGAACCGCTCCGCGAGAGAAACATTGCGGCCATGCAGAGCGAGCTCCTCTCGCGTCGCGTTTACAACCGCGTTGATGATCTTTAGGTCAGTCACGGGCACGATGCCACCAGGACCGACCTCGACGGGCGCGACGGATCCAATGGTCGTCCCGGGTGCCATGGCTGCGAGGTCGGTGGAGACAAGGAGGATCGTCCCCGCACTCCATGCGTGAGCTCCGACGGGCCCGACCCATCCGAGAATCGGAAGGTTGCGGGCGCCGTTGAACAGCTCGGCAATGGCCACGGTCTCCAGGAGGCCGCCTCCCGGAGTGTCGAAGCGCACCATGAGGGCCGCGTACTGGCCGCTCTGCGCGGCAGCGACCGCTTCTTGCAAGTAGTCGACGGTCGAGCGATCGATCGCGCCGTCGACGGCGGCGAGGAGGATGCGCGGTCCCTGGGCTCGAGCTGTCGGTATCGCGGAGGAAATCGCGATGGCCGAGAGGGCGATCAGCAACGCGACGCGCGCCCACGTAGTCGGATTCGAAGTCACTCCTTCTTGTCCCCTTTCCTCGCGAGGGCGGCCGTGAGGGACGCGACCTCTCCGGTGATGTCTCCCGCGGCCGTCGTGTTCGTGACGACGATCATGTTCTTCTCTCGCGCGATCTCCGTGAGCGTCTGCAGCTCCCGCAGGCGCATCGCGGATGGCGCGGAGCCGTACAGCATGGCGGCTTCCCGCATCTTCTCGGCGGCCTGGAATTCGCCTTCGGCCATGATGACCCGGGACCGACGCTCCCGTTCGGCCTCCGCCTGCTTCGCGATCGCTCGGACCATCGTGTCCGGCAGAGAGACGTCCCGCAGGGTGACCGCGGAGACTTTGATTCCCCACGGCTCCGTCGAGGTATCGAGGAGAACCTGAATCCGCTTGCTGAGCTCCTCGCGTTTCGAGAGGAGCTCGTCGAGCTCGACCTGCCCAAGGACGTCACGCAGTGTCGTTTGCGCAAGGAGGTTCGTCGCCTGAATGTAGTTCTGGACCTCCGTCACCGCCTTTAGCGGACCGTAGACGCGATAGTAGACAACGGCGTCGACTTCGACCGACACATTGTCGCGGCTCACGACACGCTGCCGGGGCACGTCGAACGCGACCGTCCGGAGATCGATGAGGACGCGTCGGTCGAAGATCGGGATGATGACCGTGAGCCCGGGACCTTTCGGGTTGGGCAAGAGCCGCCCGAGACGGAAGATCACGAGGCGCTCGTACTCCCGCACGACCTTGATCGCGGCCCGCAGAATCACGAGCACCAAGATGACCGCAAGTACTGCCGCAAGGATGAGTTCCTCTCCAGCCATACCCTTACACTCCTCCGACAGACAAGGGGCGCTCCGCGAATAAAAGGGTTCTCTGGGTAAGCCTGCCTCTCGACCCGAGGCGGCAGATGACCTAGCGGGTCGCGGTCCACAGCATCGCGCCGAGCCCGACCGCCTCGAGCGTCCCGACCCCCAGGAGGTACGGGTCCAACCCACTCGGCACAAGGGCCATCATCGTGATGAGCGAGTAGACCATCAGGACGTTCTGCGCGAGGAACGCCAAGGCGAACAACAAAAGGGCGAGGCTGAAGGGGGCTTTCGTCCTGGCGTAGACCACGCGATAAACGGTGAACAGGGCTGCCGCGAGGGAGATGTTCGCGCAACCCACGGCGATGCTGCCGACCATCAAAGCGCTCGTCATGAACATCCTCTTCTCACACGTCGCGGCACATGGACGTATTCCACAATCTCACCCGAATCGCCCGCCCGGCGGCTTGAGCCTCTTCCGGATCTCCTCGAAGATCGTGTAACTCCCTTCGAGATAGGGCGACAGGAAATAGGGGGCGGCATAGGCGTCCCCGGTGGGGCGGGTAATGAGGCCATTCTTCTGTAGGAGATCCAGGTGATGTCGGACCGTTCGGTAATCGAGCCCGAGGGCTTCGCTGAGCTGGTTTGCGTTGTACGGCCTTTTGCGCAGAGCCTCGATAATTCTCGCTCGGTTGACTCCGCCTCGTGTTCCTGCGATCAGGTACCACAGAAGCTGTCGGAGTGCCGCGCTCACAGGTTCCGATCATCAAAGGACGCGACATAGGATAAAGAGCGGCTCATCTGTGCGGCCCCAAAGCAGAGGACAAAATGGAGGAAGAGGGGTGTGCCACCCCTCAAACCAGAGTCCGGTGGTTTAGTGTTGGATTGGGCACAGGAAGTCGTTTGCCGCATTTCTGACAACGCTAACGTCGCCAGCGGCCGCGGCAGACAAGATCGCAGACTCCGACGTGAGCGGATAAGCGGCGACGTTCCATGTTACGGAGTGGAACTTCCAATGGCCCCCATGGTAGCCAGGAGCCCCGGGCGCGACGGCGACGACGCCGAAGATCGACTGACCCATTACAACATAGAAGTTGTCCCGACCTTCATTCGGGAAGGCGGCGGGAGGCACGACGGTCCGCACGACCGCGCCGTTGTAGTAACAGCAGATATCCGGGAAGACAAACCCAGGGCGTGCCGCTTGCGCCGGGGGTAGGACGGCCACAAAGGTCACGAACGCGAGCATCACGAGACTCAGTCGTTTGATCAACATCGCTTCCTCCAGCCTGCGAAAGGTGCCGCCGACCGTTCCCCGTTTTTCAAGATTCGACCCAAGTTCGACCCGAATTACGCGTCGTGGGTCCGGCGAAATCGGCTTTCGACCGGTCGGAGGACCGCATTCAACGCGGGGCTCGCCGCGGATCGTCCTCAGAGACGAGCCATCATCGCGGCCATGTGCTTCGAGCCGCCGACGAAGTCCGCCATCCGGAAGTGTTCGTTTGGCGCATGGTAGTTCGAGCCGTCATACGACACCCCGGGCCCCGAAATCGAGGGCACGCCGACGACTTCGTTGAAGAAGCCGTGGGCCGAGGCGCCCGCAGACCACGGCCAGACCTCCGGCTCTCGACCGTACGCGTCCACGGATCCTTTGATCGCGGCTTTCACGACCCGGGCGCTCAGGGAGATGGCGGCCGCCTCGAGGGCCTCTTTCGCGGGGCTGAGTTCGATGTCCCCGAATCCCTTCGCAATGAGGTGATCCCGAAGCTTGGCAAACTGGGTCGCCTGCTTCATGTTCGGCACGAGGCGGAAGTCGATCTTCGCCTTGGCCACCGCGGGGTTCACGGTCTTCGTGCCTTGTTCGATGTAGCCACTCACGAAGCCGCAAATCGTGCACGTGGGTGAATAGATCAGGCGACGGAGCACCTCGAAGTCGTTGCCGCCCCCGACGAACTCGGACACCCCCCAGAATTCCTTGAGGGCGTCGGCCTTGAATGCGCTCGCTCGCAGATAGCGCAGTTCGCGGGCGGTCGGACGGCGCGCGTCCTTGTACCAACCGGGTACCTTGATCCGGCCCTTGGCGTCTCGCAGGGTCATGAGGGCGTGGATAAGCCGCCACGCCGGGTTCGGAGCAATCGCCGCGTACGAGGAGTGCTGGTCCACCTTCGCGGTCCGGCTGGTCATCTCGACGTACAGGATGCCCTTGCATCCGAGCTCGATCTTCGGGGTGCCCTCGTGGAGATGGTCGCCACCCTCGATCGTCGCGCCGTCCGCATGCAGGATCTGCTGGTTCGCTTGCACGAAGGAGCCGAAGTGGGGACTGCCGACCTCCTCTTCGCCCTCGACCACGAACTTCAGGTTGACCGGCGGCCGGCCTTCGACGCCTTGCCACGCTTGGACCGCGAGGAGCTGCATGATGAAGTTCCCCTTCGTGTCCGCGCAGCCGCGGCCCCAGAACTTGCCGTCCTCGATCGTCGGGTCGAACGGGTCGCGCTTCCATTCGTCGAGCGGGTCGACGGGTTGGACGTCGTAGTGTTGGTACATGAGCAACGTCGGCTTGCGCTCATCGACGATCATCTGGCCGAAGACGACGTTCGGTCCGCCGTCGGTCGGATACTCGCGGGCCTCGAAGCCACTCTCGGCGAGCAACCGACGGACGAACGCGGCGGTCTCCGGTTGGGCCCGCTTATGGGCCGAGATCGTCGGGAACCGAACGTACTCCTTCAGGATCTCGAGGGCCTTCCCCGCGTCCGCTTCGACGCGGGCCAGGACATCCGTGAGGGCCAATCCACACACCCGCCGCGGGTACGTCGGGGGCCCATAAGAACCCGACGAGTGCATCGGTGCTGCGATGCAACCGCGACCGTGCGCCCTCCCGCGAAAGGCATAAGTCCGCGAACGGACTGCGGCCTCCGGCGAGACGATGGAACTCCTGAAAGGTGTGCACGTCATCGAAACGTACGCGACGACCACGTTGCTGGTCGACGACCGCCTCGTGCTGATCGACACGTCCGCGGACGCCGACGGCGGGAAAGTCCTTGACTACCTCGCGAAGATCAAGGTGAAGCCGAAAGATCTCTCGACGATCTTCATCACCCACACGCATCCGGATCATGTCAACGGGCTCGCTGCGATCAAGCACGGCTCGGCCGCAAAGGTGGCCTCCTCACGGGTCGAAGCGGACTTCATCTCCCGCAAACGCGTGTACGATGGTCCGTCCGGCCCGCAGTCGCACCCGGGCACGCCGGTGGACATCCTATTGGACGACGGGCAAACGCACGACGGCCTCCGCATCATCCTCACGCCCGGCCACACCCGCGGGAGCATGTCGCTCCTCGACGAGACCCGTTCGCTGTGCATCGCCGGCGACGCGTTGAACAACGAGTCCGGCCTCGCGCCGATGCCGGACAAGTACAACGTGGACCCGAAGCAGCATCGCCTCTCGATCAAGAAACTCGCGGCGTTGCATTTCGACAACCTCGTCATGGGGCATGGGTCTCCCATCAAAGGCGGGGCGAGTGCGAAAGTCGCCGAACTCGCGAAACGCCTCTGAGCAACGCATCCGATGTCAACCGCTGACAATCAGGGGGAGAGGTTTATGAAGGGGCGCGGTTCATATGCGCGTCCAGCCCTCGAAATCGCGGAGGCTTCCCCCTGTTGTCGCCCCGATTGAGCGCGCTCGCCCGGCGGCTCGCCGCCATCGTCGCGGTCCTCGTCTTGGCCGGTGCGTTCGTTTCGGGAGCCGCCGCGATCTCGCCCTCGAAGGCGACTCCGGTCGTCACGAGTTTTCCCGTCCACGCCGAGCTCACCCCAAGCGACCCCTTCTTCTTTGACCAATGGGGGCTGAAATCGATCGGCGTGCCGACCGCGTGGGATGTCACCCTCGGAGATAAAAGCGTCATCGTCGCCGTCGTCGACACCGGCGTGTGGTGGACCCAGCCAGACATTCAAGCGAACATGTGGACGAATTCAGCGGACGGCACGCACGGGTACGACTTCGTCGACAGCGACACGAACCCGATGGACATCGACCCTTCGGGCACGTACCACGGGACCGGTGTCGCAGGCGTCATCGGCGCGATCACCGACAACACCGTGGAAATCGCAGGAACCGCTCAAGTCAGCATCATGGCCGTCCGGGCGCTCGGATCGAACGGTCAAGGCAGTTCTACCGACACCGCGCAGGCGATCATCTGGGCGGCGGACCATGGAGCGAAGGTCATCAATCTCTCGCTCGGCACGAACGAGACGCCTCCGGTCGAACCGTCGGAGATCCACCTCGCCATCGACCACGCATGGTCGAAGGGCGCACTCATCGTCGCGGCGGCCGGGAACGCCGGGGTGGGGACGCTCGATTACCCGGCCCGCCTTCCAGAGGTCGTGTCCGTCGCGGCGATCGACGAATCGGGGCGCCGGGCCTCGTTCTCGAACTTCGGCCCCGGGCTGGATCTGTCCGCACCGGGGTCCCGGATCGTCACTCTGAGCGGGGGCAACAACCAACCGAACAATGTCCACTACCTCCAAGGCACCTCGTTCTCGGCCCCGTTCGTGAGCGGCATCGCGGGCCTTCTCCTCTCCGCCGAGCCCGGGCTGACGAACGTACAGCTCTGGAACATCCTCAACATGACCGCGGTTCAACCGGTCGGAAGCGGTTACAACACGAACTATGGTTGGGGCGTCGTGAATGCGAGGAATGCAATTGCCGCACTCAACCAGCCGCTGATCTCGGTCGACTCCTATCCAACGTCCGTGTCGAGCAGTTCGACGTTTGGCGTGACCTGGTCGATCCTCGGGCCGGCGGGAATGGCCGTGTCGGACACCCACCTAGTCTGGGGGACCTCGTCCGGAGCTCTCGGGAATGCGACGGCGGCGCAGTCGGGGCAGACGCGGCAGTCCTACACCGCAGGCGGACTCGCTCTCCCATCGGGCGCCGGCGCCTTGTACTTCAAGGTCGTCGCGACCGTGAACGGGACCGCGTTCTCGTCCCGCGAATATACGGTCATCGCCTCGAGCGTCCCGGACTTCCTCTACGTCCTGTACCAGCTCCTGGCGTCGAACCTGCTGTACTTGGCGCTGTTCATCCTCGTCCTCGCGGGGGTCGTCGCGTTCATCCCGCAGCGTCGTGCCGCAAGGGCCCGGCGCGCGGTCGCCCGCCCGCAGATGTTGTATCCGCCCAGCTACTACGTCCAGGCCGCGCAGCCGTCTCAGCCCCCGCCCGTGGCGTATCCAGCTCAGACCGTGACCCCGCGAATCGAGCCGCAGATCGCGGGTCCGCCGACTCCGACTCAGACGCCCACCGTTGTGCAGCCGGTCGCGCCGGCGACCATCGCGCAGCCCGCGGCCGCCAGGAAGCGCTGCCCGAGCTGCGGGACGATGGTCAACGCGGACAACATGTTCTGCTTCTTCTGCGGGAACCGGTTCCGCTGAACGGGAACGACACCGACCGTGGTGCGCGGTCGATTGGGTCCATACCTCCACTTAGAGGTACGCCGCCCCGATCGGCGATCCGACGCCTTACGTCCCGTGCTTGTAGAATTCGTACGCGGACATCGGCTTCGCGTAGTCGACCCGCCACGTCCGATCGACCGGCGCCTTCCCGAGCGCGCGGGCCATCTCCCGCACGTGCACGGGCATCGAGCCGCAGCACGAGCCGATGTAATTGATCCCCGCAGCCCGCGCCTCGGCGGCGAACGCTCCCATCACCTTGCGGGAGAGCACGAGGGTCTCGGTCTCATAGGGGAACTCCTTCGTCGCCGTGAAATCCGGGACGTCCGGCGGCGTGCTGTAGGCGGTCGGCTGACACGCGACGAACCCGGTCACGGCTTGGCGCATCTCCCGGGCGAGGGGTAGGAGCAGGAGGGGATTCCGGAGGCAATTCACGCCGACGATATCGGCACCGGCGTCTCGCAAGGCCCGAGCGCACTCGGCGGGTGAATATCCGTCGTACGATTTCGGATCCTTGTCGAACGACATCGTGACCATGGACGGCATGCCCGTTTTCTCCATTCGCTCCATGGCAAGGAGGGCCTCTCCCAGCCAGGAAAACGTCTCCGCGATGACGAAGTCCGGTCCTTCCTGGAGCTGAGCCTCGAGCTGCTCGTCAAAGAGCCGGCGCACCTTGTCCGCCGAGCCTTTGTCCTTCGGATCGAACATCCACGTCAGGCTGAGGTTCGCCGCCACGAGCGCCCGATCGCCGGCGACCTCGCGGGCGAGGCGGACCGCGGCGCGGTTGATGTCGCGCACCTTATTCGCATATCCGACCGTCGCGAGCTTCTCTTTGCTCGCATAGAAGGCGAGGGACTGCAAGACCTCCGCGCCCGCGTCGAGGAACTCCTGGTGCAGCTCCTTCACGGCGGCGGGATGCTCGAGGACGACCTCCGGCGTGAAAGGCCCGGGCTGAACGTAGCCGCGCTTCTCGAGTTCGAGCAGGTAGCCCCCATCGCCCAGGACAACGCCCTTTCCCAGTTGCCCGAGAATCCCCGTATTCCCGGAGCTTTTGCGCCGGCCTCCCCGTTTCTGGCCCACGCCCGCAGGGAAGGAAGACGGCGGCTTATAGTTTGATGGAGACGCGATCGCGTGACGGCCACTAACGATACGTAGGTGTCCCGCGCTCCTCGGATCGTGGACCGGACACGGGACGCTGTGATCGTCGGCGGAGGTCACAACGGTCTCGTCTCGGCGGCGTACCTGGCGAAGGCCGGGCTGAAAGTCGTCGTCCTCGAACGGCGGCCCATCGTCGGCGGGGCCAGCATCACGGAGGAGGTCTTCCCTGGCGTCAAGTTCTCGCGGCTCGCCTATTCCGCCGGCTTGTTGCGGCCGGAGATCATTCACGACCTCGAACTCGCGCGGTTCGGCTACGAGGTCCACGCGTTCGATCCGCAGTTTTTCCTCCCGTTCCCGAACGGGGACTCGATCCTCTTGTGGAACGACGCCGAGCGGAATCACAAGGAACTCGCGCGGTTCTCGAAGAACGACGCGGCGGCGTATCCGAAGTACGTGGCGTTCTGGACCGAGGTCATGGAGCTCATCGAGGCGATGGTCCTCGAATCCCCGCCCCCGTTGCCCGATCTGCTCGGGATGTTCAAAGGCGCCGAGGCGGAAGAACTGGCGAAGCGTCTCCTCTTGCAGGGTGCCGCGGACCTCCTCGACGAGTTCTTCGAATCCGATGAGGTCAAGGCAATGCTCGCCACCGGGACGACGATCGGCCTCCCGGCGGGTCCGAAGACGCCCGGTACCGCGCTGATGCTCGGCCACATGCTCCTCCATGAGATCAACGGAGTCAAGCAAACGTTCGGGTATTCCAAAGGCGGCATGGGTGGCATCTCCCAAGCGCTCGCGAAGGCGGCCCGACACCACGGCGCCACGATTCAGACGTCGGCGGCGGTCCATCGGATCCTCACAAAGGACGGGCGAGCGATCGGGGTGGAACTCGCGGGCGGGAAGCGCGTGATGGCTCGCGCCATCCTCGCGAACGTCGACGTGAAAACGACGTTTGAACAACTGGTCGCTCCGGACGCGGTGGATCCCGAGTTCCTCGCGCAGGTCCGCCGCATCAAGGCGACGGGCGTCGTGACGAAAGTGAATTGCGTCCTCACGGAGCTTCCCGATTTCACGGCCCGACCGGGCAAGACCGTCCAGCCGCACCACCGAGGGTACCTCGACATCTGTCCGTCCATCGACTATCTCGAGCGGGCCTGGGACGATGCGAAATGGGGTGAGCCTTCGAACGAGCCGTTCCTCGACTGCGTCTTGCACTCCGTGACGGATCCGAGCCTCGCACCGTCGGGCAAAGTCACGTTGTCCATCTACTCGCAGTACTCCCCGTACAGACTCCGGAACGGAAACTGGGACGATCGCAAGGAAGACGTCGGGGACACGATCCTCGACACGCTCGCCCGGTTCGCTCCGAACGTAACGCATGCGGTCGAAGCAAGGGAGGTCATCTCGCCGCTCGACATGGAGCGGGAGTGGGGCCTCCCAGGCGGTTGCATCTATCAGACCGACATGACGCCGGATCAACTGTTCTCCTTCCGGCCTCTCCCCGGCTGGTCCGGCTACCGGACGCCCGTGCGAGGGTTGTACCTCTGCGGCAGCAGCGCCCACCCGGGAGGGGGCGTCACCGGTGCTCCGGGCCGCAACGCGGCGATGGTCGTCCTAGACGACTTCCCCGGGCTTCGTTCGTGAACGGGTTAGTCCTCCAAACTTCATCTTGCGGCCACGCAGACGAATCGAGCGCGAGTCTTTTCTTCCGAGATTGCGATGGCCCTTCGTACATGAGGGCCGCACCGAGCGCCGCGAAGCCGCTCAAGGCCGCGACGCCGACCGCCGTCGACCCGTGCGACGTCTGCGGGGGACCGACCTACGAGCGCAACTGCAAGGTCATCTGCCATCGATGCGGGTACACGCGGGACTGCAGCGATCCGTGAGTCACACCGCGGTCGCTCGTTTTCGACGCTTGACGGGAACTTCGTCATTTGACGGATAATCTCACGACAAAAGCTATAACCCACTCCCCGCGTCCGCAGGGCTCGCCCATGACAGAGGGAGTGACTGTTGCCACGCGGACGGACTTCGTCCGTAGCGCCATCCTTGAGCGCCGCTACGAGCCCGACGCGTCGTACGCCCGGGACCTCCTAGCCCTCGAGCGCTTCTTGTCGAGCCGGTCCGTCGGCATGGCCGAGTCGCTCGCCCTGTCCAACCTGTTGAGTCGGTACCCGCGGGAGGCTGAAGCCATCGCGAGGGAGCTCGGAGTTCGCCCGTTCGTCCCGATCGAGGATGAGCGGGTGTCCGCGCTGATCGATGAACGGCTGCGCCTGGCGGAGAGCCGGCATCCGCTGCGGCGGTTGCGGCCCTCGGATCCGGTCGGCTTGTTCGAATTCTGACGTCGTCGGTCCACTCAGCCGACACGCTTTGATGGCGAACCGCATCGTGAGAATGGATGGTGTTTCAGAAGGCAGCCTCCACCGTATGGCGGCCCTTTGTCTGACGCCTTCGCGCTCATGCGCGAAAAGTCAATGTCCGACATCAACATTGTTAAGTACAGGCTGGACAAATGAGCCGGCATCTTGCGGCGGCTCATCCTAGCCGAGAAATTCAGCGCTGCCCGCCGCTTGGCCCAAATCCTGTCAGAAGGGATGGCTGAGAAGGTTCGGGCAGACGTCTCCAGCTACTTCACGTTCTCGTCCGGCGGGGACGACGTCATCGTCTTTCCTCTCCGAGGCCACATCGTCGAGATCGACTATCCGGAGTCGGCCCGCGATTGGGCGGCGACGGATCTCGATGCCTTGGTCGATCTCGAGCCGATCCGACAAGAGTCTCCCCCCGCCCTGCACGATGCCCTGCGCGGTCTGGCGGACTCGATCGACGAGGTCGTCCTCGCGACCGACTACGACCGAGAAGGCGAGTTAATCGGCGTCGAGGCACTCGAAACGATCCGGCACAAACATCCCGACCTTCCCGCCCGGCGGGCCCGGTTCAGCGCGATGACGACGTCCGAGGTCCGTCGCGCCTTCGAGAATCTGGTCGAACCGGATTGGGCCTTGGCCGAGGCGGCGGCGGCCCGACAACGGATCGACCTCGCATGGGGCGCCGTCCTCACGCGGTTCCTGACCGTCGAGTGTGGATCCGAGCGGCAAGTGCTCTCCGCCGGTCGCGTCCAGACGCCGACGTTGCGCCTCGCGGCGGACCGGCAGCGGGACCGCGAAGACTTCGTGCCAAGGCCGTTCTGGAACGTCGTGCTGGTCACCGGCGACCCGCCATTCGAGGCGTCCGCGGTCGGCGGACCCTTCTGGGACGAGAGCGGCGCGCGGGCCCTCGTGGCGTTGGCGGGACTGGGAGATACTGCAAAGGTCCAGCGGATCGAGCGGAGGGAGCAACGCGAGCCGCCACCGGCCCCGTTCAACACGACGTCGTTCCTGGCCCACGCTTCGAGGCTGGGGCACAGTGCGTCCCGAGCGATGGCCGCCGCTCAGGAATTGTACGTCCGCGGAGAAATCAGCTATCCTCGGACCGACAACACGGTATACCCGCCATCCCTACCCGTCCGGGAGATTCTCGACCGATTGCGGAAGTCCCCGTATCAGGACTACGTCGAGCGCCTCCTCGAGCGTCCGGAACTCGAGGCGAGCCACGGGCCAATCCACACGACCGATCACCCGCCCATCCATCCGACTGCCGCACCGGCGAAGCGCCGTGCGGGAGTCAGAGCATCGGTCTACGACATGATCGCCCGCCGCTTCCTCGCGACGTTGTCGCCCCCGAGCCTCTCGACCATCACCGAGGTCCATCTTCGCGTCGGGGACACGGAGTTCGTGGCGGTCGGTCAGGCGACGGTCGAACCGGGCTGGCGGGAGATCCTGCCGGAGGACCGCAAGGTGACGGATCTTCCACCCCTCCGAGAGGACGAAGAACTCGCCGTCCGCGAGGTCCGCATCGTCGAAGATCACACGATGCCGCCGTCCCTGCACACGCAAGGGACGCTCCTCCTCGCGATGCAGCGGCTCGGCCTCGGGACGAAGTCGACGCGGCATGAAATCCTCGACCTCCTGTTCCGCCGGCAATACGTCAGCGGCCGTTCGATCCGGACGACGGCCGCGGGGCGGGCCCTGGTGGACGCCCTCACCATCTACGGTCCGGATGTCACCGACCCAGGGATGACCCAGCATCTCGAGGACCGCATGACCGCGATCGCGGAAGGCCGCACGACCCTCGCGGAAGTCGTCGACGAGTCGCGGCGTGACTTGCACGAGGTGCTCGCGGAACTCAGGGCCCACCAGCCCTCGCTGGTCCGCTGGCTGCGCGATGCGACGTTCCTGGAGAAAGACTATGGTCCGTGCGACGCGTGCCCCGACGGTCGCATGGTGCGCCGACGCGCCCGGAACGGCTGGTCGTTCCTCGGATGCAGTCGGTTCCCGGCATGCCGCAACCGGCTGCGCCTGAGCGCCCTCGGACAACGACTGCCCTGGACGAGACCGGAAGCCGTGCCGGAAGCGATGCGGCCCCCGCCTGAGACGGCGGCCGCTTAGCCGCGGCGAAGGCTGCGAATTCCGAGCGTCTACTTCATCATCATGGCGGGCTTCATCATGCCCTTGACTTCACGCGCGGACATCTCCTGATGATGCGTCTCCTTCGCGTGCATCTGAGTCATCTTGACGATCTCGTTCTCGCTGTGGCTCTGCATCATGAAGCCACAATCGCACTGGACCATTTTCATGTCCATCATGTTCGAAGGCATCGAAAACCAATCTCCTCGCCCCGCCCCGGCAGGACGGGCTCGGATGATTCAGGGGCTATATGAACGCTCGCCACACGACCGATGACGGCCGCCGAGCGAGAAAGTCTTGATGCGCCGCAGCGATACCCGGGAGGGCAGGCGATGGTCTTCGTCCGGGACGTGATGACGCGTGACGTGATCGTCATCGACCCGGATCGCACGGTCCTCGACGCCGCGAAGCGAATGGCGGCCAAGAAAATCGGCGGATTGGTGGTCGTTCAGCACGGACGGCCGATCGGCCTCATCACGGACCGGGACATTCTGTGGCAGGTCACCTCGAAAGAGAAGAACCCCTCGAAGATCCTCGTCCGGGACGTCATGACGTCTCCGGTCGCGACGGTGAGCCCGCTGACGACGCTGCGCGCGGCCGCCCGGGTGATGTTGGACAAGAAGACCCGATGGGTCGTCGTCACGCACCTTGACAACGTCGAGGGGATCATCACCGCGAGCGACCTGACCTGGGGCTTCTTGGAGACGTTCGCGCGGGCCTCAAAACGCGGCATCGCGCCGCGATGAGCGCGCCGCCGGTCACCGAACGAAGAGCCAGAGGAACAGGTACGCCCTCGCGATGCCGCCGATGAAGTTCGCGAGGACGAAGTACCACCGCCCGATCGCGTGGCCTTCCTCGTTCAACAGGGAATAGAAGTAATTCACCGCGGTGTCGCTCATGAACGGGATGGCGAGCAGGATCGTCAGCCCAACCCACCCCGTCCGCCGCACGAACGCCTCGAGCAGCTTCAGGACGCGCTGGCCGATCGGATGGCGCTCCATCCACCGCTCGAGAAACGGGTTCACCTTGTTCCCCACGAAGAAGACCACAATCGCCCCGACCGCTTTTCCGAGTCCGAGGACGATCGCCTTGATCGCGGGGTCGATCCCGGTCCCGAGCAGCAGGAGCGCCTCGACCGGGATCGGGAGGATCACGGCCGCGGCGATGGAGTACAGGAACAAGCTAATGAGATACGCGACGACGTCGACCGACTCCGAGCCGAGCAGGGACGCAGCCAATCCCGTGACGCCGATGTCGGACCCTCTCTCCTAGGCGTCAACGGGTTCTTCGGCCTAAAGGCTTCCACGGGCTCCCGCGAACGTTGGAAGACGAACCCGTTGTCGCCGGGCGAGGGCGAGGAGGTCCGCCCACGAAGCCTCGGCAAGCCGGCGTGTCTCCTCAAGGGACAGGGTCTCATGCCGAAGTCGTCGAATCGCTTCGCCCACGGCCCCGTATTGGCGAATCGCGACGAACGCGCGCCGGCCGGTCCGCAGGACATGGGAATGGAGGTCGAGGAGTGCGCCAGCGGCCGCACCGGAGTACCAAATCGCCATCTCGCGCGCCTCCTCTTCGTCCTCGGCAGCGACCGCATTGCGAACTTTCCCAAGGTCCTCGTAGGTCTCGATGAGCGCTCGGCGCGCGGCCTCCCGGAATTGCGCCGCGGTCGGGTGCTTCGCCCGTTTCATGAGCGCGCGCAACAGTCCGGATGGATCATACAAGGGTTTCAACGAACGCCAGCCGCCGAGTGCTGCGTTCAAGTCCGGCCGGGCGCCCAGGACCTCGGCCCTCGCTTGCTCGGGCGTCTGCTGCAGGATCGTGAGGAGGACGCCATCTCTCACGACGTGATGAATCGCGGCCCGCGGGCGTCGAACGACGACGAGCACGTCGACGTCGGAATGCGCGCGTTCCTCTCCGCGAGCCACGGACCCGTACACGCCGACCGCGACGAGGTTCCGACCCTGTCGCTCCTTCAGCTCGTTCGCCAGCGCCTTCGCGAGCTCGAGTCGGCGCGAGGGGGCCATGTCCGGCACAACCAGGAAGGGGACATGAGCCTTTCCGCGGTCCGCTGTCTTTATGGACCGCGAGCGAATCCCGTCGCCATGATGCGCCTTACCACGATCGCCCTCGTCGTCTCCGACGCGAAGAAATCGGCCAAGTGGTACACGGAGAAGCTCGGCTTCGAAATCCGGGACCACCAAGGCCACTGGATCACCGTGGCCCCGAAGAACGAGAACGTCGCGTTCCATCTCTGCGAGGGGTACTATCCGCTCGAACCTGGCAACTCCGGAATCTCCTTCGTTTCGAAGGACGTCAAGAAGGAGGAGCAGGCACTTCGGAAAGCGGGGGTCGACTTCACCACGCCGACCACGAGCGAAGATTGGGGAACCTACGCGATGTTCAAGGATCCCGACGGGAACGAGTTCTACATCTTGGAAGACTGAGATCCGGGAGCGTTCCCGCCGACCCTACTTGAGAGTCGCCAGTCGTTCGCGGATGAACCCCGCCGTCCGGAGGGCGACAGCCATGATCGATATCATCGGGTTCACCCCCGGGGCCGTGGGGAGGATGCTCCCGTCCCCGATCCATAGATTCCGCACTTCGTGGGACTCGCCCGTCGGTTTCGCGGCCGAGGTTTTCGGATCCAGGCCGGCACGGGCCGAGCCCATCGGGTGAGCCGAGAACAGGGCGACCCCGTTCTCGCGGATGCCCAGGCGTCCGACACGGTCGACGAATGCATCGAGTTCCCCGGGGCGGATCGGATGGCTACCGTCGCCCGCGGAACACTCCCGAAGATGAAGGGAACCGATGCGGCAGGCGCCCGCGGCGCGATGAATTCGCGCGGCCTCTTGCAATCCGCGGGTCAGGTTCCGGCGATCTCGGGCCGAGAGCCGGTAGCTGAGGATCGGTTCACCGCGACGGTCGATCGTCACGCGACCTTCGGCGACGTCGCGCACAAGCACGATCGTCGATGCCGCACGATGGAGGCGACGCATAGCGTCCTTGTGAGCGCGTCCGCCTGTCCAAGCGATCGCGAGGGCGGAGAGTCCGGGATGGCCCGGTGCGCTCTCTAGCCAGGGGCCGTGGTGGCCGTCGTCCGCCTCCTGGAACCGGCGCACGACGATCGTCTGCATCGGCCCGCTCCACATTCGGACCGGGTGTGGAAATTCCCCGAACAGGGCGGTCGTTGGATCGAGCCGCAGCCCGATGCCCACGCCCGGAGACCGCACACCGGACCGCAACAGGAGGGCGGGCGTCTGGATCGCGCTCCCCGCGGCGACGACGGTCCGCGCCCGAACGTGGATGGGGAATTCGCGACCGTCGCTCCGGAAGGTCGCCTCGACGCCTCGTGCCTCGCCGCTTTCAATCACGACGCGATCGGCCTTCGTGTCGAAGAGGAACCGAGCTCCTGCGCGGTAGGCGTCGGGCAGATACGTGACGAGGGCGGACCGCTTCGCATTGTATACGCACCCGAAGAAGCAGAAGTCGCATCGGTCCGCGCAGCCAAGCGCGTTCCGAGGAATCACGTCGTAATCGACGCCGAGGCTGTAGCCAAGGGCTTCGCTGCCGCGACGCAAAACGTCGTTCGACGGATTGACGGTGCTCTCGTCGACGTTCACATGAAGTCGGTTCCAAATCTCGTCGATGAACGCGTCGAATGCGGGCGAGGCCACTCCGGTCAGGCCGCACTCCGTGTCCCATTCCTCCCGGGCCCATCGCGGTGGCTCGAGGCACGTCATCCAGTTGATCGTCGTGCTGCCGCCCGCGGTCTGGCCGGCGAGGACGCTGAACGCCGAGTCGCGTGACGTGAGGACGCCATGGCCCTGGAACATCGTCTCGTACGCGTCCGCCTCTCGTTGGGTGAAGTCGTCCGCCGTGCGATACGGCCCGGCTTCGAGGACCACGACGCGACGGCCCGATTCCGCGAGTTTCGCGGCGATTACCGAGCCTCCCGCGCCGCTGCCGACAATACACACCTCGGCCTCCAGGGTCGCTTCCTGCATCGGTCGTAGCGGCTCGATCCGACCTTCGGACCGATCGGGCGCGGTCGATATCTCGGAGGATCGAGGACCATCATAGCCGATCGAGGTCCAGTTCGGATTGACGCCATGGTCGACGGCTTTCGCATAGGTGAGAAACAGAACGAGGCGTTTCACGGCCTGAAACCCTCGTCGCTTGACCCCGAAGCGACTGTGTGCCCACCCAAGCAAAAACCGCTCTCGTTCCGCCTGGCTCTCCGAAGAGAACCGACGCGGACTCCCTGAAAGGAGCAGGTTCGCCCCTCGACTCTCAATCGTCCGGAGGAGCCGACGGAAGTCCGCTCTCTGCTGCGGGGAAACGTAACGCTCGATGATGCGGGCGACGTCCCCGTCGACCGCGAGATCGCTCGCCCTGCGCGCGTAGAAACCATCTGAATCCGGTTCCACCGCGAGCGATGGCACCAAGGTGTCGGCGAGGAGCCGAAGCGTGGCGCTCTCCCGGGTCGAGAGCGTTTCCGCGCTGACCAAACAACTCGTCTCCCGCGCGACCGGAACGGAAGACGGTCCTAAGGTCCCTTCGCCCGGAGAGCGTACCTATTTATCCGCGACCCGGGTTCGTCGGCGCTGGGGCGATGGCCACGTCCGACTACGAAGCGCTCGCGAAGAATGTTGTCCGTCGAAGCCTGCACATCCAACCGAAAGAGAACGTCATCGTCGAGTGCTGGAATCACGGCCTCGATGCCGCCAAGGAGGTCGTGTACCAACTGCGCGCCGTCGGCGCTCGTCCGATGCTCCTGCTGGAGGACGAGGAGACGCACTGGAAATCCGTCGAGAACCTCCCGTCCACGAAACTCGGGCAAGTCTCCGCGGCGGAATGGGCAGCGCTGTCGAAGGCGGACGCATACGTTTTCTTCCCGGGCCCCGCGGACATTGCCCGATACCGGAGGAACATGGAGAAATCCCAAGCCGCGACGTCGTACAACTCGGACTGGTATCGCCGCGCGGAACGGGCGGGCCTCCGCGGCGCGCGGGTCCTCTTGGGCTATGTGAGCCGCGAGCGCGCGCGGTCGTACGGCTTTGAATTCGATGCGTGGCGGGACATGATCCTCCGCGCGAGTTCCGTGGACTTCAATCCAATTTCGCGCAAGGGGAAGAAGCTCGCGGCACTCCTCTCGAAAGACGCAGAGGTCGAGGTGAGCGCCCCGAACGGCACGCGGTTCGTCTGCGAGTTGAAAGGCCGCGCCGCGCAGTCGGACGATGGCATCGTCGACGCTCAAGACGTGAAGGAGGGCGAGTTCATGACGAACGTCCCGCCGGGATATGTGATCGTGTGCCCGGGCGAGACATCCGCGGAGGGCGTCGTTCGATTTGACCGGCCCGTGCCCTATCTGGGACTTCAGGTCACCGATGTCGCGTTCCAGTTCAAGGACGGCAAGGCCACCTGGAGCGCCGGGACGAACGAGGAGTCGATCCGGAGCCAGTACGACCGAGCGACGGGCGCGAAGGACCGATTGGGTTGGCTCCAGATTGGCTTGAACCCGGCGGCGAGCTATGGATTCCTCCAAGACGATCTCGTCTCCGGCGCGGTCGAGATCGGGATCGGCGACAACTCCGAATATGGCGGGAAAAACCATTCTAACTTCGGCTTCCAGGGCCGTCTCACGAACGCGACCGTGCGCGTCGGGACGAAAGTCGTCGTGGACAAGGGACGTCTCGCGGCCTGAAGGCCATCACGCAACCATCCATCAGCGAGAATCGTTCCGGGGGAGCGCTGAGCCGATCATTCTCAACATCGACACGCGTGACCCTCAGCCTTAAAGCAAACCGCCGCCGTGTGTCCATTCACCATGGTACCGACCTCCGTGGACCCGTCGGCGCGAGAGGCTCTCGACGACTTGCGCGACCATGACCGCGAGGTCCTCGAGTTCCTGTCCCATGATCCGGATTCTCAGGTCGCCTTTCAAGGATTACGGCGACGCCTCGGCATCCATCCGGAGCAGCTCTCCCGAGCGCTCCACCGACTCGCCGACAGCGAACTCGTGGAGCGGACGGACCTCGGGTATCGTGTCTCGCGGCGCGCCCTCGGCTTCTTGAGTCCGAGCTCTCTGAAGCCCGTCGGGCCGAACGCGACGATTCTCCAGACCTCGCTCCCGGCTCATGTCGACCTGCGGGGGCTGGTCGGCGCGCTGCGCGGCACATGGATCGGCCCGTTGCGTTGGTACGGGTTCTCGGAGTCGGACGAGGGCCTTCGGCTGGGCTGGGCGCTCGAGGACGACACGATCGGAATCGAGATCCTCGTCCGGCCCGGTCAACTCACGATGACCGCGAAGGTGGACTCGCCCGGCCGTTTCGACGAGGCGACGCGACTCGGCTACGAGCTGTTCCACCACGTGTCGCGAGAGATTTCCTCAAAGGCGGATCGCGGAATCAGCGCGTGAGTCGGCCTGCCCCGTGTCAACTTACGCAAAATACCACTTGTTTCTTGACACGACACTGTGGTTTGGGTCTTCGAGCGGCTCGTCGCTTTAAGGCGCGCTCCTCGTTGTGAAATCCGGGGATTGTCATGCCTCGGAAAGATCGACGTTGGACGATGTCGGAGCCGGAAATGAAATCGCTCTTGACGACCATGAAAACCGTGGGCCATGAAGCACTCGCTCACGATCTGTTCTTCGATTGCTTTCCCGAACTAGGCTCGGTTCTGCAGATGGGAGGCATGAAAACGACGAGCCTCTTTCGGATGGCCCTCCTCTATTTCCTGTTCGTCCCCGACGCGAGGGAACGACTCCTGACACGCCTGCGAAGACTTCCGGAACGAAGAGGATGAAACCCGCAGTTACATAGCGATCATGTGATCGCAATTGGCAAGCCGATCGGAGGAATCGAGAAATACCGCCTGGACCCATGACGAAATGGGAGATGACGGCGAGGAAGGGGAGGCTGCGCCGCGAGGTCGGGATTGTACCCTAGGCTCCGCTTTGGGTCCTGGCCGTCCTGATCGTCCTCAGCTCTCCCAGCATCGCTTCCACGCCGGTCACGCCCGCGATTCTGTATCACGTCCTCGCGAACGATCGGTGGGGCAACGAAGTGAGGGATCCGTCGAGCGGCGAACACCAAGTCCAAGTCCGTTCGATTTCGGAACCGATTGGCGGGGGACCGGCGGGAATGGACGCCAAAGCGTTGGGGTTCCTCGTGGCGGTCCCCGCGGGGATCTTCGGCGCGCTCTTGCTGGTCGCCTGGGTGCTTCGGTCGAGGAAGCACTGAGCCGGGACCTTCCACCCCCAGAAGATTTCGAAAGCCCGTTGTCTCGAGCGACCGTCCTGACCACCCGTGTGACTTAGTCTCCGGAACTCGAATCAACTTACCCGACCGCCCACATAGGGGTCCGAGGTTCAACATGACCACGACAGTGGGCATACGAAGCAAGGACGGCGTCGTCCTCGCGGCGGACAAGCGCGCCTCGAAGGGGTTCTTCGTCGGATCCAAGGTGGTCCAGAAGATTTTCTCCCTCGATGGCGCGACCGCGGTGGCGATCGCCGGTGCGATGTCGGATGCCGAGTACCTCGTGAACCTGGCGAAGGCCGAACGGCGGCTCCTCGCCTTGCGTCGCGGCTACCCGGT
>WNET01000211.1_pt1 | contig 28162 bp, 26 predicted proteins | sample 5399911 | NCBI WGS metagenome assembly WNET01 (sample SAMN13153333, study PRJNA577476) | soil metagenome | isolation source: 40 cm grassland meadow soil pre-rain plot 2 | place: USA:California | collected 2015-09-08 | reverse complement strand
CTGCTGCCGCTCTCAATTTGAAGCCCGCGGAAGCCGAGCGCGAAATTCGCGCCCAGATCGAACGCGCTATCGCTCTCGGAATTCATCCCACTCACCTGGACAGCCACATGGGTGTGCTTTTTTCTAAGCCGGAACTTTTCTCCGTCTACGTCAGGGTCGCTCATGAATACGATTTGCCTTTTCTAGCACTTCGGCTTCCCAATTTGCCCGCTGACTTTTTCTCCAGCCTTTCCGAGAAGGACGTCATTCTGGATTCCGTAGTCATGGCCAATCCGTCGGTTCGCTCGAGTGAATGGCGCGATTTCTATGTCCATGCTGTGAAGAACCTGAAATCCGGCGTCACCGAAATGATCGTCCACCTCGGTCATGACGACGCTGAACTTCAAGCCGTAACTCTGGATCATCCGGACTTCGGTTCTGCCTGGCGGCAGCGCGACTATGATCTTGTCACCAGTTTCGAATTCAAGAGGGCCATCGAAGAAAACCACGTAATCCTAGTCAAGTGGAAGGATTTGAAGAAGCTGCTGAACTAGTTTTGCCGTAGAACAAAGCTTTCGCCGGTTCGCGGTGTTCGCTTCCCTCCGTGTTAAACTCGCACCTCGCTCGACCGTTCTATGTTCAAGAAAATCCTGATCGCCAATCGCGGCGAGATTGCCGTGCGCATTCTGCGCGCTTGCCGCGAACTGGGCATCCGCTCCGTCGCCGTTTTTAGTGACGTCGACCGCAAATCGCTTCACGTCCGCCTCGCCGACGAAGCGTATCCCATCGGCCCAGCGCCTTCGCGCGAGAGTTATCTTTGCATTGACAAACTCATGGATGTCGCGCGCCGCGGCGGCTGCGACGCCGTGCATCCGGGTTATGGGTTCCTCGCGGAAAACGCTGCCCTGCCGCGCGCCTGCACCGATGCCGGCATCACCTTCATCGGCCCGCCAGCCGACGCCATGGAATCTCTCGGTTCCAAAACCGCCGGACGCCAGCTTGCCCGCCGTGCCGATGTTCCCTCGGTTCCCGGGACGAACGACCCCATCGAAAATCCCGCGGAAGCGCAAGCCCTCGCGCAACGTATGAGCTACCCCGTTCTTCTCAAAGCTGTCGCCGGTGGCGGCGGCAAGGGCATGCGCCTTGTCCACAGCACCGCCGAATTCGAGTCCGCCTTCCGCGACGCTTCTTCAGAAGCCATGAACGCTTTCGGCGACGATCGCCTTTACCTCGAAAAATATCTCGACCGGCCCCATCACGTCGAAATCCAGATTTTCGCCGATGCTCACGGTCGCGTCGTCTCTCTTGGGGAACGCGAGTGTTCCGTCCAGCGTCGCCATCAAAAAGTGATCGAGGAAGCGCCTTCACCCATCGTCACGCCCGACCTCCGCAAGAAGATGGGCGACGCCGCCGTACGCCTCGCTCGCGCCGGCCGTTATGTGAACGCCGGCACCGTCGAATTCCTGGTTGACGCCAATCTCAATTTTTATTTTTTAGAAGTGAACACGCGTTTGCAGGTCGAGCATCCCGTCACCGAGCAGGTTACCGGCCTTGACCTCGTAAAGCTCCAGATTGCCATCGCCGCCGGACACCGCCTGCCCTTCGCATGGGAATCCATTACGCCGCGCGGCCACGCCATGGAAGTGCGTCTCTACGCCGAGGATCCCGACAATGATTTTTTCCCCTCGCCCGGAAAGATTCTTTCCCGCAACGTTCCGAGCGGCCCAGGCATTCGCTTGGACGATGGTGTCTATGAAGGCTGGACCGTGCCCAACGATTACGACCCGCTTCTTAGCAAGCTCATCGCCTGGGGCAATAGCCGTGAGGAAGCCATTGCCCGCCTTCGTCGCGCTCTCGAGGAGTACACCGTCATCGGCATCAAGACCAACGCAGGTCTTTTCCGCCGCATCCTGGATGAACCCGATTTTCTCCGTGGCGAAGTCCACACAAGGTGGCTGGACGACTTGCTGCGGCGTCCACGTTTCGCGTCATCTCTTGCTAACGATCATCGGCCAGGAAGCGCCGCTTCTGACGCCGCCGCCATTGCCGCTGCGATTTGGCAGGCCAATCAATCAGACAGACAGGCCTCTCAGCCTGCGTTTTTCACAGACCAGCCCTCTCGATGGAAGCTCGAGGGCCGCCGCGAGCAACTGGACCGCCGACCGTGAAATACGAAGTCCAATTCGCATTGGCGTCCGGAGAAGAAACTCGCATGATCGAACTCGAACGCGATCGTGTCGCTTGGCGCGTGACGCTGGATGGCCGGACCGTCGCCGTCGACGCCGTCGAGACCGCTCCCAACACGCTTTCCATTTTGCTCGAAGGCCAATCCTTCGAAATCACAGTGACGCCGTCCCCAGACGGTAAATTGAAACTTCATACGAACGGGCAGGAATTCACCGCCGAAGTCATCGATCCCCGCGCTTGGAGCGGCCGCCGCCATGGCGCCGTCGAAGCCGAAGGCCGCCAGCAAATCCTTGCGCCCATGCCAGGCAAAATCGTGCGTCTTCTCGTCAAGGAAGGAGACCACGTCGAAGCCGGCCAGGGCCTTCTGGTTGTCGAAGCGATGAAAATGCAAAACGAAATCCGCTCACCCAAGAGTGGCGTCATCGAGCGCGTCCTGGCCAAAGAAGGCCAGCCGGTCAACGCCGGTGAAGTCCTCTGCGTGGTTGCCTAAACTTCCACTCAGTCTCAACAATTCTCATTCCGAGGGGAATTGGAAGTTGGAATTTCGGAAGGAAAAATTCTTCAGTGCCCGATCGACCGCTGCGGCATGGTGGTTTTCGCCGCGTCTGGCAGCTTGCCCGCAGCCTCGATGACCTGTTCCGCCAGGAAGTTCTTCACCTGCGCCCCATCCCGCGCAATTGCCAGATACGCGAGGCGCAGCAATTGTTCCTTGCGGTTGCGCAGCGTATCGCGGATGGTTTGTTGCACTTGCGGTTCGGCGATGCCACGCAGCCCCGGGGATTCCCGCGCAATGAGCTTCAGGATTAGGATGCGCGGGCCATCTTTCGGCACAACTTGAACCGGCTGGCTGACCTGCCCGGCCTTCAATCCCACCACAATCTTTTTCAGCGCTGGATCAGACTGGTTCAGCGCCGATTCCGGAACGAAGCCCAGATCGCCGCCGGTGCCGGCGGTGTTCATGTCTTCGGAATAATCCATCGCCAATTGTGAGAAGTCCGCGCCGCTGTTGAGTCGGTCCATCAGCATCTTCACTTTTCGTTGGGCTTCGGCTTCGTTGGCTGCATCGTCGTTCTTCCGGTTGCGGATCTGCTGTTCTTTCCGGGGTGTCACCACGATCTGTGCGATGTGATATTGCGGCTCCGCCACGTTGAACTGCGCTTTGTTCGCGTCGTAAAAATCCGAAATGTCTTGGTCCGTGATGGTGATCTTCGCCACCACCTCATGGTTCAGCAACTTCTGGATCGAAAGCTGCCGGCGGAGCTCTAGCTTCAGATCCTCCACGGTCATGGCTTGATCTTTCAGCCGCCGCTGAAATTCGTCCTCGGTGTACGGGCTCTTCAGCTCGGTGAACTTGTCTTCCACTTCGCCATCGCTCGCTTCAAGATTCAGCTTCTTCGCTTTTTCGAGCAAAATCTCGTTGTTGATCAGCTCGTCGAGAACGTTGAGCTTTTGCGACAGCGACTCTTCCTGCGAAGGCTCCTGCCCTTCCGGGTTTACGCGGGTGCGGTAGTATTTGTCGACTTCTTCCCGCTTGATTTCTTTCCCGTTCACCATCGCCCACACGTCGGGCGCGTGCTGCGTCTGTTTGTTGCAGCCCGCGGCGATCGCGAATACCATCGCCGCCAGAGGAAGCCACGCTGCCGCCAGCTTCACTCCTTTGGAGTGCTTCATCGGGTACGCCACGGAACGCAGGTTCGCAACGGTTAATTTCAAGGTTGGATGCTCAGGCGGCTTTCTTCACTCTGCCGTCGCGGATGCATGCCGTGCACACACGGACTTGCTTCCTCACGCCCGCCACCACCGCGTGCACGCGCTTCAAGTTCGGATTCCACCGGCGCCGCCGCGTGTTATTCGCGTGGCTGATCACATTTCCAAAACGCGGCGCTTTGCCGCAGAATTCACACTTCAGTGCCATTTTTATTCCCGCTTAAATTTGTAGTTGGGCTTCGGTTTCCCGCTCGAAATGCCGCAAAACCAAGCCCCTCATTCTAACAGACCCCCTACCTTCGGCAAAGCGCGGTGTTTGCGCTTTCCTTGCGTATATTATACGCTCGGAATAGGAGGGCCACCGTATGCCCCAATCCCTTTCTGATTTAGAACAGCGACGTGAACTGATTGCTCGGCGCCTTACAGAGCTCGGCGACCTTCGCCCCGGCAGCATCACCGCCACCTCGGGTCGATGCGGTAAGCCAGAGTGTCACTGCCATCAACCTGGTCAGCCGGGTCACGGCCCCAATTTCCGGCTCACCTATAAGGTCGATGGTAAGACGATCTCGGAAGCATTGCCCACTCCTGCGGCGATCCAGAAAGCTGAGCGAGAAGTGGAGGAGTTCCGTAAATTCCAGCAGCTCACTCGTGAGTTTCTGGGAACCAACACGGAGATCTGCCGTTTGCGGCCTCTCGAGGAGGAGTCAGAAACGGAGCTGAAAAAAAAACGATCGAAGCGATCCGTCAAGAGATCACGCGCGAAGTAGAAGAGTTCTTGCGGGTGGTGTTCGAAGAGCGACGCAAGACCGGGCGCCTCGATCTGGAAGCGACCGAGATGGCCATGCGCTCGGCTCTACACCGGGCAGGTGCCGCGGCGTTGAGCCAACTACTCGAATTTCCAGCCCCCACCGAGGAAGGGCGCACGCTGGCTTGCCCTTGCGGCCAACAAGCCCACTACCGCGAGCGGCGCAGCAAGCCCGTGCTGACCGTCGTGGGCCTGGTGGAAGTTTTGCGTCCCTACTATTTATGCGCGCACTGCGGCGTCGGCCAATTGCCCGCCGATGTCGAACTGGATATCGAAAATACGGAATTCTCTCCCGGGGTACGCCGCATGCAGGCGATCGTCGGCCAGGAGGCGCCCTTCGCTCATGGCCGCGAACAGAGGAGAGTTCTGGCCGGTCTGGAGGTGACTACCAAATCCGTGGAGCGTACCGCGGAGGCCATCGGAGCCGATATCGCTCAGCGCGAACAAGCCGAGATCCACAAAGCCCTCCAGTTGGACCTGCCCGTGGTTGTCGGCGAGCCGATGCGCATCCTGTACGTGCAGCTGGATGGGACGGGAGTTCCGGTGGTGAAGAAAGAGACGGTCGGTCGGCAGGGCAAGAGCGCGGGCCAACCGGCCCATACTCGGGAAGTAAAACTGGGATGCGTCTTCACCCAGACGAAGTGGGATCAGGAAGGCTATCCAATCCGCGATCCCGATTCCACCACGTATACCGGAGCCATCGAGAGTGCGGAAGAGTTTGGCCGGCGAATCTATGCCGAAGCTTGGGGACGTGGCTGGAGTCGTGCACTCCAGAAGGTCGTGATTGGCGACGGCGCCGAATGGATTTGGAATCTTGTCGGCCTGCACTTTCCGGGCGCCACGCAGATTGTCGATCTCTACCACGCCCGCCAGCATCTTTGGGAGGTGGCTCGTCGGCTGTTCCCCAATGAAGAAGGAAAGCAAAAAGCCTGGATGAAGATCCACCAGAAGCGCCTTCTGGATCGCGGGAAAATCGAAAAACTAGTTGGTGCACTCCGTTCAATCGAATCCTCCAACCCCGAACTAATAGAGAAGATTCGCACCGAGGCGGACTATTTTGAGCGGAATGCAGAGCGCATGCGATACCCCAAGTTTCGCCGCCAACACCTCTTTGTTGGTTCGGGGGTGATCGAAGCCGGATGCAAGACGGTGGTCGCTTACCTAAGAGGTCAGGAATGTTCTGGACCGTTCGAGGAGCAAACGCGATCCTGGCTCTCCGCTGCTGCCATCTCAATGGCGAGTTTGAAGATTACTGGGAGGCACGTCGCGCGGCTTAAGTTCCACCTGTAAGTCGCACACCCGTTTGCGCCCCGGATGGTTCTGCGGGGTACGATGTTTGTATCGCGGACGGTTCTGCGGGATGCCTCTTGCGTACTCCCGAATAGTTTCGCAGGACGTGGTGATTGCATCCCGTGTTGTTTTACGAAATGCCTCTCGTGATCCGGAACGTTTTGGCGGAGCCACAGCTTTGTAGCCTCCCGTCGCTCGCCTGCTCTTTCGTACGGGATTCGCTCGAGCGTTGCGTACCAGTAACGCCCCCAATCGTGTTGAGGCTACAGGGTTTGCCAACAAAAAAGCCGTGCTGCTGGCCGCGCGTACCATTGTTGGCCTCTGTCCCCACGCTTAACGTGCACTTCAGCGCGCGCCGAATGCGGAGCGCTCGCGCGACCCATGAACGACTCGACGGTAGGCATCCCTGGGGCCCTCCAGCCCGCTCCTCGCGTGGAACGGGCCGGTCATCGCAATTCGGCAACGCCGAATCGTTTTCCCAAGTACATTTCCTTGATGATTTTCCTGGCCGCCCTTTCGACTGTCGCCGGCTATCAAGTCGCGCGCATTGAAATTCCCGGGGCCCATTGGTTCCATAACAAAACTCTGCTGGCGCCCGCATCTACCCAGGCCCTCGGCCTCGTGCCCGCGTCCAATCCCGGCGTTATGAACGCCGACTTGGAAGCCATCAGCCACCTGGCGCCCCAGCAGCAGGCCGAGCGCCTTCTCGAACTTGCCGTCCAACGTCCTGACCAGTCTCTCGGCTTGATCCTCAAGAATCTCGCTTCTTGGCGCGGCCATCTCGCAGACACTGACCGTCTTTTCCACCTTGTGCTTGCGGCCTTGGACTCCCAGGATCCCCGCGTGCGCGTCGCCGCCGTGGAAATCGATCTGGCCGCTAACAACCTGATGAAATCGCCTCAGGGCCTTGCAAAGCTTCTCAATCAAATTCATAACGATCCCGACGCCCGCTATCTGGCCCTCTGGAGACTCGGCGCCCTCGGCAATCGCGGGGTTGAGCCTGCGACCGTCTTGTCCACGCTCCTTCGCTACTCTCGCGATTCAAATCAGCAGACGCGTTTCTGGGCCGTCGAGGGATTGGCCATGCTGGGCACCGAAGAATCCATCGGTCCTCTCCTTTCAATTCTGGCCCACGATCCTGCAAAACAAGTTCGCGAGCGCGCCGCAACTAACCTTGCTCGCTCGGGCATGCTCACGAGCGAGCAACGCCTGTCCACCGTTCCCCAACTCCTGAATCTTCTCGATGACGATTCTCTCGAACCACCAACCCAAGACTTAATCTACGCCGCTCTGCGAACCATTACCGGCGCCTCATTCGGCAGAGACCCGTCCGCCTGGCGCGGCTGGTGGGCGCATCATGATCGGCCTGAGAACCGCGTCCACGTCCCCAAAGGCCTTCTCCTCGCTTAATACTCAATTAGCGCCACTTATCGGTTCTAGCCGTCTTTCGAATAAATAAGAAAATGCTTGACCGCGGCCGTCATCATTCGTAAAACTATCTTTGCGCCCTCCCTGATTTCAAAATGATCCATTCCCAGGTCCAAAGGATACCCATGCCGGTGCCGGAGCGCCGTACTGCACGCCGCTTGATTATGAGAGTCCCATTGAGGTTCCGCCCCATACAGGAGACTGCCGACCCTGAACACGAAGCCGCCTCCATGAATATCTGCAATCACGGGGTTTACTTCGCCACGGATCGCAAGTTGCCTGAGGGTGGAATGATTCAAGTGCATTTGAGAATGCCCCGTGAAGTCGTAGGCGAGGACGTGGCGGAATGGTGCTTCACCGGCCGTGTCGCGCATGTCGAGTCGCTGGGGCCTCAGGGCAACAAATTGGGTGTGGGAGTGCAATTCCTCTATTACGAGGTTCCTAGGGCCTCGCTCTAGAAGCGTGCTCCTGGTAACCGATTGCCACCTTCGCGCGTCCATTGGGATAGACCGGCCCTGGAACGCCTCAGCAGGAGGCCCTCATGAAACGCCGCGATTTCATCCATCGCACTGCTTGCGCCGTTGGTGCTGCCTGGATCCATCCCGGTGCCTTCGCGCAGCCGGGGCTCCCTCTTCCCTCTCTCCCGCGCAAATTCAGCGCGTCAGATTCGGTGACCCTCGGCAAGACGGGTATCCAGACGAGCCGCCTCGCCATAGGCACGGGCACCGTCGGCGTCGGTCATCATTCCCATCAGACTGCCCTCGGCATCCGGGGCCTCTCCGACCTGCTTCTCAATGGCTACGACCACGGCCTGCGCTTCTTTGACTCTGCCGATTCTTACGGCAGCCATCCGCACGTTGCCGATGCGCTCAAGCATGTCCCTCGCGATAGAGTCACCGTGCTCACCAAAACGTGGGCGCGCGACGCCGCCACCGCTCGCGCCGACCTCGACCGTTTCCGACGCGAACTTGGCACTGACTATATCGACGTATGCCTTATGCACTGCCTCACCGAAGGCGATTGGATCGAGCGTTACAAGGGCGTCATGGATGTGCTTTCCGAAGCCAAAGAAAAGGGCGTCATTCGCGCTCATGGCTGTTCTTGCCACAGCATCGAGGCGCTTCGCGCCGCCACAAAGTCTTCCTGGGTCGAAGTCCACCTCGTTCGAATCAACCCCGTTGGTGCTTTCATGGATTCCGATCCCAATACCGTCGTCAGCGTCGTGCGCGAAATGCGCGCCGCGGGCAAGGGCATCATTGGCATGAAAATCCTCGGCCAGGGAGAATTGCGCCACCGCCAGGACGAAGCCCTCAATTTTGCTCTCGGTCTCAATCTCCTCGACGCCTTCACCATCGGCGCCGAATCCCAGTCCGAGCAGGAAGATCTCATCCGCCGCATCGCCGCCGCGTAAGAATCTGTCGGTTTCCGACTACGCCGTCATACGACCGGAATCCGGTCCGCGTTCGCGTAGTTCATCTCCGCGACGAAGGCGGCAGCAATCTTCGCTATTTGATTAGAGTTCCGTGCGAATACGGGAGGGGTGAAACACTGGGGCTGCGGCCCCCGTATATATCTCCAAGATGGGGCAATGTCCTATTCGCCCATACTGATTGCTCATATTTGCGGTGGGGTCGTGGGCTTGGTGTCCGGGACCGCGGCGATGTGTTTCCGCAAAGGTTCCCCCCGCCATGTGCTGGCGGGAAAGGTGTTTGTCGCATCCATGCTCACCATGGGTGCCTTTGCAGCGTACCTTGCCATTACGAGGCATCAACCCAATAACATTGGCGGTGGGATTCTCACCGTTTATCTGATCGGAACGGCATGGCTGACCGCCCGGCGCAGAGATGGGGAAACGAGCCGTTTGGATTGGGTTCTGCTCCTGATTCCCCTGGCGAATGGCATTCTCAGCTGGATGGCTGGTCTTAAAGTCCTGCGTAGCGGACACAGCTCACTCGACGGAGTTCCTGTTGGAATGATCCTTTTCATGGGTTCGGTGTGTCTGCTTGCAGCGGCGGGGGACGTTCGCATGCTGGTGCGCGGCGGCGTTGCGGGAGTCAAGCGCATCTCGCGGCATCTCTGGCGCATGTGCTTTGGGCTGTTTATTGCAGCAGGTTCTTTTTTCTTCGGAGGGTCAAACCGCCCGCTGAGATTGCTTTCGACAGTGGGGCTGGGAAAATATCTATCCCCGGCTTTATTCAACACAACCTTGTATTCGGTTCTCACCATCCTTCCGCTGATTTTGCTGATTTTCTGGTTAGTCCGAGTCCGCTTCACAAATGCATACAATGGAAAGACGATCGTCCCGCGTAGGCCTGCGCCATTCGTAGAACAAAACCCCGCACCCTGAAAACCGTGGGGTGCGACACCCGGCACACCCGCATTTAACAGGAGAATATCAAATGAAACAAAACGTGATGTTAACCATCGCGTCTCTGCTCTCGATCCTCTTCATGACGCTTCACCTGACGAGCGATACCGTCCACGCCAGGGTCGGAACGGCCGAGGCAGGGGGCTCAACCCTCATTGCGGTGCCCATCCTGGTCGTTTGGTTGCACGGAACGTTGGTGCTCGCCGAACGGCGGTCGGGGTACATCATCATGCTCGTCGGGTCGCTCCTGGCGTCGGGTATGCCCGTCATCCACGTGATGGGAGCGGGAGGCGTTTTTCGCGGCCAGATCGCCAAGTCCAGCCCAGCCTTCTTGTTCGTCTGGACGCTTCACGCGCTCGGCGTGACTGGGATCTTCTCCCTCATCCTCTCGGCGCGCGGACTGTGGAGCCTGCAACGGGGCCAGCCCCGGTAGTCGAAGAACCCGAACCATAGAACGCCGAATTTTGCCGAAGAAAAAAGATCCCGCCGCCGTCAGGCTTGGACGGAAGGGTGGGAAGGAGATCGCCAAGCGAGGCCCGAATACTTCAGGGAGTTGCAAGAGCACCCGACACGCTTCATTCCAGAGCTTCGATCTCGGGGTAAAGCGGAGAAGAAATGTTGAGCCGCGATACGCCTTTCCCCTTGAGATACGCGTCGAAAAAGCTGCGCAAGCAGTACGCGGTCATGGCAAGCTGGCGGCGTCCGTCGATACCGACAATTCCTAATATGCGGAGTGTCCGCAGCACGATATGGCTCTTCAGCAACGCTCCGTCGTCGCTGAAGAGAAAATGATTCGCGTGACGAATTTGTAAGAGCGCCCTTCCCTCCGGGGGCAGCCGATCGTAAATCGATCGGATATCAGCCATGATCTGGCCGCTCTCGGGGTCGGACTCGTGACCGTGGTCACTTAGAAGAAACAGGAATGGCCGATCGATCCCTGCTTGAATGACGCTACCATGTGGAGCGCCGTCCACATCGATGCCCGCCTTGCACCTGGAATCCTCGTGGCAAAACAGTGCCGCCGTCGCCCCGCCAAAGGAGTGCCCGAAGACTCCCACTCGCGTCATGTCGAGCCGTCCCGTGAACTTGCCGGACGCGTCCGAGGCATTCAGCTGCTCCAACCGATCCAGTACGAACGCGATATCCGCGGTCCACGCAGTCAGCAGCCTGTTCGCGCAACGGTCCCGCTCCTGGCCGGTTTTCTCTAGGCAGAGTTCCGGGTTGTTTTCCGGAATCCGTCTCATCACCCGCCCGTCAGGAAAAACGACACTAGAGGTGCGGTAGGGCGCATCGAAGCCCACGACAACGTAACCGTGACTGGATAGATCCTCGGCCAGTGTCGAGTAACTCCACGCAGCGGCGGATGCCCCGCCGCGCATGATCACCACCGGGTACGATCTCTGCTCCGGCGACAAATCGGACTCGCGAGTACTGTGCCCGTGAACCTTCGACAGATCTCGGGTTAGAAGTCGGAGCGGACCTCCGGCGGGTCCAGCCGCCGCCCGCATCGAAGCGGGCAGATACTCGTCCACCGCAACAGATCGCACAGCCGCCGACGGGTACCACATCCAGATAAGGAGTTCCCGCTTGGTTCCTGGAACCGGCGCCAGCGTGTCCAGCTTCGTGTCGTCGGTCCAATCATAGATCGCGCGTCCAACCGCGAATGGTCCCGTGGGCGTCGGCAGTGTGATCTCGGTTCTCCGCTCCAGCCACAGCGATCCTAACAGCGCCGCGCTCCCGAGAACACCCAGCATCGCCAATACTGCGAAGCCTTTGAATATCCGGCGAGCCAGCCCCGGCCGCTTCATCGGTGCGTAGTCCATCAGAGCCCTCGCACCCCGTGACGTAGAGTGCAAATCAAAAGTACTTTACATTACAAAGTATTGTCAAGAAGGCTGTGCGGGCTCCGCTCCTCAGATGGAAATGAATTGGCTGGCTCGGCAGCACACTAAAGCTCGACACTCTGCATTCGCATCCGCCGAACGCCGGGCTAAGTGCGCTGACGTCGACGCGACAATCTCGCAGATAGTAGCGCCGGTATCGGGACGACTATGGCAATGAGCAGCAACGACGCTGGCGGGACAATCACGAATACGGGAACGGTCTTTGCCCCGAGCGGTCCCAACCCAATATCTCCATAAATGGCCAATGAGCCCAGCGCGACAACCAGCATCGCGCTATAGAGGGTCGCTCGGGTACTGACCGACCAACTCGTCGAAGCTACGTTAGTGACTACCAGGGCCACAAATGGTGATAGCACCCAGATCGCGAAGAGTGCCAAAAGGAGAGGCGGGGAATGCTTGCGCCGGCCCACTTGGAGCAGCAATCCGACCGAGCCTACGGCCCCAACCAGTGCTGCTATCAGGGCCACCGTGCGTAAAAGGGCGAGCAACCCACCCGCTGGCTTTTCTCCGCTCCCTTGAGAAATCATCTCAACGTCCATTGCCGCTCATTTTTTCCGCAGGCTATGTGGACAGTTTTCATTGAAAGTATCACACGTCGTAGCGCCCTTCTTGCTCTTCACATTCCTTGGATTCTCGGCCCCCCTGGAAACTCACTCACAATCCTTCACCCTTATCACAAACTTCTCCAACTCCGATTCCTCTAGCAACAACCATCCGTCCAAGGTACAATCACCCCATTGCAATCGTGTCCGTGAAAACCCGGACATCGGGCGCAGTCGTCACGCACAGACCGCGCCAAGGACAACGCCGATGTTCGTCCCGCAAGTCGCTGTGCTCAATTAATCCGCCCCGGCGGATCTGACCTTCTCTCCCGTTTCATTGAACTGTCGCACCGCGCGAGCGCGCCCTGCATTTCTAGGAAGCGCACGCGCAGAACGTAAAGGTCTATATGTCATTGGAACAAACTGCTGTCGCCGCTCCGCCACCCACGTTCTGGAGTTCCGTTCGCGAAGCTATTCGTGGCTCGCATCAAGACTTCACCGCCGGCAATCTCCATCGCGCCATTCTCCTGCTCGCCATTCCCATGGTTCTGGAAATGGTGCTGGAATCTCTTTTCGCAGTCGTCGACGTTTTTTGGGTCGGCCGTCTCGGCGCGGACGCCATCGCCACCGTCGGCCTCACCGAATCGCTCCTTAGCCTCGTCATGGCCATCGGCTTCGGCCTCAGCCTTTCCACCACCGCTATGGTCGCTCGCCGCATCGGCGAAAAAGATCCCGCCGGCGCGGCCGTTGCCGGCGTTCAAGCCATCGTCATTGGGCTCGCCATCGCTGCCCTTATTGGCGTTCCGTGTCTCTACTACGCTCCGGACTTGCTCCGCCTGATGGGCGCTTCCTCGCAAGTTGTTGCCGTGGGCTCCGGCTACGCCCGCATCGCGCTCGGCGGCAGCGCTGCGATCATGCTGCTGTTTCTCAACAACGCCATTTTCCGCGGCGCAGGTGACGCTGCCATCGCCATGCGTTTGCTGTGGGTCTCCAACATCATCAATCTCGTCCTCGACCCTTGCCTCATCTTCGGCTGGGGTCCTTTTCCAAAACTTGGCGTCACTGGCGCGGCCCTCGCCACGTTCACCGGCCGCAGCATCGGCGTGCTCTATCAGTTTTATCGCCTCATGCGCGGCACAGAGCGCATCCGCATCCTGCGCAGTCAGCTTCACATCAACTTCAGCGTCTTGCTCCGGCTCCTTCGCGTTTCGCTCACCGGCATCCTGCAATTTGCCATCGCGCATACCAGTTGGATCGGCCTCGTCCGCATCGTCAGCGTCTTCGGCTCGGCAGCCCTCGCCGGCTACACCATCGCCATTCGCATACTCATCTTCGTGCTGATGCCTAGTTGGGGCCTTAGCAACGCCGCCGCCACGCTCGTCGGTCAGAACCTCGGCGCCAAACAGCCTGAGCGCGCGGAAACTTCCGTCTGGCGCACCGGCCTCTACAACATGATTTTCCTCGGCGTCATCGGCATTTTCTTCGTCGTCTTCGCCGAACCGGTCATCCGCCTCTTCACCAACGATGCGCTCGTCGTCCCCCTTGCCGTCACCTGTTTGCGCATTCTGAGCTACGGCAACATCGCCTACGCCTACGGCATGGTCATGCTTCAAGCTTTCAATGGCGCTGGCGATACCGTTACACCCACGATTGTGAATTTCTTCGGCTTCTGGCTCCTGGAAATTCCCCTGGCCTACTTCCTGGCGATCACCGTGCATATGCGTTCGAGCGGCGTCTTTTGGGCCATCGTCGTCGCGGAAGCCGCCATCGCCGCCGCCGGCATCGTGCTCTTCCGCCGTGGCCGCTGGAAAGTCCAGCAAATCTAGCCACTAGTGCGCAGCTTTATTTCGTCATCTTTCCTTCCCTCGGCGTATAATCTCCCGCCAGCACGGCAGGAGGTGCTCAGATGGCCAAAACCAAGCAATTCACAATTTCAATTGATAATCAACCCGGCGCGGTCGCCCATATCGCGAAAACCCTAGGGGAAGCCAAAGTGAATATTCTTTCTCTCTTGGGAACCGCTCAGGGCGCGGCTGGCACCGTTCAACTCATTGCCGAAGACCCCCGGCGCGCGAAGAAAGCCCTCGATGGCGCCAGGATCTCGTACCAGGAAACTCCGGCGGAAATCTACGATTTGGCCAACAAGCCCGGTGCGCTGGCGCAATGCTTGGACAAGCTCGCAGCGAAAGGTGTCAACCTGAATTCCATCCACGCCACCGCCGCCAAGGGCGGCAAAAAGGCCGTCCTTGTCTACACTGCGGAAGTTGCCACAAAAGCGGCAACTGCCACTGCCTAGGAGCCTCTCTTTTCTCCTGTCGTTCCTGCGCTCGTCAGGCGCGAGCTTTTCGTTCCAGGCGAACGCGGGTAGTTTTGTCGTTGCGCCTTGATACAAAAATGTGCATACGCCGAGAGGGTGTCATGGAACGTTTTGCGAGAAGAATAATAAGTTGTCTGGCGCTGTCGTTCTTCGGATTTCTTTTTTGTGCTCTATCTTCGCGCGCCCTGGAAAACGGCGTGGCGCTCACGCCTCCCATGGGCTGGAACAGTTGGAACCGGTTCGCCTGCAACGTCACCGAAGACCTCGTCAAGTCCGCCGCCGACGCTCTCGTCAGCAGCGGCATGAAAGACGCCGGTTACGAATACGTCGTTATTGACGACTGCTGGCAAGTCAGCCGTGACGCTGCCGGCAACAAGAACTTTCCCCTCGGGCATCAAGTCCCTTGCCGACTACGTCCATTCCAGGGGCTTGAAATTCGGAATCTATTCCGACGCCGGCACCATGACTTGCGCCAAGCCTCCCGGCAGCCGCGGCCATGAATATCAGGACGCCCTCCAATATGCCGCTTGGGGCGTCGACTATCTCAAATACGATTGGTGCAACACCGGCACGCAAAATGCCCGGGCCGCCTACTCCACCATGCGTGACGCGCTGAAGTCCGCAGGTCGCCCCATCATCTTCAGCCTTTGTGAGTGGGGTTCCAACAAGCCCTGGCTTTGGGCCACTGATGTTGGCAACCTCTGGCGCACCACCGGCGACATCTCCGATTGCTGGGATTGCAAGAAAGGGCAACTCAGCCTTGTGCAGATCGCGGATTTGCAGGTTGGCCTGGAGACGTATGCCGGCCCGGGCCACTGGAACGATCCCGACATGCTCGAAGTCGGCAACGGCGGCATGACCACCACCGAGTACCGCTCGCACTTTGGCCTCTGGTGTATCCTCGCCGCTCCGTTGATGGCCGGAAACGATTTGAAGAATATGTCTCCCGAAATCAAAGAGATTCTCACCAACAAGGAAGTCATCGCCATCGACCGGGATCCTCTAGGGATGCAGGGCTGCCGCTTGCGCAAGAATGGCGACACCGAGGTCTGGGCCAAGCAATTGAAGGAAGGTGGCCGCGCCGTCGTGTTGTTCAATCGCGGCGCCTCCGACGCCGATATCTCCGTCTCCTGGGAAGACCTCGGCTATCCCGGGCATCTTTCCGCTGCCGTCCGTGACCTCTGGGCCAAAAAGGACCTCGGCAAATCTACCGGTTCCTTCACCGCCAAAGTCCCCTCCCACGCTGTTGCCATGCTTCGCGTCACCCCTTAGTTCCCCGATCGACGGCTAGGCCCATAGCTTACGGGAATGGAATTAAGCTGTTCCTCGCAGCCTCACGCCGTGGTAGTCTGTACACGCCCACCCACAGTCTCCAAGCTGAATCTCTCAGCATCTTTTTGTAAGTTGCTTGTTTTCTTATATTTATGGGAGCTGCTCTTCCTGGCACCCTAGTTGCATCCTATGGAGTAAAGGGCAGATGGAGCATACCCTCAGGCAAAGGCAAGCGCCCGCAATTTGAGAGGAAAGGAGGCTCGAGCAATGTCAGGCAGAAATCTCTTTAGGAAGATCGTCAGAAACTTCCTCTGCCTCACCGCTGCGCTGCTGACGTTCACGGCCTGCGCCTACACCGACTACCGCCTCTGGCCTCTGGACCTGGAAGCCCCGCGATATCCCGCTCTTCCTGCGCCCAAATTCCAGGGCAACCGGTTGGCTCTGCCGTTTGCGCCCGGCATAGCCTCCGCCGAAGTCGCCACGTTTCACGACCAGCTCGAAGCCTTCCTGCATTTTGAGTATCTGCGCGGCCGCGAAGCCCGCGATGGCGACGATACCTCGCGCATCCTGCTGACCGCCTTCGATACCGCCAAGGGTCCGTCCTACAAGATTTTCATCGTCAGCGACAACGATCTGCTCACCGCCGTCCCGCGCCTTTCGCAGCTCGAGGGCCGCAACTTGATCAAGCATTACGACCTGAATTCGTGGACCGAGAAGGACTTTGCCTACTACCAGCAGCAAAGCCACACGTTCGATGTTGCCTACGGCGTTCCCACAGAGCAGAAGCTGGAATCTCTCAGCTCCTTCAAGCTTCTCCCTGCGTTGGCCCAGTTTCTGATTTTCAAGTCGCAAACGGACAATCGCGTTCTCGCGAGGGGTGATACAGCTCCTAGCCCGCTCACGCGTGAACAGGCCACCCAGCTCGCCACCGACATTCTCGACGTCGCCCAGTTCTATTCTCTTCCACTCGACTATTTCCTCGGCGTCGGCGCCATGGAGAATGACTACATGGACGTTAACGGCGACCTTACTCACGCTGTCTGGAAGAAGCGCGCTCAGCGCGACGACATCATTCTTCGCCGCGGCCGCAAGCGCGTCATGGTCAGTGACTACGCCATCGGCACCTGGCAAATCACGCGCGAAACTTTGCGTGCCGCGCATCAGCTTTATCTGAAAGATAAGCGCGACTATACCCAGCTCTCCGCCCGGCTGCGGCCTCCGCGCGTGCTCAACCTCAATTCCGTGGATGACGCGGTGCTCACCACCTACGCCGGATTGCTGCTCCGTGGCCTTCTCGATCATTTTGACGGCGACGTCAATAAAGCCATCGGCGCCTACAACGGCGGTGTCAAAACTCCTAATCCCGCCTACGCCGCTGGCGTGAAGACGGTCGCCGAATATGCCCGCCGTGTCCTCGAGCACGCCACCGCTCTGGACGACCCTTCGGCCAGCGCCAAGAGCCTGGCCGTCGCTTCGTCCGCTGCGCCTACTCAGGTCGCAACTCCCGCCCCAGCCGCCACCCCGCAAAAACAGCCTTGGCGCCGCGACGACGATTGAGCCTCCCGGCGTCGCCTTCCTGGCCTGCCTTCCTGCACATCAGCAAGACTCGCAAACCGCGCTTTCCTCCCGGTCTCCGGAGAGCCAGGGTTCCACATGAGCCGATTCGTAACATTCTTGGTACTCCTGAGAGTCCAAAACGGGGGGAATACTGCGTACTGCTATTTACATGCAATACCCGATTGCCGACGCGCGGCCTCAATGATATTTAATTGCCGTGCTGGGGTGGCTGAAGACTCCGGCTCTTCATCGGCTCACTTAGGACTCGGAGGGAGGAGTCTGTTGGCGCCTACCTCATCCCTCCCGCCCGTGAGGACCGGTGAATGACCGCAGTCCAGACACCATGTTTTTCGATCGCAGTCTCGAAGGCAGACACGAAAAGCGCCTCCCCTTTGTTGTTGTGGTTCGGCTCGCGGACCCCCAGGGCCAGCAAGCCTACGTTGAGGAAAAGACTTACTCGGACAATATCAGCCCGCACGGAGCGTGCGTAGCCTCCAGGCGCCCCTGGCAGCCCGGCGAAGAGGTGGAAGTCACTTCAATCACAAATGCCGTCAAGGCGTGCGGGAAGGTCGTCTACTGCAGGCACGGCAAGAACGGCCGCTATTTCCTCGGCTTGAATTTTCGGGAACGTCCCATCCGCTGGTCCAACTTTTCCTACGCCGGCTTCCCCTAGAACTTCTTATGACCTCTTGCAGCAAATCCGGCCGTACGTTCGCCGGTCCCGCCCCGCATAGTAATCTCCTGTCAGACACCCGCCGTTCGAGATTCTCAACATCGCCGTTCCATAGTGCATGTGCATTGTTTTCATCGCATCCGCGAGCGGCTGATTCTGGTATTGGTAGATCAACGCCGCCCCTTCGGGGTCGTCCATTTGAATCACCGCCGCACAACTGCGCGACATGGACATTGGTGTGGTGAGGTACACGATGATTTGCGTCCAACTCTGGAAAATATTGATTATCAAAGCGTAGCGCTTCGCGTGGCCGTCATAGGAGGTGATCAGGTAACCGCGCCAGCGTCCCTCGAGGTTCGGGACTCGCGCCAGCCCCAATTTACGCACAAGGCTGCTCCGCCAAAGGTACCTGTCGAAAACCGTGTACAGGGCGCCGTAAAACGCCATACTCGAGGGAGCATCCGCCCACCACGGGATCGAAAGGTGAATGGCGGAGAGAAATCTCGACGACGCCCATGCCAAAGCGATTGCCAGCAGCGCGAGCAGTAGAGGAACGGTCCTCCTTTCACTCGAGTCTGTACTGTAGCCGTGCATACTTCACCTGCTCGGCTCCAGTAAGCCGAACAGGCCTTCTTGCCTGCTTGGATGCGCCTACCACTCCCAAACTGCTTCTGGGGAGCGCTGGTTAAAGGAAATAGCCCTAGCGGCAGAGTGGCTTCCTGAAGAGTGGCCCGATGGTATTCCGAGTCTGAAGCAACTGCTAGTGGTAACGCCCCTTACACCCTCCATAGTACTCCACTTGGCAGCCCGAAGCTCAAATTACTGCTCTCGCCGGATGGGCAGGCGCGCGGAGCCGGACGGAGTATTGAAACGAAGACACTAAGGGTGCTATAGAGGAAGTAAGCGCAGAGTAGGGGCCCCAGCCATGACTCTGGAAGAGCAAACGCAACGTCAGCACGGCATCGTAACCGCCCACATCGCGGCGGAAAACGCGCACGACTGGAACGCAGCCAGCGCCGGTTTCACCGAGGCTGGAACTGCCTTCCGCGACATGCTCCTGGTTGCCACGGCTTTCAAAGGCGTCCGGGGCGTGCGGGCCTTCTACGATACGATTGGCAAGGCCATCCCTGACCTGCACATCGAAATCAAGTCCCAAAACGACCTTCCCGGTTGCACGGTGTGCGAAGGAGTGCTGACCGGTACTCACCTTGGCGAATACATGGGAGTCAGGCCTCGCGGGAACCCCATCCGCATGGACGTAACCATGTATTACTTCTTCGATGAGAAGACGGAGAAACTCGTCGCCCAACGGATGTATTTCGACCAAGCCAGCCTGTTGCAGCAGATGCAGGGCGACCGCCGCAAGAAACAAAAAAAAGAAATTCTCGCAGCGAAGCGAACTGCGGGGCGCAAATAGATTTAGGCGCCGAACGCTTCCAGGAATTCCAAGTCCGTAAACAAACGGGATGCCGACCGCATCCTCGCCGGACCTCTCCTTCTTTCCTTGCTTTCATTTCCATTTTGGTTCTCACTCATCCTAGAACGCGCTGGCGGCTCTTCCCGCCCGGTCTGCTTTTGCCGCGCCGTCGAAGCTGGAGCACTCCCAGAGCCTCGACCCTCGGCATGCCAGCCAGGAGGTCCGAATCGCGAGACAATCGTGGAAACAAATGTCTCGGCTGGCCGTCCTAACCGTTGAGCGGGGGTGGCGTTATGGCAGGAAACTTTCAACAGGATTTGCGGGGCGGTTTGCGCATGCTGAAGAAGAGCCCCGGCTTCACTTTCGTGGCGGTGCTCTCACTCGCGCTGGGCATCGGCGCCAACACTGCCATTTTCACCATTATCAACGCGGTGTTCCTCCATCCACTCCCCGTCGAGGAGCCCTCCCGCCTAGCTGAAATGTTCACCCGCGACACCCTGACGTTCAATGCCAATGCCAACTTCCAGCTCACCGGCACTTCGCTCCCCAACTACGAGGACTACCGCGACCAGAACAACGTTTTCTCCGGCTTGGCGACGGTTACCTTCCCCATTCCGTTGAATTGGGGCGGCCAAGCGGAGCCCCAACAGCTGAACGCCTCGCTGGTAAGCGGGAACTTCTTCGACGTGCTGGGCGTGAAGCCCTATCGTGGCCGCACCTTCATCGCCGATGGTGACAAGAAAATCGGCGGCAACCCGGAAGTAGTTCTGAGCTACAGTCTGTGGGCGCGCCGCTTTGGTTCCGACGAAAAGTTCATCGGCCAGACCATCCTGCTGAATGGCACACCGTACACTGTCGTGGGCATCGCGCCCCCCGGCTTCAAAGGCATCGTCTCGCTCGGCCGTCCCGATTTGCTCTGGATCCCCATCACCATGCGCGACTATGTGCTTACCGGGCAGCTCAAGGATCTCGAATCCAACCGGCGCTTCCGCTGGCTCTCCATCGTTGGCCGCCTGAAACCGCCGGTTGACCTTGTGCAAGCTCGCGCCGCCATGAAAACCGTCGCTGCCGGCCTCGAAAAGGAGTATCCGCGCGACAACAAAGGCCGCACCGTCGAACTCTTTTCCTTGAATGAATCGGCGCTGGGCATTAATCAGCGAAAGCAATTCTCTCTTGCTGGCGGCGTGCTCATGAGCGTCGTCGGCTTGGTCCTGCTGATTGCCTGCGTCAACCTCGCCAATTTGCTGCTCGCGCAAGCCGCCAAGCGCGAAAAGGAACTGAGCATTCGCGCCGCCATGGGAGCGGGCCGCTTCCGTTTGGTTCGCCAGCTTCTGACCGAAAGTACTGTCCTCTCGCTGCTCGGCGGCTTGGCCGGACTGTTCGTCGCCTATTGGGGGCGCAACGTCTTGTGGTCCTTCCGCCCGCCGTTCCTTCTCGATGGCTCGATTGATCTTTCCTTCGACGCTCGTGTCCTCGGGTTCACATTGCTCATTTCGTTGTTTACCGGTCTGATCTTCGGGATTATTCCCGCCATCAAAGCGTCTGGCACGGACATCAACGAGATATTGAAAACCGGCGGCCGTGGCGGCGCTCTCGGCTGGACCCATAACCGTTTGCGCGGCTTGCTGGTGATTTCGGAAATCGCATTGGCGCTGGTGGCGCTGGTTGGCTCAGGACTGTTTCTTCGCAGCATGCAAAACGCCCAGCAATTCAATCCCGGATTCGAGTCGCAGAACCTGCTGCAGATGAATTTCGACCTCGGCGCCTTGCGTTATGACGCCGATCACGGGCAGCAGTTCTTCCGCGACGCCATTGAGCGCGCCAAGACTGTCCCCGGAGTGGTGAGTGCCTCCGTGTCCTCGAACGGCGTGTTCGCCGGCGGCCTCGCGGGCACCATTTTTCGCGAAGGCGAGCAGACCGACCCCAATAATCGCGGCACCCTCGTCAATTTTGACGACGTGACGCCAGGCCACTTTGCGACCATGCGCATCCCGCTCATAAGTGGCCGCGACTTTACGAATTTCGATCGTGAAAACACGACTCGCGTAGCCATCATCAATGAAGCCATGGCCAAGGCTATCTGGCCGGGCCAGGAACCACTCGGAAAACGCTTCGCGATCGTGAAGGAACCAGAACTGCTCCAGGTTATTGGTGTTGTGGGAACCGCAGTCATTGGTCAGATCGGGGAAGACCCACAGCCTATCGCCTACGTCCCCATGCGCCAGCAATACTCGCCTTTCGCCACTCTCGTTGTGCGCACCAACAGCAATCCTGAACCGTTGATCGGTGCCGTGCGCACGCAGGTCCAGCAGATCGACAAGAATCTGGCGTTCACCAACGCGCAGACCGTGCAGCAAATTCTGGGACAAGGGCTGTGGGCAGCGCGCATGGGCGCGGCTTTGCTCGGCCTGTTTGGCGCACTCGCCCTCATCCTCGCTTCGATTGGAATCTATGGCGTGCTGTCCTATTCTGTGGCGCAGCGCACCAGTGAAATCGGCCTGCGCATGGCTCTCGGAGCGCAACCGCGCCAGGTCCTGGGGCTGGTGCTCAAACAGGGCATGCTCTTGGCCATGATTGGCGCGGCCGTGGGCATCGTAGTGGCATTGCCAGTGGCCTGCATGGCGGCGGGCCTGCTTTACGGCGTCAGCGCTACCGATCCGCTCACCTACTTGGGCATCACGGTGCTGCTGATGGCCGTCGCGCTCTTGGCGTGCTACCTGCCCGCGCGCCGCGCCACACGCATCGATCCGCTCATTGCCTTGCGCGTGGAATAGCGCCCCGTCAGGTGTGTATATGCGGCCTTCTTGTTGCGCGAGGATCAGCGCCTGTTGTGCCGTGCTGTTGGTGAATGACTGGCCGCCGCGCGAAAATTTCGCCCGCCATTGACATGCGGCGCTAACCAGCATACCTTTCGGCACCGATGAAAACTTTCGTCGAGCGCCGATGAAAAACAAATTTCTCGCCGCGGCAATCGTCGCCGCAACGATTGCCATCGCGATAACCCTCCTTGCCGACGCTCACTTGCTGCCGCTCCCGGCGCTAATCCCCACGTTACTGCGGTGGCTCGCAATTTTCTTGATCGCGGCGTATGCCACGTCGCGGCGCTCGCTGACGACTTGGATTTTTGTCGGACTCCTCGCCGGCGCGGAACTCGGCTACGACGCGCCTGCCTTCGCAGTGAATTTGCAGTTGCTCGGAACGATTTTTCTCCGCCTCATCAAAGTGATTATCGCGCCACTGCTTTTCGGCGTCCTTGTTGTCGGCATCGCGGGCCACTCCGACTTGAGAAAAGTCGGGCGGCTCGGCATCAAGTCGCTCATTTACTTCGAAGTCGTTTCCACCGTAGCTATGCTTATCGGCTACGCGGCGATCCATATCAGCCGCGCCGGCGAAGGAGTCCACCTGCCGCCGTCTTCGGCGGCGCAATCGCTGAACGTTTCGCCGCACACCGCGACGCAACTGATCACCGACATTTTTCCAGAGAACATTGCCAAGTCCGTCGCGGAGGGCCAGGTTCTGCAAATCGTCGTTTTCAGTGTCCTCTTCGCGATGGCGCTGATTCTGGTTCCCGATTCGAAGCGCCGTCCGATGCTGGCGTTCGCGGAAAGCCTTTCAGAAACCATGTTCAAGTTCACGAACCTGGTGATGTACGCCGCGCCGCTCGGCGTCTTTGGCGCCGTCTCGTACACCGTTGGCCACTTGGGTTTGGGAGTTCTTCTTCCGCTGGCGAAGCTGCTCGCGACGATGTACGTGGCACTTGCTTTTTTCATCGTGTGCGTCTTGCTGCCGATTGTGTTGTGGGTCCGGATTCCTCTCAGGCGATTTATCAACGCTGCCGCCGAACCCGTTACGATTGGATTTGCCACCGCCAGCTCGGAAGCCACCCTCCCCAGCGCGATCGAGCAACTGGAATCTTTTGGCGTGCCACGCGAAATCGTGGCGTTCGTTCTCCCTACGGGCTACAGCTTCAACATGGACGGCGCAAGTTTGTATCAATCGCTGGCATTATTTTTCGTGGTGCAGGCTGCGGGACTGCACCCCAGCATCGGCCAGCAAGTTTTGATGATTCTGACGCTGCTGATCAGCAGCAAAGGAACCGCGGGTGTAGCGCGCGCCTCGCTGCTAATTGTCTTCGGCGCAGCCACTTCTTTTCACCTGCCGATGGAGCCGTTGTTTCTTCTCTTCGCGATCGATCAACTCATGGACATGGGCAGGACGGCAGTCACCGTACTCGGGAATTGCGTCGCGTGCGTGGTGATTGCGCGGTGGGAAGGCGAATTCCCCGCGAAGTCCGCCGCATTGAGCTAGCGTAACTGCCCGGCGTTCGAATCGCTGAGGTGCACACTCCCCTTCGGACAAGACCGCTGCTCAACTGCAGGAGAGCAACTGTTGTATATTGCAGTGCGCATATTGAGGAGGGATACCCATGGAACTGTGGTCACGACGTAAATTTTTTCTGACTTCGCTGACGGGGAGCGTTGTTGCGAGCGCGGGAAAATTATTCGGAGGCACACGTTCGAACGGCGGCGGACCGACGGCTCTTTCGAATCTCGCGCCGGTAGCGCAGGGCAAGCGGCCGCTGATTATTTCCAGCGCTAACGGGCTACATGCGCTCGATAAAGGCATGGACATCCTGAAGAAGGGCGGGGACACGCTGGACGCGGTCGTGGCGGCGGTCACCGTCGTGGAAGACGATCCGAACGACGATTCCGTGGGCTACGGCGGATTGCCGAATGAAGAGGGCGAAGTGGAATTGGACGCCAGCGTGATACACGGGCCTACGCACCGGGCGGGGTCAGTGGCGAGCGTGCGGCGGATCAAGAATGTTGCGCGGCTGGCAAAAACGGTAATGGAGAAAACCAATCACGTGATGATTGTCGGCGATGGGGCGCGGCGATTCGCAGTTGCCGAAGGATTCGAAGAGGTGAATCTGCTGACGGAGCATTCGCGTAAGATCTGGCTGGCGTGGAAGGCGAGGTCTTCGTTCAACTGGCGGCCGGGAATCGATTCGCCGGAATGGAAAGAGCATATGGCGGCAATTTTCGACGGCGATGAAACCCAGATCGCGTATGCGGAGCGCGTGATTGCGCATCCGCCGACGGGGACGATTCCGTGCATGGCCGTCGACGCGAACGGCGACATTTCCGCAACCACGACCACTTCGGGCTTGTCGTGGAAAATTCCCGGCCGTGTTGGAGATTCACCGATTATTGGCGCGGGGTGCTGCGTGGACAATGAAGTGGGCGCAGCGGGCTCGACGGGCAAGGGCGAGGAAAACATCAAGATCTCCGGCGGGCACACGATCATTGAAATGATGCGGCAGGGAAAATCGCCGACAGACGCTTGCCTCGAAGCGATGGCGCGGATAGCGCGCAACTACAAGAACGACAAGAAAAAGCTTGGAACATTTCACATTTATTTTTACGCCATCAACAAGGACGGCGCGCACGGAGCCGCTTCGCTGTGGCGCAACGGGTACGAGCCCAGCAAACAGGCTTCTTATGCGGTACACGACGGGACGGAAGCGCGGCTGATGGCGTGCACAGCTTACTTTGATGCGGTCGGCGGGGATCAGTAAAAGCTATCTGATAAATGCATTTGTTGAGGAGAATGCCTTTCCTCGGAGCCTAAGGCCCGATGAAAGTGAGCTTTTCATGTCGCCACTAAAGCTCCGACCCCCTGAACAGTATTTTTCGATATTCTGAATTCATGGACCAGGCCAACATACTGATCATCGGCGGCGGCGTAATTGGATGTGCAATCGCCAACGCCGCCTCGAAACGCTGGCAAGATGTTTTTCTTGTCGAGCAATTTCCCAAGCTGGGCATGGCGACGAGCACGCGCAACAGCGGCGTCAACCACTCCGGCATTTATTACCCGAAAAATTCGCTGAAGGCGCGGTTTTGCGTGGAAGGCAACCGCCTTACCTATGAATTCTGCAAAAAACACAACGTGCCGTTCCGCCATTGTGGAAAACTGGTGGTGGCCGCGGATGCTCAGGAAGTAGAGGAACTCGCGGCGCTGAAAAAACGCGGTGAGGATAACGGCGTCGAAGGATTACGACTCGTCGATGCGGACGAGATTCGCAAACGCGAACCGCACATCAAAGGGGTGGCAGCGCTGGATGTGCCTTCGACGGGGATTGTTTCAGCGGAAGAACTAGTTCACGCGTATGCGCGGGTGGCGACGAATCAGGGAGCAAATATTGTCCCGCGCGCCCAGGTGATTTCATTGGAGCCTCTTGGCGCAACTATTCGCGTAGGGCTGCGCATCGGCGACGAAGAGGACGCGCAAAACGAAACGATTGAAGCACGATGCGTGATCAACGCAGCAGGACTTTATGCGGATGAAGTGGCGGCGCTGCTGGGGAATCATTCGTGGAAGATTTATCCGGTGCGGGGGGAGTATTGCGAAGTGCGGGGGCCGCGTTCGTCGCTGATCAACAATCTGGTATATCCGCTGCCGCACGCGGACGGGCTCAGCCTGGGAGTGCACTTCACAAAAACGCTTTGGGGAACGTTTCTACTGGGGCCGACGGCAACGTACGTCGAGGGGAAAGACAATTACGAGAAGAAGCGCTTGCCAATTGCAGATTTCGCGCATAGCGCAAAAACGCTGTTGCCGGAAATCGAGGAAAAGGACTTGCAGCTTGGATATTCGGGGCTGCGACCGAAACTCGTTCCGCCAGGCGGGAAAGGGATCGCGGATTTTGTGATTACGCGCGATGCGAATGTGCCGCAAGCCATTCACTTGGTGGGGATGGAGTCGCCGGGTCTGACGGCGGCGCCGGCGGTCGCGGAACATGTTGCAAAAATGGCCGCGGAAATCCTTGGGTAAAATTATTCGATGACAATTCGCAAGAATTTCTTTTTCCCCGCCCGGAGGAGAAATTCAAGCGGTTGGCTCAAATCGATATCTCTGCGCGGATCGTCGATGCGCGCTTCGTCAATTTCAACGCCGCCCTGCTTGATCAGGCGCTCCCCTTCGGCCTTCGACGGAGCGAGCTTCAGATCGACAAGAAGTGCTGCCAACTTTTTTGCCGGCCCTTTCGGCAACTTCACAACTGGCGCTTCCACAGGAGCCTGACGGTCGCGGAAGACGCGCTGGAAATTTTCGGCGGCCTTGCGGGCGGCGGCTTGACCGTGGAAATCTGAGATCACTTCCTCGGCGAGGCGCATTTTTGCATCCATGGGATGCAATTTGCTCCCAGCCACTTCCTGCTTCAGCGCCACGATTTCCTGCGGCGTGCGATCGGTGAGCAGTTCGTAGTAAGACCACATCAGCTCGTCGGGAATGGACATCATCTTGCCAAAAATTTCGCCGGGGGCTTCAGTGATGCCGACGTAATTGCCGAGGCTTTTGGACATTTTGCGCTGGCCATCGAGACCGACAAGAATCGGCATGGTGAGAATGGCTTGTCCCGGCAAGCCATATTCGCGCTGAATTTCGCGGTGCACCAGCAAATTGAATTTTTGCTCGGTGGCGCCCAACTCCACATCGGACTGCAACTTGACCGCGTCAATCGCTGTCAGCAGAGGGTACAGAAGCTCATGGACGGAAATGGGCTGTCCTTTGTCCAACCGGGAACGAAAATCCTCGCGCTCCAGCATGCGCGCCAGCCGATAGTGGGAACACAAACGGACAATGTCCTCGGCGGACATCTTGCTGAGCCATTCGCTGTTGTAGCGGACTTCCGTTTTTTCCTTGTCGAGGATTTTGTAGACCTGCGCGAGATAGGTTTTGGCATTGGCGTCGACTTGTTCGCGCGTCAGCGGGGGTCGCGTTTCCGAAACGCCAGTGGGGTCACCAATCATCGCGGAAAAATCGCCAATCAAAAAGACCGCGGTGTGGCCCATGTCCTGAAAATGCTTCAGCTTGCGCAAGACCACGGTGTGGCCCAGATGAAGATCGGGGGCCGTGGGGTCCACGCCGAGATAGACGCGCAGGGGCTTGCCGGTTTTCAGGGATTGTTCGAGTTTGGCCTTGAGTTCGGCTTCGGGAATGATTTCAGCGACGCCTTTTTTGAGGTAGGCGAGTTGCTCTTCGACAGGTTTGAATTTTGCTGGCGTCATGATTGAATTCAGCTGCTTCGAAGCACGCGGCGACCGACGATTTTGTATTTTCCTTCCAAGACAATTTTAACGGCTTCGGAATAGATGCGGTGCTCCTCTTTGAGGATTTTTTCAGAGAGCGAGGTCTCGGTGTCTTCGTCGAGAACAGGAATGGTGGCCTGCAAAATGATCGGGCCGGCGTCGAGATTTTCGTCGACGAAATGGACAGTGCAGCCGGCGAATTTTACGCCATATTCGAGGGCCTGGCGCTGCGATTCGAGGCCGGGGAAGGACGGGAGCAGCGACGGGTGGATGTTCAAGATGCGGTTTGGATATTTGGCGACGAAAAACGGAGACAGCAGGCGCATGTAACCGGCAAGGCAAATGAGATCGACTCTGTACTCGTCGAGAGCGGCGGCGACCTGGCGGTCGTAGACTTCGCGCTCGAGGCCCTTCGAAGGGACGACGCGCGTTTTGATACCGCGCGATTCGGCGCGCTGGAGGCCCGGGGCGCCTTCGCGATTGCTGATGACGACGGCGATCTCCGCGTTGGGAACGCGGTCTGCCGCGACGCTTTCCGCAAGGGCTTCGAAATTCGAGCCGCGGCCGCTTAAGAGCACGCCTATGCGCTTCTTCATAAACGAAAAACGTTAACACAATTTCGG
>WNET01000104.1_pt1 | contig 29789 bp, 12 predicted proteins | sample 5399911 | NCBI WGS metagenome assembly WNET01 (sample SAMN13153333, study PRJNA577476) | soil metagenome | isolation source: 40 cm grassland meadow soil pre-rain plot 2 | place: USA:California | collected 2015-09-08 | reverse complement strand
GGTCTCCATCTGCTGAGGCAGCTCACCCAGATAGCGGCGCTTGAACTCGCTCACCCGCTGCTCCTGATCGTCGAGCCGCTTCTTCGTTTCCTCGAGCTGGACCTTGAGAAACTCCGCGGTGCCGGTCGCCTGACGCTCACGTGCCTTCAAGTTCTCCTCGATATAGAAGGACGCGAGCGTGTTCGTAACCAGCGAGACCGTGCCCGGCTCACTCCCCTGGTAACTGATCGTGAAGGCCACCGTGGCCTGGCTTGCGCCCTTCAGCTCGATGCCCTTGAGCTCGAGCTTGATGTCCCCGCGCATACGCTTGATGACTTCCTCGGATGGGACCTGCGTCCGAAGATCGGGGTAGAGGCCGAAGCGGCTGATCAGGGCTTCCAGTCGCGAGCGGCTCAGGATCTCCTGGCTGATCGTCTGGAGTCGGGTCTCGAGGGCACTGGTCACGGTGGACCGTACGAAGGTCTCGGGGATCTGCTGGCGGTCCACCAGGACGGTGGCCGTGGAGCGATACATGTTCGGGAGGAAGGTGATGAGACTGGCGGCGGCCACCATGGGGGCGGCGAACGCCAGGATCGCCAGCCACTTGCGCCGGCTCCAGACGGCCAGCACCCCGTCCAGGCCCTTCCGTGTCTCGTCCGCCATGTTTGTTCGCTCCGGGCCTCGCGAGATCCTTACGGCACCAGGACGATGTCGCCGTTCTGGAGGTAGAAGTTTTCCTGTTCTCCGGCGAGCTTGTTGTAGTTGAAGGGAACGCGCTTTATCGTCGTTCCCTCGGGACGGAGAATAACGATCTTCGAGCGCGCGGCGAATTGGGAGAAGCCCCCGGCCAGGGCGAGGACGTCCAGCACGGTCGTCCAGCTCTTGAGCTCGAAGCGCCCCGGGCGGGCGACTTCGCCCATGACCGACACTTTGAAGCTCCGGACGTCGGACACGATCACGGAGACTTCCGGGCTCGGAATATACTCCGTGAGCTTCTGTATGAGGTCTTCGCGGAGCTCGAGCGCGGTGCGCCCGGCGGCCTGCACGTCGTTCACGAGCGGGAGCGAGATCTTGCCATCCGGCCGGACGGGGACTGCCCGACTCATCGCGTCGTTCTTCCAGACGGAGATCTGCAGCAGGTCCTCGGGCCCGATCCGGTAGGCGTCGGGCGCGACGACGCCATTGCCGTCGCGCGCCGACCCATCGACCGCCGGGGCCTGGGCGTTGGCAGGGTCGGCAGCGATCAAGGCCGAGACGAGAACCGCGCTGGCAAGGAGAGGGTAGAGCAGGGAGCGCTTCATCATGGGGTACCTCACGAGGTCGAGCGGACCGACGACCGTCCGCCGTCGAGTCCGGCATCTTTGATCTTGTAGAGGAGTGCGCGGTAGCTGATCCGCAGCGCCTTCGCGGCCCGCACCCGGTTCCAGCCGGTCCGCTCGAGCATTTTCGCGATCGCCTCGCGCTCGGCCGCCTGCGACGCCCTCCGCGCGATCTCTTTGAGGGAAGGCTCGGGGCCCGGCGCGGGGGACGATGGGGGCCGCGCGCTGTCCACACCGTCTACGCCGGCGTCGGGCAGGGGGACCCTGGTCAGGAAGGGATCGTCCAGCACGATCATGCGCTTGATCACATTCTCGAGCTCCCGGACGTTCCCGGGGTATCGGTGGTGGGTGAGACGTTCCAATACCGGCGGGGAGATGCTGAATCCTTCGCGGTGGTAGAGTTTCGCGTAGCGCTCGACGAAGTAGTTGGCGAGGACGGGGATTTCCGTCGTGCGCTCGCGGAGCGGCGGGACGAACACGTGGATCACGTTGAGGCGGTAGTAGAGATCTTCGCGGAACCGGTATTCGGCAACCGCCCGCTGCAGGTCCTGGTTGGTGGCGGCGAGGACACGGACATCCACGCTGAGCGTCGACTTGCCGCCGATGCGTGAGAGCTCACCGTCCTGCAGGACGTGGAGCAGCTTGGCCTGGAGCGCCGGGTGCAGGTCGCCGATCTCGTCGAGGAAGATGGTGCCGCGGTGGGCCGCCTCGAACTTGCCGATCTTGAGCTTGTGGGCCCCCGTGAAGGCGCCGCGCTCGTACCCGAACATCTCGCTCTCGAGGAGCTCGCGCGGCATGGCGGCGCAGTTGACCTTGACGAAGGGTCCGGCCCGGCGGGAGGAGAACTGGTGGATCGCACGGGCGACGAGCTCCTTGCCCGTGCCGGTCTCGCCCGTGACGAGCACGGTGACGTCGACGCGGGCCGCCTCGGAGAGGATCTGGCGTGCTTCCAGCATCTTGGGGCTGCGCCAGAGCTCCATCTCGCGTCGGATACGCCCGGCCATCGGCTCGGGCGCGGGCGCGAGCGCTTCGGGCTGCGGGCGCACGAGGGTCTCGATCGCTTGCTCGAGCTCGTTGAGGCTCGGTGGCTTGTGGAGCACCGCCTCCACCTCGAGCGAGACGGCGCCGAGACCGTTGTCGCGCCGGTCGGCGACCGCGATGATGGGACCGGAATTCCTGCCGTGAAGCTTCAGACATTGAATCAGCTTTGCGGCGTCGGTTCCGTTGCCGTTCAGATCGACCAGCGTGAAGGAGAAGCTGGCGCCGGCGAGCGCGTCCTCGGCTTCATCCGCGGACGAGGCGGCGACGCACTGGTATCCGCGGAGACGCAGGAAGGCGAGAAGGTCCGGTTGCGTCGCCGCATCGACTTCGACCAGGAGCGCTCTTCGCTCGGTCATCTCCCTCGGGAGCTTTCCGGAAAGGCAAATGCCATTCCAAGAACTCCTTCGGAGCGTGAGCGGGCTGCATAGTACGGATCTTTCATGGGAATCTTTGTGCGGTACTCATGCAGCAAGGTTCACAACTTTGGGCCGCCAGTGGGTAGTCTGGGACCCACTGTGTGAAGCTGGTTACACACCTGGGGGGGAACTTGAGAGGTGAGCTTAGGGGTGGGCTTGGGGGTGACGGCCGGGGCTACAACTCGCGATGGTGGAGGACGGACGGGTACTTATGAGGCGGGCTGGGGACAGGGGACGGGCGACGGATCTAACCGGGGGCGTTCAGGGGGACTAGGTGCAGGCGGCCGCTGGGGGTGAGAAGAGACTTACAACACAACACGTCCGGCAGGCGAACGTGCGGCAGGCGACTATTGCAGCGCCCGCAAAGAGTCGCGTAACTCGTTGAGGTGAGCCGCTTTGACGGTCGTCACTCCGGGAGTGAGTGTGGGGTCGGTGTAGGCTGGTTGGATTCTTCCGGCCTGAGCATAGGTTTCGGCGAGAGCTCTTCGTAGCTCGGTGAAGTGAAGGGATTTCACTACGGTCAGGCCGGTGACGAAGCCTGGGTCCGCGAAGTCGAAGGCTGGCAGCCCAAATCTCTGAGTCCGAATCTGATTGATCGCTGATCGGAGCTCCAGGATGTCGAGCCCCAGGACGACGCTAAACCCCGGTGTAGGATCAGGGTTACTGAAGGCCGGTGGGCCGGTGAACCTGGCCGTGACGGTGGTGGCTCCTGTCATCGGCAGCGTGCAGGTGCCCATCCCGACGCAGCCACCGCTCCAGCCCGCGAAGACCGAGCCCGCGCTCGGCGTCGCGGTCAGCGTGACGGCCGTCCCACTGGTATAGAGGGCGGAGCAGGTAGCGCCGCAGTCGATACCCCCAGGCCCGCTCGTCACCGTCCCGGCGCCCGCCCCGCTCTTGTTGACCGTGAGCGTGAAGGTTTGCACCGCAAAGGTTGCCGTCACGGCCGCTGCCGCAGTGACCGCGCACGGCGCCGTGCCGGTGCAACCACCGCCGCTCCAGCCGATGAAGACCGACCCGGTGGCGGGCGTCGCGGTCAGCGTCACGAGCGTTCCGCTGGCGAAGCTCGCGGTGCAGGTCGTGCCGCAGTCGATCCCGGCGTGATTGCTCGTCACCGTCCCAGCGCCCGACCCGGCTTTGAAGACCCTCAGCGCGAAGGTCGGCGTGAAGGTCGCGGTGACCGCCGTGGCGGCGGTGAGCGTGACGGTGCAGGGCCCAGTGCCGGTGCAGGCGCCGCCGCCCCAACCCGTGAAGACCGACCCGACCGCCGGCGTCGCGGTGAGCGCCACGACGGTGCCGCTCGTGTAAGGAGCGGAGCACGTAGCGCCGCAGTCGATGCCGGCGGGAGTGCTCCTCACGGTCCCGGCGCCCGTCCCAGGTTTGGAGACCGTCAGCGCCAAGGTCGGAGTGAACGTGGCGGTGACGGCCGTGGCGGCGGTGAGCGTAATGGCGCAGGGCCCGGTGCCCGTGCACGCGCCACCGCTCCAGCCGGTGAAGACCGACCCGACCGCCGGCGTCGCAGTGAGCGTCACGACCGTGCCGCTGACGAAGCTCGCGGTGCAGGTCGTGCCGCAGTCGATCCCCGTGTGATTGCTCGTGACCGTCCCGGCGCCCGCCCCAGCTCTGGACACCGTCAGCGCGAAGGTCGGCGTGAACGTCGCGGTGACGGCCGTGGCGGCGGTAAGCGTGACGGTGCAGGGCGCGGTGCCGGTGCAGGTGCCGCCGCTCCAGCCCGTGAAGACCGACCCGGCCGCCGGCGTCGCGGTCAGCGTCACGACGGTGCCGCTCGTGTAGGGAGCGACGCAGGTGGCGCCGCAGTCGATCGCTCCGGGAGTGCTCGTTACCGTCCCGGTGCCGGGCCCCGTTTTAGAGACCGCGAGGACGAACGTCGGCGTGAAGGTCGCAGTGACGGTCGTGACGCCGGTGAGGGTGACGGTGCAGGGCGCGGTGCCGGTGCAGGTGCCGCCGCTCCAGCCGGTGAAGACTGAGGTCGGGCTTGGCGTCGCCGTGAGCGTGACGACGGTGCCGCTCGTGTAAGGAGCGGAGCACATGGTGCCGCAGTCGATTCCTGCAGGAGTACTGATGACAGTCCCGATGCCCGCCCCGGCCGTCGTGACGCTGAGGACGACGGTCGGGGTGAAGGTTGCGGTGACGGCCGTGGCGGCGGTGAGCGTGACGGTGCACGTCCCGGTGCCGGTGCAGGCGCCACCGCTCCAGCCGGTGAAGACCGAGGTCGGGCTTGGCGTCGCGGTCAGCGTCACGATCGTGCCGCTCGTGTAGGGAGCGGAGCAGGCGGCGCCGCAGTCGATCCCTGCGGGGGCGCTCGTCACGGTTCCGGCGCCCGTCCCAGCTCTCGAGACCGTCAGCGCGAGGGTCGGCGTGAAGGTCGCGGTGATAACTGTGGCGGCGCTGAGCGTGACGGTGCAGGGCGCGGTGCCGGAGCAGGCGCCGCCGCTCCAGCCGGTGAAGACCGACCCGGCCGCCGGCGTCGCGGTGAGCGTGACCACCGTGCCGCTCGTATAGGAGACGGAGCACGTGGCTCCGCAGTCGATGCCCGCGGGAGAGCTGGCGACAGTCCCGGCGCCTGCCCCCGCAGTCGTGACTGTCAGGACGAACGTCGGGGCGAAGGTCGCGGTCACGGTCGTCGCGGCGGTGAGCGTGACGGTGCAGGGCCCAGTGCCGGAGCAGCTGCCGCCGCTCCAGCCGGTGAAGACCGAATTGGCGCCCGGGGTCGCAGTGAGCGTTACGACAGTCTCGCTCGTGTAGGGAGCGGAGCAGGTGGCGCCGCAGTCGATGCCTGCGGGAGTGCTCGTCACGATCCCCGCGCCCGTCCCAGCTCTGGAGACCGTCAGCGCGAAGACCGGCGCGAACGTCGCGGTGACGGTCGTGGCGGCGGTAAGGGTGACGGTGCAGGGCCCGATGCCAGTGCAGGTGCCGCTCCAGCCGGTGAAGACTGAGCCGGGTGCCGGCGTCGCGGTGAGCGTCACGAGAGTTCCGCTGACGAAGCTCGCGGTGCAGATCGTGCCGCAGTCGATCCCCGTGTGATTGCTCGTGACCGTCCCGGCGCCCGCCCCAGCTCTGGTCACCGTAAGCGCGAAGGTCGGCGTGAAGGTCGCGGTGACGGCCGTGGCGGCGCTGAGGGTGACGGTGCAGGGCTCGGTGCCGGTGCAGATGCCACCGCTCCAACCCGTGAAGACAGACCCGGCCGCCGGCGTCGCGGTGAGCGTGACGACGGTGCCGCTCGTGTAAGGAGCGGAGCAGGTGACGCCGCAGTCGATCCCTGTGGGAGTGCTCATCACCGTCCCGGTGCCGGGCCCCATTCTAGAGACCGCGAGGACGAAGGTCGGGGTGAAGGTCGCGGTGACGGTCGTCGCGGCGGTGAGGGTGACCGTGCAGGGCCCGGTGCCAGTGCAGGTGCCGCCGCTCCAGCCGGTGAAGACCGAGGTCGGGCTGGGCATCGCGGTGAGCGTGACGACGGTGCCGCTCGTGTAGGGGGCTGAGCAGGTGGCGCCGCAGTCGATGCCTGCGGGAGTGCTCGTCACCGTCCCGGCGCCCGTCCCGGCTCTGGAGACCGTCAGCGTGAAGACTGGCGTGAAGGTCGCTGTGACGGCCGTGGCTGCGGTGAGGGTGACGGTGCACGTCCCGGTGCCGGCGCAGGTGCCACCGCTCCAACCCGTGAAGACCGACCCGGCCGCCGGCGTCGCGGCAAGCGTCACGATCGTGCCGCTCGTGTAGGAGACGGAGCAGGTGGCGCCGCAGTCGATGCCCGCTGGAGTGCCGGTGACAGTGCCGAGGCCCGCCCCAGGCGTCGTGACGGTCAGGACGAAGGTCGGCGTGAAGATCGCGGTGACAACTGTGGCGGCGCTGAGGGTGACGGTGCAGGGCGCGGTGCCGGTGCAACCGCCGCCGCTCCAGCCGGTGAAGACTGACCCGGCCGCCGGCGTCGCGGTGAGCGTCACGACGATGCCGCTCGTGTAGGAGACGGAGCACGTGGCGCCGCAGTCGATGCCTCCAGGAGTGCCGGTGACAGTGCCGAGGCCCGCCCCCGCCGTCGTGACGGTCAGGACGAAGGTCGGGGCGAAGGTCGCGGTCACGGTCGTGGCGGCGGTGAGCGTGACGGTGCACGTCCCCGTGCCGGAGCAGCTGCCACCGCTCCAGCCGGTGAAGACCGAGGTCGGGCTCGCCGTCGCGGTCAGCGTCACGACGGTGCCGCTCGTGTAGGAAGCGGAGCAGGCAGTGCCGCAGTCGATGCCTGAGGGAGCGCTGGTGACGGTCCCGACGCCAGTCCCGGCCGTCGTGACGGTCAGGACGAAGGTCGGCGTGAAGGTCGCGGTGACAGCCGTGTCGGCGGTGAGCGTGAGTGTGCAGGGCGCGGTGCCGGTGCAGGTGCCGCCGCTCCAGCCGGTGAAGACTGAGCCGGGTGCCGGTGTCGCGGCCAGTGTCACGACCGTTCCGCTGACGAAGCTCGCGGCGCAGGTCGCGCCGCAGTCGACCCCTGTGGGAGTGCTCGTCACCGTCCCGGCGCCCGCCCCAGCTCTGGAGACCGTCAGGGCGAAGACCGGCGTGAACGTCGCGGTGACTGCCGTCGCAGCGGTGAGCGTGACGGTGCAGGGTCCGGTGCCAGCGCAGGTGCCGTCGCTCCAGCCGGTGAAGACCGACCCGGCCGCCGGCGTCGCGGCCAGTGTCACGACCGTTCCGCTGACAAAGGTCGCGGTGCAGGTAATTCCGCAGTCGATCCCCGTGGGAGTGCTCGTCACCGTCCCGGTGCCAGGCCCCGTTTTAGAGACCGCGAGGACGAAGGTCGGCGTGAAGGTTGCGGTGACGCTCGTGGCGGCGGTGAGCGTGACGGTGCACGTCCCCGTGCCAGAGCAGGCGCCACCGCTCCAGCCGGTGAAGACCGAGGTCGGGCTTGGCGTCGCGGTCAGCGTCACGACAGTGCCGCTCGTATAGGAAGCGGAGCACGCAGTGCCGCAGTCGATGCCTGAGGGAGCGCTGGTGACGGTCCCGGCGCCCGCCCCGGCCGTCGTGACGGTCAGGACGAAGGTCGGCGTGAAGGTCGCGGTGACAGCCGTGTCGGCGGTAAGCGTGACGGTGCAGGGCCCGGTGCCGGAGCAGGTACCGCCGCTCCAGCCGGTGAAGACCGAGGTCGGGCTTGGCGTCGCGGTGAGCGTCACGACGGTGCCGCTCGTATAGGAAGCGGAGCACGCAGTGCCGCAGTCGATGCCTGAGGGAGTGCTGGTGACGGTCCCGACGCCAGTCCCGGCCGTCGTGACGGTCAGGACGAAGCTCGGTGTGAACGTCGCGGTGACGACTGTGGCAGCAGTGAGGGTGACAGTGCACGTCCCGGTGCCGGTGCAGGCGCCGCCGCTCCAGCCGGTGAAGACCGATCCGGCCGCCGGGGTCGCGGTCAGAGTCACAGTCTCGCTCGTGTAAGAAGCGGAGCACGTGGCGCCGCAGTCGATGCCCGCCGGAGTGCTGGTGACAGTCCCAGCGCCGGCGCCGGCAGTCGTGACGGTGAGGACAAAGCTCGGCGTGAACGTCGCGGTGACGGTCGTCGCGACGGTGAGGCTGACGGTGCAGGGCCCTGTGCCGGTGCAGGTTGCGCCGCTCCAGCCGGTGAAGACCGACCCGACCACTGGCGTCGCGGTGAGCGTCACGACAGTGCCGCTCGTATAGGAAGCGGAGCACGCAGTGCCGCAGTCGATGCCTGCAGGAGTGCTGATGACAGTCCCGGCGGCGGCGCCGGCCGTCGTGACGGTCAGGACGGAGGTCGGCGTGAAGGTCGCGGTGACTGCCGTGGTGGCGGTGAGCGTGAGTGTGCAGGGCCCGGTGCCGGAGCAGGCGCCGCCGCTCCAGCCGGTGAAGACCGACCCGGCCGCCGGCGTCGCGGTCAGCGTGACGACGGTTCCGAGCTCAAAGGTGGACGAGCAGACGCCGGGACAGCCGATGCCCGGAGGGCTGCTCGTCACGGTGCCCGAGCCGGTCCCGGCCGTCGAAACGATCATCTGCGGTGTCGTCGAGCCCGCGATCACGGCAGCCGCAGCGACGTTGATGCCGTCGATGTCCGCGCCGATATCCCGGCCGTCAGTTCCCGCGCCGTGGAAGGGACTCGAGGCCGAGAGCTTGAAGTTTCCGCCCACCGCATCCGCGTAGCCAATGTTCGCGTCATCGTCGGGGGAATCCGACGGCCCGAAGTTCCCCAGGGGGTACTGGTTGACGTCGATGCCGGCCAGGACGTTGTTGGTGAAGACGTAGCCCGGCGCAGCATTGTTGAGGGCTGTCGTCCCGTCGCCGCCGCTGGGGCCCAGGTTCGTGACGCCGTATATTCCCGCAGCGACAATGTTGTTGGTGAAGACGAGGCGTGTGAGGACTTGGGCGTCCGTGTCGTCGAGAACGAGGGCGGCAGAACTACCAGGCGACGCCGCAACGGTGTTGTGGTCGATCGTGATGTCGGTGGCGAGCCCGACGACCTGATACGGGCTCAAGTCCCCGGCTTGATTCGTCATGCCAACGGCCAGGTTGTCGTGGACGTAGACCCGCGTTGAGGGATTCGTGACGGGGTTGGGCTCGGAATTGCCGGCGATGGTGAAGGCGCCCGACGCGTTACGCAGCAGGTTATAGCGGATCGTCATGTCCACAGTCTGTGACCATGGGGCCGTGTTGCCCTGGTTCGCCGACGTGAGGCTGAAGATGTATCCGCCCTGCGTGCCCGCCCAGCTGTTCTCCAGGACGTTGTTCTCGACGAGCACGCGCCGCGAGTTCGTCGACTCGAAGACGTTGCCGACCAGCCACGGCGATGAGAGCCAGGCGAGCGGCTTCGACAGGTAATTTCCCTGGACATGGATGTCGGAGGGAATCAGGTTCGGGATTGCCGGGTCGCCGCCTCCGAAGAGGATATTCGCGCCGGAGGCCTCGAGGTAGTTGTTGTAGATCCCCAGTGGCCCGGGAGCGTTCAGCGTGTTGATGGCCTGCGCGTCGCCCGCGCTGTCGACGAAATCGGACAGGTAGGAGTCGATGATCGCGCCGTCGGCGAGCTCGAACTGGATCCCGCGCCGAACGTTATGAAGGCCGTCACCGTGGATGTAGCACCGGTCGACGACGATGTGATGAGCTTGATTCGCCAGGAGGGGCTCGGCGGAGTCTCCCAGCCGTAGGATGCCGCCTGTCGTGTCATTGCTGGCCGAGATCTCGAGGCCGACGAGGCGGTAGTGATGGGCTCCGGTCGCGGTCTGGATCGCCACCACGGGGAGACCGTTCGCGGTGATCGTCGGCATCGCCCCGGCGTTCGGCGGACCGACGCGTGACCCCTCGGATGGAAGGCTTGCCAGTGCGGACGATTGGATGACGATCCAGCCGGCGCCCGCCTTGTTGGGCAGCGTGAACGGGCCGGGATAGGCGACGCCGGCGGTCAGAACGATCGTGGTGTCGAGCGACACGGTGTCGAGCGCGGTCTGGAGGTCTGAGAAGTCGCACCCCGAGGGACAGACCGTCACGGTCGTTGACGTCGTCGGCATCGTGATGTCAACGAAAGCCGCGGGGAGTGCCGGGAGGACTGTCACGAAGGTTGGCGTGACCGTCGTCGCAGCGGTGACCGTCACCACGCAGGGGGCGGTGCCGCTGCACCCGCCGCCGCTCCAGCCCGTGAACACTGATCCCACGGCTGGCGTGGCCGTGAGCGTCACGGTGGTGTTGTAGGCGTACGAGGCGGTGCAGGTGGCACCGCAGTCAATCCCGGCGGGAGCGCTCGTCACCGTGCCGGTCCCGGTACCGCTCGGGGCGAGCGTGAGCGTGAAGTTCTGGAGCGCGAACGTTGCCGTCACCGTCGTCGCAGCGGTGACGGTCACCACGCAGGGGTCCGTGCCGCTGCACCCGCCCCCGCTCCAGCCCGTGAACACCGATCCCACGGCTGGCGTGGCCATCAGCGCAACGGTGGTGTTGTAGGAGTACGAGGCGGTGCAGGTGGCACCGCAGTCGACGCCGGCGGGAGCGCTCGTCACCGTGCCGATCCCGGCACCGCTCGGGATGAGCGTGACGGCGAAGCTCTGCACGGCGAAGGTCGCCGTCACCGTCGTCGCCGCGGTGACCGTCACGACGCAGGAGTCCGTGCCGGTGCAGGCGCCGCCGCTCCAGCCCGTGAACGCCGAGCCCAGGGCTGGCGTGGCCGTGAGCGTGACGGTGGTGTTGTAGGAGTACGAGGCGGTGCAGGTGGCGCCGCAGTCGATCCCGGCGGGAGCGCTCGTCACCGTTCCGACCCCGGTTCCGCTCGGGGTGACGGTGAGCGTGAAGTTTTGGAGCGCGAACGTAGCCGTCACCGTCGTCGCCGCGGTGACGGTCACCACGCAGGGGTCCGAGCCGGTGCACCCGCCGCCGCTCCAGCCCGTGAACACCGAGCCGACTGCCGGGGTGGCCGTCAACGTGACGGGAGTATCGGAGGGATACGAGGCGGAACAGGTGGCGCCGCAGTCGATCCCGGCGGGAGTGCTCGTCACCGTGCCGGTTCCGGTACCGCTCGGGGTGACCGTGAGGGCGAAGCCCTGCGGGGCGAAGGTCGCCGTCACCGTCGTCGCCGCGATGACGGTCACCGTGCAGGGGTCCGTGCCGCTGCACCCGCCGCCGCTCCAGCCCGTGAAGACCGAGGTCGCGTCAGGGTTCGCCGTCAACACGACGGACGTGCCGCTGAGGAAACTCGCAGAACAACTCGCCCCGCAGCTGATCCCGGACGGTGTGCTGGTCACGGCACCCACACCGCTCCCGGCCCGGATGATCGTGAGCGGGAACGTCGATTCGATCGTCAGCGGAAGCGTATTCGATGTGCCGCCGCCGGGCGCGGGATTGACCACGTTGACCTGAGCCATGCCCGCGAGAGCGGCGTCGCTGGCCAGAATCGTCGAAAGCAATTGGGTGCTGCTGACGAATGTCGTCGCCCGATTCGAGCCATTCCAGCGCACGACCGAAGTCGACACGAAGTTGCTTCCGTTGACGGTCAACCCAAAATCGGCGGCACCCGCGACGATGCTGGCTGGCGACAGCGAGTGGAGCGTCGGCGGAGGCGGAGAGGCTCCCTCCAGCGCGCCGGCCGTCGCCGCCATGAGAGCGTCGATGTCGGCACCGATATCCTTGCCGTCCGTCCCCCCATTCCTGTAGGGGCTCGTCGTGGCGAGGTGGTAGTCACCGCCCACGAGGTCCACGAACCCGACGTCGCCGAGCGAGGCGGGGAAGAAGTTGTCGGGTGGGTAGACCAAGGGATTGCCGCCCGGCTGGACGTTTCGGGCGTAGACATAACCGGGAAACCAGAACTCGAGGGTGGGGAGCCCGACGCCCGTGCCGGAGCCGACGACGCCCTGGTACTCGGAGGCGATGTTGTTCGTGTAGGTGAAGCCGGTGGAGGGGGCGTCGTCCACGACGATGATCGGGCCGGCTTGGAAGACGGTGTTGTGGTCGATGGTGACATCGGCCGCGGCGTTGAGGATCTGGAAGACCCGGGCGTCGTCGGTGGGGGGAGTCGTGACGTCGTCGAAGACGTTGTCGCGAATCAGGATCCGTTTCGTCTGCTGGCTGGGAGCGTTGGAGTCGAGCCCGAGGATGCCGACGCCGCCGCCGACGTGGCGGAGGATGTTGTGGGTGAAGGTGACGTCCTGGACGACGCTCCAGGGAGCGATGACGTCATCGTTGCGGACCGTAAAGAGGATCGCGAAGCCGATCTGCGCGGCCGGCCAGACGTGCTCGAAGACGTTGCCGTCCAGCAAGACGCGCTGCGCATTCTTCAGCTCGGCGAGATTCTTCACCACCCACGGGATTCCGGCGTAGCTCGGATCGTCGGTATTCCACGACAGGGGCTTGGAGAAATAGTTGTGCCGGACCTCGATGTCGGACGGGACGAGGTTCGTGATGGACGGGCTGGCGCCGCCGAAGAGAAGATTTTCGGCGGCCGCCTCGAGGTAGTTGTTGACGATCTTGAAGGGGCCGGTCCCACTCCAGACGGCGATCGCCTGGGAGTCGTTGCCCTCGGCGTGGAAGTCGGCGAGGTAGGAGTCCACGACGGCCGTGCTGGCGCTGTTGGCCGCGAGACCGCGGAGGACGTGGCCGGTCGGGCTGCCGTGGATGTAGCAGCGGTCGAAGGTGATGTCGTGCGGCAGGTCGGCGAGCGAGGCCGCGGAATTCCCGTCGACGTCATAGCCGAACAAAATGAGGTTGGAGAGTGTGCCCTCCCGGCTCGACCAGGTCGTGGTGATCTCGATGCCGACGAAGCGATAGTGATGGGCCCCGAAATCCGCGCTGAGGGCCGGCAGGGTATTCGGGCTGACGATCTTCGGCATGAGGCTGGTCTGCGCGGGGCTGACTCGGGTCCCGGGCGGGGGAAGACTGGCGGTGGCGGAGGAGCGGATATAGATCCACTCGGCTCCGGGCTTCGTGGGCAAGGTGAAGTTGCCGACGAAGGTGGCGCCCGCCTCGAGCTCGATGATGTCACCGGAGTTCGCTTGATTCAGGGCCGCCTGCAGATCGCCACCCGTGTTCACGGTGATGAGCTGCCCCGTGCTCGGAGGGGCGTAGGTCGTGTCGAGGAACGTGAGAGGGAGCTGCGGGAGGCTCTCGGCCGCCACCGGGGAGGACACCGCCGTGACCTGCACTAAGGCAAGAAAAGCGACTGTGACATGGATGACGTAAGGCGACCTCGGGGTGACAAAAATCATGACACTGTGTCACCGGCCTGACTGGTCACTGGACAGACCGGTGTCGGCAAGTATCCGGAATATCGTAAGTATCTGTTCTGGTTGTGAGATGGCATCGAGGATGCGTAGCCCTGTCGCAGCGTCGGAGGACCCTTCCCGATAAAGGCACACCCGTCGCGAGGCGGGGTCGCAAAGCCACGGGTCAGGACCTGGTCCTGACCGCCGGGCTACCGAAGGAAGGGAGCGAGAGCTCCCCGGGAACTGGTGGCCTCCCGCATGGAGGAAAACATCATGCCGGGAAGCTCAGCTGGGAGCGCGCGCCTCGTCCTGGTCCTGACCGCGCTCCTTGTGATCGTCACCCCTTGGCCCGCGAGCGCCGTCAACTACCCCGCGCTACCCCGGGTGACGATCGACACGACCTATCCGGTTGGCGTCAGCCAGACCTTCACGCCCGCGAGCGCTACGCTCGCGGCGGTCCAAGCGGCGCTCGACGCCGCCGTCAGCGCCGCGCAAGCCAATCCGAATCTCAACTACGAGGTCGTCCTGACGGGGGGCACCACGTACACGGCCGCCGCCGGAGCCTCACTGATCCTCCGCAATCGCAGTGCCGGAACCGGCTGGATCATCATCCGTTCCTCGGCCCTCGCGAATCTTCCGTTGCAAGGCATCCGCGTGAGTCCGAGCAACGTCGCCAGCATGGCGACGATCCGGAGCGCCAGCGGGTCGAACGCTCCCGTGGTGGTCGGCGAGTTCGGCGCCCATCACTACTGGTTCGCCGGGATTCACGTCACCACGCAATACACGGGTCCAGGCTTACAGGGTGAATTGATCATCTTCGGCTACGATGCCAACGGGAATCCGGCGAGGACCCTCGCCCAGATTCAAGATCACATCGTCATCGATCGCTGCTACGTGAACTCCAACGGGGGCCCCGTCGTTCACGCGATCGTTGGCAACGCGTCCTCCATGGCCCTGGTGGACTCCTATGTCGTCAGCGGACTGGCGCCCGGCACGGAGATCCAGGCATTCGCGGCCTGGTCGGGCCCGGGCCCGATCAAGCTCGACAACAACTACTTCAAGGGGCTCACGGAGACGGTGCTCCTCGGCGGTGCGTCGACGTCGATGCCGAACGGTGTCAACATCGCCGACGTGACCATCACGCGGAACCTCCTGACGAAGGACCCCGCATGGAAGTCCGTCTCGGGCTACTCCGTGAAGAACGGCCTCGAATTCAAACACGCCGTCCGGGTCCTCGTCGAGGGCAACGTGATCGAATACGCCTGGGTCGGCACCCAATCCGGCACGATCGTCCTCTTCACGCCGCGCGATGACGACAGTCTGGCGCCCTGGCAGGCCGTGCAGGACGTCACGCTCCGCTACAACGTCGTGCGCCACGCGTCGAACGGGTTCCAATTCGCGGGCACGGACAATAACGCGGTGACCAAGCAACTCCAGCGGATTCACATTCATGACAACCTGATCTACGACATCAACGGAGCGACGTGGAACGGGTCGGGGGTCGGCGCGTGGGGCTTCTGGGGTCAGACCTCCAATGGCACAGGGCCGGCCATCGGCGTCCTCGACGTCACGGTGAATCACAACACGTTCTTCGAAACCGGTGGCGTGGCGTTCGCTGACACCGGGAACAGTAACGTCCGGGTTCACGCGGGGGTCACGTGGTCGAACAACATCATGCAGAACGGGAGCGGCAACGTCTCGGGATTCCGGGGCTCGGGGACTTCCGATGGCGACATGACATTCTCGAGCTATTTCGTCAACCCCCTTGGCTACCAGAAGAACGTGCAGTGGGGAGGGTCCCCAGCCAACTACACGAGCCACCCGGACAACTATTGGCCCGCCGGCAGCGCGCAGGTCGGCTTCATCAATTTCGCGCGAGGCGACTACACGCTTGGGGATTATGCCTTGGCTCCGTCGAGTGCCTACGGAGGCGTGAGCATCGACATCGACACGGGCGCGGTGGACGGTAGCGATCCAGGGGCCGACATGGCGACCTTGATCGACAAGACGGCTCCCGGCCCGGGCCTCGGGGCCGTGACGGGGGTGTGGCTCGCGACGCCGAGCCCGGTGCCTTCGCTCACTTCGCTGGTGCCAAACACCGCCCTCGCGGGCGCTCCCAGCCTCGTCCTCACGGTGAACGGGAGCAACTTCACGTCGAGCTCGGTGGTTCGGTGGAACGGAGCGGATCGGGCGACGACGTTCGTCAGCGGCGCCCAGTTGCAGGCAGCGATCTCGGCGAGTGATATCGCCGCGGCGGGAACGGCCCAGGTGAGCGTCCTCAACCCCGCGCCTGGCGGCGGAACGTCGAATGCGCTCACGTTCACGATCACACCGTCGTTCGCGCTCTCGGTCGTCAGAGCAGGGACTGGGTCGGGGACAGTCACCAGCGCGCCCTCCGGGATCACCTGCGGTTCGAGCTGTTCCGCACGGTTCGCGAGCGGTGCCACGGTCGGGCTGACGGCGGTTCCAGACACGAACTCGACCTTTGGTAGCTGGAGCGGATGCGATTCTGCGGCAGGCACGCAGTGCACGGTCGCGGTCACCGCGACGAAGACCGTCACCGCCACGTTCCAGGCCATTCCCGACACGATGCCGCCCACCGTGACCATCACGTCACCGACTTCCAATGCGACCTACACCACGAGCAATCCACTGCTGACGCTCGGAGGGACCGCGTCGGACAACGTCGGGGTGACCCAGGTGACGTGGGCGAACAGCGCGGGCGGTGGTAATGGCGCGGCCACGGGGACGACGAGCTGGACGGCCAGCGGGATCGCCCTCCAGCTCGGGACGAACGTGCTGACGATCACGGCGCGGGACGCGGCCGCCAACACGTCGATGGACGTCTTGACGGTCACCTTGACCCCGCCGCCTCCACCCTCTCCCTACAAGGGATCGCCGTTCGCCATCCCCGGGCTGATCGAGGCCGAGGACTTTGACAATGGCGGGGAGAGCGTGGCGTACCACGATCTCACCGCGGGCAATCAGGGGGGTCAGTATCGGCTCGATGTGGATGTCGACATCATTTCCCCTGCCTCCGGAGCGTATGTGGTCAACAGTTTTCAAACCGGGGAGTGGCTCTCATACAGCATCAACGTCACGCAAGCCGGCACGTATCGCGTTGAAGCGCTGGTCAGCAGCCAGCTCACCACCGGCGCCTGGCACGCCGAAATCGACGGCGTGAACGTCACGGGGTCGGTCCTCGTTCCGAATACCGGCTCGTGGGGAGCCTTCCAGTGGGTCGGCCAGAGTGGCGTGGTGCTCACCGCGGGCCGACACATCCTGAAGGTCGTCGCCGACCAGCAGTACTTCAACCTGGATGCGATCCGACTGACGGCGCTCGTGACCTTCACCGATGACCCTCTCGTGGCGCAATCCACGCCCGTCAAGGCGTTGCACATCACGGAGGTCCGGGCGGCCATCGATAGCGCTCGCGTGGCGCGCGGGCTCGCGGCCTTTGCCTGGACCGATCCCACGCTCACGGCCGGGAGCACCCTGGTCAAGGCGGTCCATCTGACCGAGCTCCGGATCGCCCTGAACGAAGCGTATCAAGCGGCGAGCCTGCCCGTCCCCACCTATACAGATCCGAGCGTGGTGGGCGGGGCGACCGTCGTCAAGGCCGTCCACCTGACCGAGCTCCGCACGGCCGTCCTTGCCCTCCAGTGACGACGGGGCCACTGACGATCACTTCGCGGTGGCCTTGTCCCACGTCACCCGTTGCCGGCCGCTGAGGAACCGAGCGAATCCGACGACGATCGTCCAATTGAGCAGACAGAACACGTACGGCACGATGAGGAGCGGGACGCGGCGTCGAATATTTCGGAGGAGATAGCCGCCGAGGGCGGCCGAGTAGAAGAGGAGCTGGATCGCGAGTGTCGCCTTGTAGACATTCTCGTCCGTCAGGGCCAGGTTCGCGGCGAAGGCCGCGGCCAGGAGGAGGGGGACGAGGAGCCGGAGGCTGATGCGCGAGACGGTCTGGAGCCACAGACGGTTCCGGAATGGGTTGAGCAGCCAGCGGTTGCGGACGAACAGCTGGAACTTCCCGGCCATGGTTCGGACCTTCCGCGTGAATTCTTCCTCGCTGGTCGCCGCCACACGGTCGTACGCGCGCGCGTTGGGCTCGAGAAGGACCCGGTATCCGCGGCGCGCGATACGCAAGGGGATCAAGACGTCGTCGAGAATCGTGTCCTCGGGGATCGGTTCGAAGAGCTCCCGGCGGATCGCGTAGATGGCGCCCGTCGCGCCGGGAGTCGATTCGGCGCGGCTCTCGTGCCGTCGGATGAACTTCTCGTACCGCCAGTAGAATCCCACCCCCTCCCCGACGACGGTTCCGTTGTCGGGGAGGGTGAGGACCAGCTCGCCGCTGACGGCGCCGACGCGCGGATCCGCGAAGGGGCCGACGAGGGCGCGGAGTGCCGCCGCATCGAAGCGCTGGCGCGCGTCGGCCAGGACCACGATCTCGCCCCGCGCCTTTGGCACCAGGTCGTTCAGCACGGCGGGCTTCCCACGCCGGGACTCGAAGGCGACGACCGACACGCCGTCCTGCTCCCAGGCGCGGGCCCTCTCCGCCGTGCCGTCGGTGGATCCGTCGGAGGCCAGGAGGATCTCACGGCTGTCGCGCGGGTAGTCGAGGGCGAGCAGGTTCTCGATCCGGTCCCCGATCCGCGCCACTTCGTTGTGCGCGGCAACGAGGATCGTCACCGTCGGCTCGATGCCGAGCGCACGCGGGGGCCGAGGCCGGAGCGTGGCCCGCGCCCACGCGAGGGCCGGGTAGCCCACATAGGTGTAGGCGAGCAGGCCGACGGAGCTCCAGAAGATCAGCTCTTCGATGCGTCGGTCCTCATCGGGCCGGCGCGGCCCATCCCATGGCTGCTCTAAGGGTGTCGAGGTCGACGCCTGGATCTCGCCCGTCGGAGCCCGCCCGCCGGTACGGGCTCGAGGCGCCGAGGCGGTACCGGGCCTCCGGCCGATTCATGAAGCCGACCGCCTCGACCGACGCGGGAAAGAAGTTGTCGGTGGGGTAGAGGTGCGAGTGCCCGCCGATCATGACGTTTCGCCTGACGACCGAGTCCGGGAAGTAGGCGTCGAGGGTGCCTGTGCCGACACCGGTGCCCGCGCCGGCGATGCCGGCGGTGTTGTGGGCCACGATGTTGTTCCGGAAGATGAACCCCGTGTGCGGCGTTCCCTCGGCCACGAGGATGGGTCCTTGCTGGAGCGCCGTGTTGTGCTCGATGGTGACGTTTGCGGTGCCTTCGAGGATCTGGGCCAGCGTCCCCGGGCCACCCCACCGCGATCCCCCGACGTCCTCGAAGATGTTGTTCGCGATCCGCAGGCGCCGGGTCTGCTCGCTCGGGAAATGATTGTCGCGGCCGAGGATGTTGATCCCGGCCCCCACGCGGCGCACGATGTTGTTCACGAAGACGACGTCCTCGACCGCCGACCAGGGCGCCCGCCCCTCCTCGTTCCGGACCGTGAGCTGGATGGCGAAGCCGCGCTGCGCATGCGCCCAGTTCTGCTCGAAGAGGTTGCCCTCGATGAGCACGCGGCGGGCGTTCTTCAGCTCGAGCAGGTTCTTGACCGCCCACGGCACGCCCTGGTAGCCGGCGTCGCCGATCTTCCACGCCAGCGGCTTGAGAACGTGGTTGGAGCGGATCTCGATGTCGGACGGCACGAGAGTAGCGATGCTCGGATCGGCCCCGCCGAATAACACGTTCTCGCCGGCCGCCTCCAGGTGATTGTTGGCGATCTTGAAGGGGCCGGGGCCCGTCCACCCGGCGATCGCCTGCGTATCCGCGCCGGCTTCCTTGAAATCGGACAGGTACGAATCGATGACCGCCGTGGAGCGCGAATTCATCGCGATCCCCCGACGGGTTCCCTTCTCGGGATCGCCATGGAGGTAGCAGCGGTCGAAGATCAGGTGGGACGGAATCAGCTCGACCGCTGGCTCGCCTGTCCCGAGCTGGACGAGATTGACGAGCGCGACCCGGGCCTTCGGTCGGATCTCGATTCCGACGAAGCGGTAGTGATGTGCCCCGGGCGCCGTGACAATCACCGCGCCTCGACCCGCCTCGAGCTTCGGCATGAAGCGGGCATAGGACGGGTCGATCCGCGCTCCCGGTGGAGGGAGACGATCGTCGGGGGCGCTCGTGCGAATAGTGATCCACTCGTCTCCCCGCTTCTTGGGGAGCGTGAACGGCCCCACGAAGCTCGCGTCGGCTTCGAGAGTGATCACGTCGCCCGGCTGTGCCCGCTCGAGTGCCGCCTGGAGGTCCCCGCCGGCTGAGACGGAGAGGGTGCGACCCGCCGGGGCCGTGGGCGTCGTGTCCACCCGAAGACGCGGCAGTTCCGGCTGTCCAGCGGTCGGCGCCTCCGCCCCTGCGTGGGCCACGAGGACCAGCGCGACCGCCAGCGCGCTCGTTGTCGTCAGGCCCGCGCGACCCCGGCTTATGCTGTCACCATGCTTGGTCGCGACGTACGCGTCTCCAGGTGCTGGGTGACGATCGCCGAGATCTGCTCCACCCGAGCGTCCCAGCCTTCCTTCTGCATCGCGTCGATACGGCGTCGAGCCGCCTCGCTGGAGGACTCCCGCAAGGCGGCCTCGATCTGGGTGAGGTACGCGTCCGGGCCGTCCGCCACGTAGACGAGCCCGTCGTACCGGGCCACCTCCGGAAGCGGTGTCGCCACCACGGGCAAGCCGGCGGCCAGGTACTCGCGGAGCTTGAGCGGGTTGGCCCGCACCGTCAGCTCGTTGGTCCGAAACGGAATGATCCCGACGTCGAACCCACGACAGTAGTTGGGCAGGACCGAGTAGGGCTTCGGCCCGAGCAGATGCACGTTGGGAAGCCCCCGGAGGGGCTCGAGGTCGGTCGTGGCCCTGCCGACGAGGGCGAACGACCACTCGGGACGCGCGCGCGCGAGGGCTCGCACCAGCTCCAGGTCGACCCAGTCGGCGAGCTGCCCGAAGAAGCCGACGACCGGCCGCCGCAGCCCGCGCAGGTCATCGGGGATCGCCGTCGCCGGGTCGAGCGCCCGCGCGAAGTGGGTGACGTCCACTCCGTGGGGAACGAAGTACGTGTGGCGGTTGAGCGGACGACGCTCCGCGCACAACCGTTCCGACGACGCGAGCACGATGTCGGCGCGACGGATCAGATCGCGCTCCATCCGCTTCAGAGCGTCGCGGGGGACGCCCGAGAACGCCGAGTACTCGTCCACGCAGTGATAGATCGTCATCCGCTCGTTCAGCCGCCCGACGAATCGACCGACGTGCGGCGGGAAGCACCACAGAAGGGGCCGCTCCAACCCGTGACGGCGGCACAGACGACGGAGCCAGGCGGCCAGGACCCGCGCGTTCAGCTCGTCGACGAGCCCGACGCCGGGCAGCGGCAGGACCAGCGGGTTCGCGACGAAGAGGTTCGGCTCCACCTCGCGGCAGCCGTCGAAGCTTTCGCGGAGCTTGGCGCCGATCCGGCGCAGGTCCCGACCAGAGGCGGTCGGGCGACGCATTCCAAGAGAATTCACCCAGAGGACGCGGTTCGTCTTGGCCAGGAGGCGCATGATGTGGGTCTTGCTGGTCGGATCGGCGCCCCAGTCGTTGGCGAAGCAGACGATGGAGGCGCCCTCCAGGCCCGGCCGCCCGTTCGACCCGCTCATCGCCCGGACTCGACGGCGACGGGAGTCGGCCGTCCCACGAGCGCGTCCGGCGATCCCGGCCCGGGCTCGACAACCGACCGGACCCGGCCGAGGACACGCCAGCTCTCGTTGTTCCGGAAGCGCCGGACGACCTGTCCGTCGACCAGGCCCGCCGCGTCGAGCCAGCCGCGCAGGTCCTCGTCCGTGTAGTAGCGGACGAGTGGAACGGACAGTCGATCGAAGGCGTCGGCGACGACCACCTTGAGAGGATAGCGGGCGTGGTCGTGGAGCGGCAGCTTCTCGGCCAGCCACGACAGAGACGGGATCTTCGAGAGGGCACGATACGGGTAGTGCGAGAAGACCCGCAGGCCGGCCGCGATCGTCGCGCAGAGCGCGTAGAGGAGGCGATAGTCCATCCGGGTCGTGAAGCGACGCAACACCCGCGTCACCGCCTCGGAGACGCCGCGACGAGGTCCGTAGATCCACGCGAAGAGCGTCCCGCCGGGTGTCACATACGGGGCGAGAGAACGGAACCCACGTTCCGGATCGGGGAGGTGGTGCAGCACGCCGATGCTGTAGACGAAGTCGAACGTGCCCTGGGCGAACGGTGGGCGATAAATGTCTCCCTGGACGATGTGCGCGCGCCGGTTGTCGCGGTTGTTGCGGTACGCCGCGAGCACGGCCTCCGACAGGTCGAGGCCGACCATCTCGGCTCCGTAGCGGGCGGCGTAGTGGAGGTGCCTGCCAAACCCGCAGCCAGCGTCCAACCCGAGCTTTCCGGGAAAGAACTCGGGCGTCAGGGGGGACACGTAGTCCAGGAAGTTCTCCTCCCAGAAGCCATACATGTCCCCGAAGGTGTTCCACTGGAACGAGAAGCTGCGCAACGTTCTTTTGAGATCGCGCGCCGACTCGGAGTCTCGGCCCGAGGACGCCGACCCCGACAGGAGACCGGGATGCCGGGTGAAGAAGTCGCGGTTCAGCGCGCGCATCTCGCCGGCGAGGTCGTCGGGAAGCATCCGTGGGATGTGATCGATGATGGGGTAGGCCGCTCCGCACTTCCGACACCGCAGCGCGCCTTCGACGATCTCGTCGTCCCGCGACGCGAAGGTCTCGACGTCGAGCGGCGCGACGCAGATCGGACAGCGAAGGAGTTGCAAGAGACGTGGTTTCATTCGGAGTCCCCTCTCGGCGTCATGTTTTGGTCAGCTGGCGCCCCGTGAGTGCCCGCCCGAGCGTGACGAGCCCGCGGGCCAACGGCCCGGGAAGGCCGGCGACCGCTCGGTAGGCCAGGGGCCCACCACCGGCCCGCCGGAGCTCTCGGCGCGCCTGGCATGTCCGCCCCCTCTCGATGAGCGCCCGCGCGCGGATGAGGTGCTGCTCGGTGAGCACGCGACGGTACCGGTCTCCCTCCATCGCCAGGAACGCCGCGTCTCTGCCCCAGATCCGGCTGAGCACGGCGATGCGCGCGCCCGCTGTCACCAGGGCATCGGCGCCGGTCAGGCGCGGGCCGGCGTGGCCGTGGTTCCATACCGTCTCGCACGCGAGGTAGGCGCCCCGCCCGGCCCTGGCGAGACGCGCGAAGCACTCCCAATCCTCGTAGAGCGGCAGGTCCTCGGCGAAGCGGAGCGCCTCTCCCGCGTCCCGTCGGACCATCACGGTGAACGTGCTGACGTAGCAGGCGGTCATCATGGACGGATAGATATCACCCACGTGCACGCGGAAGTCGGCCCGGCCCGGCGGCAGCGGACCGATCGTGGAGAACGGGACGCCGGGGCCGAGGATCTCGTCCCAGCCCCTCGAGTCCTTGTGCCACTGCGAGAGGTAGAATCGGTGCTCGCGGCCCTTGACGTCCCGCACGGCGAAGTCGGAGAACGAGAACAGGACGTCTGGACGGCGCGCCATGAGGGCGCGCTGGAGCACGAGCTTGTCGGGCATCCACTCGTCGTCGGAGTCGAGGAACGCGATCAGTGGGTTTCGCGCCTCACGCACTCCGCGGTTGCGAGCCGCTCCCGCTCCCCGGTTGGCTGTGCGCACGTAGCGGATCCGGTCGCGGTACGGCGCGAGCGCCGCCTCGGTCCCATCGGTGGATCCGTCGTCCACGACGATCACCTCGTCGCCGGTCGCGCTCGCGGCGAGGGCGGAGACGACCGCGCGGCCGACGAGCCGCGCACGGTCGTACGTCGGGATGACGACGCTGACAGCGAGATCGTCCACCCCGCCTCTCATGCGGTGCGTACTCGGCCCGACAGCCAGCGCCGGGCGGAGCGGAGGACGACGACCTTCTGACGGGCGCGGCCGGGGATCCAGGACTTGACGAGGTACGCGAGGGTTCCCCGGGCGCCTGGGTCGTAGATCCGCAGCCGGCAGAGCGGTTCCAATCGCGTTGCCCACCGCGCCTTCCACTCGCTGACCAGACCCATGTGGTAGCTGCGGACGCCTCCCGACTCGAGCTCCCGCTGGAGGAGAAGGAAGCGGAGGGCGTTGTTCGGCGAGTACCGGCCGAAGTCGGGGTGGTAGCTCAGTTTGAGAAGGTCGATCCGGCCGTTGTGTCGGAGACAGTACTCGAAGGCGATCAAGGTCGAGTTCAGGCGGAGGGTGTACAGGGCCAGACGTCCGGCCGCGGCGGAGACCCCGGCCAGCTCGGAGTAGAACTGCAGCGTGTCGGGTCTCGAGCGGATCGGAGTACCGCCGCGCCACCCTTTCCACCCGAGCGTCTCGAGCGCGAAGCACTCCGTGAGGACCTGCGGGAGAGCGGCCCCGCCGGTGACGACCTCGAAGTCCAGCCGGCCGAGCCGCCTCAGTTGGCGGAGCGCCCGAAAGGTGTTGCCGACGAGCTTGGTGCGGAACGAGCGCCGGAGCTCGGCCCACGACGCCGGGAGATCGATCACGGCGTCGGCTCCGTGCGCATCCTGGGAGACGCGGAGCCCCCGCCCGCGCGCTGCTCGGGCCAGCGCATCGGTCAGCACCCCGCAGGCGTAGAGCGGTCCGAAGTCCAGCACCCGGGCGGAGGCCATCAGGTGCTCCACCGCCGCCACGGCGACCTGGCCACTGAGGGCGAACGTCCAGTAGGGCGTGTGGGCGTTGACTCCGGACGACCATTGCCGCAGGAGGCGCCCGGTCCGTCGCACCGGAATGATGGCCGACACCTCGTCACCCACCCGCAGGGCGTGGACACGAGGGGCCGGCCCGTCGGCGCCGAACGCCCGCCAATACACCCGGTGCCACATCGGGTCTCCGGTCGGCGGGGCCTCCGGAGCATCGGTGAGTTGTCTCCACTGGTCGCCGAGCGTCTCGACAGCGGTCTCGACGTCCAGCTCGATCCACCCGGCGAGATCCGCCGCGTGCGGCATCAGCAACGTGCGCCGGCCGAGCGCACCCCTGGTCAACGCGTGATCTCGCGAGGAGCCGAAGGGGCGTAGGTGATCCATCGCCGAGCGCGTCCGAACCGATACTGGATCCAGCCGCTGGCCCAGTACCTGAAGCCGACCTTCTCGATGTTGTGTCGGGAAACCGTATTGTCCGCTCGCACGCCGATGAACATGCTCGTCTCGCCTGCCGCGGCCGCGTCTCGTAGCCGGCGGTGGATCGATCGGGTCTGCAGGCCGCGACCGCGGGCGCCGGGGCGCGTGTAGTCACTCCAGAGGACAGCCGCCGGGTCCGGGAACGCGAACTCATGGTTGAAGTCGCTTCCCGCGCGTCGGGTCTGCGCGATCAGCCAGCTGTAGTGAAGGAGCACGCCGTCGGCCGCGAAGGTGTAGACGTGCTGTCCCTGTTCGAGCCTCTGCACCGCTTCGCTGAGGAAGTCCTCCACAGACATCTCGTCCGCCGAGAACGGGCGATAGAGGAGGAGGTCGTCGATCGCATCGCGCCGCAGGTCTCCATCGCTCTCGGTCTTCGAGACCTCCGACGCCGACAGGCCGTACATCCGGAATTCGCGTACCGACCAACACCGCGCGAGCCGACCCTGGAGCGCGGCGAGCAGCGCCGGCGCGAGCCCCCGCGAGCTCACGCGCCTGCGAATCTCGGAGACGCGGCTCGCGATGCCCGTTCGACCGGACAGCACGTGGGCGACGTCTGGAGTGTCGAGGAGGGGGATCTTCATCTAGAGGTGGGCCAGCACGACCAGGGCGATCGACGCCGCGCGGAGGCCGTCGAGCGACGGGATTCGGCGATCCTGTCTTGCGCGGGGCGCCCCGAGCAGCGGGCGCGGAGACTCCGGCACACGGGCGCTCACGATCCGCTCGCTGCTCCCCCCGCAACCGTGACGTCCTCACCGTCGAGGAACATCCGCTGCCAGAGCTCGAGGTTCACGAGGAGCCAGAGGCGGTCGGCGTGGCGGCCGATGCCGGCCCGCTGTTCCTCCGCGATCCGCCGCAGCTCGGACGGCACGAACAGCTCCCGCGCCAGCGCCCGAGGCCCGAGGACGAACTCCTCGACGACCGGCCAGAAGGGGCCGCGAAACCAGGGATCGAGCGGCACCGGGAATCCCATCTTTCGCCGAGTGAGAATCTCGGGGGGCACCAGGTCGCGGACCGCTTCTCGAAGAACCGCCTTCGTCCGCAATCCGTCGAGCTTGAAACGTCCCGGCATCGCCGCCGCGTACTCGACCAGCGCCTGATCGAGAAAGGGCACCCGGCTCTCGATCGACGCCGACATGCTCATCTGGTCCTGCTTCATCAGGAGCTCGACCAGGTAGGTCTGCAGGTCGGCGTGGCTCATCCGCTCGAGCAGCCCGCCCGGAGCGGCCCCATAGTGGCGGAGCCCCTCGGCATGCGGGTCGCGGCGAAACAACGAGGCATCGGTCAGCAGGCTCTGCTGCATCGCCTCGGGGAACACGGCGAAGCCGTCGAAGAAGAGGGCGCGGGGAGTCGCCGGCCGCGCGAGAAACGTCGCGTCGGTATAGCGCCGGAGCCGCGACGGCAACGCCCGCGCGATCAGGGCGCTCGTCCGGCGGATGCCGCCCGGCACCGCCGCTTCCCAGACGCGACCGAGCCGCTGATTCCATGCCGTCACCCGATAGCGGTTGTAGCCGAGGAAGAGCTCGTCGGCGCCCTCGCCGGTCAGAACGACCTTCACGTGGTCCCGGGCCAGCCGCGACACGAAGTGCAGCGGGACGCTCGCCGGTGTGGCGATGGGCTCGTCCTCGTGCCAGATCAAGCGCGGCAGCGCCGCGAAGAACTCGCCGGGCGAGACGATCACCTCGCGATGCTCCGCGCCGATCTTGTCGGCGACGAGCCGGGCCCAGCTGAGCTCGTTGGCGCGGGGATCGTCGAAGCCGACCGAGAAGGTCCGCACCGGCTCTTCGATCATCCGGGCCATCAGGATCGCGAGCGCGCTGGAGTCGATACCGCCGGAGAGGAACAGCCCGAGCGGGACGTCCGTCATCAGATGGCTGCGGACGGCGGCGGTGAGGCGGTCGCGGAGCTCTCCGGCCTGTTCCTCGAGGGTGGCCGGTCCCTCGTCGATCGTCGTCGGCAGGTGCCAGTAGCGGCGTATCTGGACGCGCTGCCCTGGAGACCACGAGAGGGTGCGCCCGGGGAGAAGCTTCTGGACTCCCCGGAACAAGGTCTCCTCTCCGGAGACGAACCGAGAGGCCAGAAACTCGGGAATGACCGCGTGGTTGAGCGCGGGGCGCGTGGGGAGCGCCGCCAGGATCGCCTTGATCTCTGAGGCGAACAGGAGCTCGTCGGCTCCCCACGCGTAATAGAGCGGCTTGATGCCCAGCGGGTCGCGCGCGAGGAGCACGCGTCCCCGCGGCCGGTCCCAAAGCGCGAAGGCGAACATCCCGCGAAGACGCTCGACACAGCGGTCGCCGTCTTCTTCGTAGGCGTGGAGGATCGTCTCGGTGTCGCTCCGGTTCCGGTAGCGGTGTCCCCGCTGCTCCAGACCGGGGCGCAGCGCCGCATGGTTGTAGATCTCGCCGTTGTAGACGATCCAGATCGTCTCGTCTTCGTTGGCCATCGGCTGGTGACCGCCAGCAACGTCGATGATCGACAGGCGGCGATGGCCGAGTCCGACCGGGCCGTCGAGGAGGAGTCCCTCGCCATCGGGGCCCCGGTGTCGGAGGACGTCACGCATCCGCTTGAGCCGTGCTTCGTCCACGGTCTCGCGGGGGTCGAACTTGACGATTCCTGCAATGCCGCACATTTTTAGTTGCGAAGGCCCGGGACGGTCATCGTCGCCACGTCCGGTGCCGAAGGCGTGACAGATTCTTGGTGACGAGAAAGACCAGGAACACCTCCGCGCGGGCCATCCGTCCGCGGCGCTCGGGATCCCAGCGCTCGCCGCGCTCGTGGAGAACCCGCTCGCCCGACACGGCGCCCAGCGCGCGGAGCAGGGCCGCGTTGAGCTTGTTGTAGTGGGGAGGACACAGGTACCCGTGAGACCCGTACCAGCTCCAGCGGCCGCGGTAGTCCCAGAACTCGAGCGCGCGCACCAGGCCGCCGATTCCGTCCACGAACAGCTGCTGGATGCGCGCCTCGCCCGTTTGCACGGCGAGATCGCGGAGACCGAGCAGGCTGAAGAGGAAGCCGTCGAGTACGCGAGGCAACGGGTAGCCGGGGTATTCCTCGTACAGGGCGTGACCATGCTCCAGCGTCCGGACGCCACCGTCCTCCACGTTCTTCTCGAAGACCCGGGTCGCGGCGCGACAGGTCTCGAGAAGGTGTTCCCCGCCGCCCGCCATCCGATAGGCCCGGACGAGGACACTGATGGCCAGGCCCTGGGCCATCGCGCAGATCCACGGGGCCTCGAGCCGGCAGCGTCCCTCGCGCCAGTCGAACGTGTAGGGCCAGATCACGGCACCGTCGGACCGGCGAACGGCGTGAGCCACGAGCCAGTCGGCCTGGCGCGAGAAGGCGCGAGCGCCCCCGGGGTCGGCGCCGCGAAGCCAGCGTTCCAGGCTGACCAGGCCGTGCCAGGCGACATACGCGGGGTTGTAGGTCTCGCCGAAGATGCGCGATCGATGTACCGGAATACCCGCGGGATCGAGCTGCATGGCGTCGAAGAACAGGCGGTCACTGTAGACGTAGTAGCGCAGGGACTCTCGGGACCCGGCGGACGGTACCGTCTCCAGCGGGTAGTCGAACCGGAAGCCGACCGCTTCGTTCCAGAACGCCCTCGCCGCCGACCACAGCGGCTCGAGGGCGCCGGGCCACGGACGCCTTTTGGAGGGCGCGAGCGTCATTCCTTCGAGACCAGCCAGTTACCGATCGCGAGGTGACGGAGGCCGGAGCGGTCCAGCACGTCGAGCGCGTCCTCGGGGCGACTGACGATGGGGAATCCATGGAGGTTGAACGACGTATTCAGCACGGCGCCAACGCCCGTCAGCCGCTCGAACTCCTTGATGAGCGCGTGATAGTCCGGATTCCACTCGGCTGAGACTTCCTGGGGCCGCGCCGTCCGATCGAAGGGATGGATCCCGGCGCGAAGCTCGCTCCCGCCGCCGGTCGTGTCGAACGACAGAATCATGTACGGAGCCCGAACACCCTTGGGGTTGACGAGGTAGTCCGCCGACCGCTCGGCGAGCACAGACGGGCAGAAGGGCATCCAGAAATCGCGGGCCTTGATCGCCTCGTTGATCTCGCGGACGACGTTGGTGTTGCGCGGGTCCGCCAGGATAGAGCGATTGCCGAGGGACCGGGCGCCGAACTCCTCGCGCCCCTTGTAGCGGGCAACGATGTTGCCTCCAGCGAGGAGGCGAGCCACGCGCGGCTCGATCGGGACGTCGCGCCCGTAGCGGACGGGCGTCCGGAACCGGAAGCGCCGCAGCGCCTGCTCGACCTCCTCGTCGCTGAACTCGGGACCCCAGTAGAGGTCTTGCAGCGGCGTCATCTTCGCCGTCCCCGCCTTCTCGGCGTATACCGAATAGGCGGCGCCCATGGCGTTCGTCTCGTCGCCGCACGACGGATAGACGAACAGCTCCTGGACCTCGGGCAGCTCCATGATGAGCTTGTTGGCCTTGACGTTCATGAAGACGCCGCCGCCGAGCGCCAGGCGGTGGAGTCCTGTTTCCCTGATGCAGTTCCGCACCCACTCGAGCAGCACGGCCTCCGTGAACTTCTGCACGCCGCCGGCGATCCAGTCGAATCGCAGGCGGTCCAGCAGCCGGTGGAAGAACCGATACGAGCAATACGTTTCCGGGCAGCCCGCCGCGCGCTCCCAGCCGAGCGGGTTGCGCGCATCGAACCGGATGAGCCGCCGCAGCGCTTCGTAGACCTTCTCGACACCCTTGGGGTCGGCGTAGGGAGCGAGCCCCATGAGCTTGTACTCGTGCTCGAGCGGGACCATGCCCATGAGGTAGGTGACCATCGCGTAGATGTTGCCGATGGAGTCGGCCTTCTCCACGGCGTGGAGGCGCTCGAGCCGCCCGTTGCGGCCGATGCTCACCGTCGCGCAGAGCCCGTCGCCGACCCCGTCGCACGTCAGCACGAGGACGTCGTCGTCGAAGTTGGCCTGACCGTAGTAGGCGGCGGCAGCGTGGGCCGTGTGATGGTCCACGCAGACGACGCGCTCGGCGGGAATTCCCATCCGGACCAGTTCCCGAATCCGCCCCGCCTGACGCCGTTCCTGGTGGAGTCCGTAGAGGGGAGTCGCCTGTGCCGCGCGCGTGATCGCGCGCTTGGCGGAGCGCTGCAGGGAGACACCGAGATCGTTGATGGTCCGGTACTCCTCCATCAGTTGCTCTCGTGTCATCGGGAATGCGGCCCAGCGCCCGTTGA
>WNET01000087.1_pt1 | contig 31625 bp, 29 predicted proteins | sample 5399911 | NCBI WGS metagenome assembly WNET01 (sample SAMN13153333, study PRJNA577476) | soil metagenome | isolation source: 40 cm grassland meadow soil pre-rain plot 2 | place: USA:California | collected 2015-09-08 | reverse complement strand
AATCGACGGCCACATCGCGTTCTTCAAGAACGGGTTCAGCGCCTTGAACGTGCTCGTCTCGGTGTACATGTGGAACCAGGCGCCCTTCGCCACGTTGCTGTTCCTGGCCGCGATGCAGTCGATTCCCGGCGAGCTCTACATGGCCGCGGAGGTCGACGGCGCGGGATACTGGAACCGGCTCCGCTACGTCACGCTGCCCGCCATCCGTCCCATCGTGTTCCTGGTGCTCGTGCTGGCCACCGTGAACGGCTTCCTCATGCTCGATCTCATCTACATCCTCACGATGGGCGGGCCGGGGAACGACACCACGACGATCTCGTGGCTCGGCTTCCAGACGGCGTTCAACTTCTTCAAGTTCGGACCCGGCACGGCGATCCTCTACACGCTGACGGCGCTGTGCCTCCTGCTCACGCTCGTGTACCACCGCTTGATCCTCGCCCGTTTCGAGCCCGAGTCATGAGCTCCGTCCGCGAGGTCCGCGAGGTCCCAACGACGGCCCGGCCCGAGGCGCCGGCCACGGATCGCGCTCGCGTCGCGCCACGCTCGCGGTCACGAGCGCGCCGGGCGGGGAGCCGCGTCCTCGTCTACGGCCTCGTGCTCGTCGTCGCCGCGTGGCTGGTGGCGCCGTTCGCCTGGCTCTTCGTCACCAGCATCTCGTACCAGAAGCACCTGCTGGCCCGCCCGCTGTCGTTCATCCCGCCCGAGGTCACGCTCGACAACTACAGGATGATCCTGGGACTGGTTCGCTTTCACGCCGAGGGACAGGCCGCCAAGATCCTGCCGTCGATGCTCAACACGCTGATCGTCTCTCTGGTCGTCACGGTGCTGAACCTGGTCGTGGGGACCACGGCCGGGTACGCCTACGCCCGCTTCCGCTTCCCGCTGAAGCACGTCTCGCTGTACGCGCTGCTCTTCACTCGCATGCTGCCGACCGTCGTCCTGGTTCCCGCGTTCTTCCTGCTGTTCCGGACGCTCGGGCTCCAGAACACGCTCACCGGCCTCGTCGTCGCCTACTGCTCGTTCACGCTGCCGTTCACGATCTGGATCATGAAGGCGTACTTCGAGACGGTGCCCTCGGATCTCGACAAGAGCGCGCTCGTCGACGGGTGCAACCGGCTGCAGGCATACTACCGCGTGGTGCTCCCCGTCTCGGGGCCGGGCCTGGTCGCGGGGGGCGCGTTCACGTTCATGCTGTGCTGGAACGAGTTCGTCGTCGCCCAGGTGCTGAACACGAAGCCGGGCACGACCACGCTGCCGCCGGTGATCGCCGGCATGAACGGACAGATCAACATCGACTACTCGGTCATCGCCGCGTCGGGCTTCCTCGCGGCCGTGCCCGCGGTGCTCCTGGTCCTGATCTTCCAGAAGTACATGGTGCAGGGACTCACCGCCGGCTCGGTGAAAGGATAGGCCATGATCGTCCTGCTGCTCGTCGTGACGCTGACATTCGGAGCCGCTCGGGAGGCGATCGCCCAGGCCACGCCGACCGGCGAGGCGGTGATGGCGTGGCCGGTCACCATCGCCCCGAGCTGGTTCGACCCGGCGACCTTGCCGCCCCAGATCACGCCCTTCGGGATCCTGTTCGCGCTCCACGATGCGATGGTGCGCCCGCTGCCCGGGCAGAAGATGGGCCTCGGCCTGGCCGAGGCGTGGACGGAGAGCTCCGACGGGCTCTCCTACGAGTTCAGGCTCCGTCGCGGGCTCAAGTTCCACAACGGCGACGCCGTCACCGCCGAGGACGTGAAGTTCAGCTTCGAGCGCTACAAGGGCGCCGGCGCCCGGGAGCTCAGCGCGCGTGTCCGCCAGGTGAACATCGTCGATCCGTTGACGGTGCGCTTCGTGTTGAAAGAGCCGTGGCCCGACTTCATGACGTTCTACGGGACGACGGCCACGGCCGCCGGGATCGTCGTGCCCAAGAAATATCTGACCCAGGTCGGAGACGACGGCTTCAGGAAGCAACCGATCGGCGCCGGCCCGTACCGGTTCGTCAGCCACACGCCGGGCGTGGAGGTGGTGCTCGAGGCGAACCCGGGATACTGGCGGCGGGTGCCGACCGTCAAGCGACTGGTCATGAAGAGCGTTCCCGAAGGCACGACGCGCGTCGCGATGCTCAAGAGGGGCGAGGCCGACATGGCCTTTCTCCTCGACGGCCCTGACGCCGAGACGGTGACGCGCGACAGCCGCCTCGCGCTCGCGGCCACGCGGCACGCCTCCGCGATGTGGATCGAGTTCGCCGATCAGTGGGACCCGAGATCACCGTGGCACGACCGGCGCGTGCGGCTCGCCGTCAATCACGCGCTCGATCGCAAGGCGATCAGCGAGACCGCCTGTCTCGGCTACTGTCCGCCCGCCGGCATCGTCGTGCCGCCGATCATGGACTATGCCCTCCAGGTCGAGCCTCCACTCTACGACCCCCAGAAGGCGAAGCAGCTCCTGGCCGAGGCCGGCTATCCGAAGGGGTTCGACGCCGGTGACTTCACGCCGCTTCCCGGGTTCTGGACCACCGGCGAGGCCGCCGTGAACTACCTCAACGCCGTCGGCATCCGCACGAAGCTGCGGCCGATGGAGCGCGCGGCCTTCTACGCCGCCTGGCAGGAGAAGAAGCTGCGCGGCCTGTTCCTCACCGCCGCGGGAAACTCGGGGAACGCCGCCACCCGCCTCGAGGCGTTCGTCTACTCGAAGGGCAGCTACGCGTACGGCGGGTATCCCGACATCGACGAGCTGTTCCAGCAGCAGGCCCGCGAGCGCGATCCCGCGAAGCGCGAAGCCGTGCTCCATAGAATCCAGCAGCTCACCGTCGAGCGCGTCATGTTCGCGCCGATCTGGAACACGCGCGTGCTGATCGGCGTCGGGCCAAAGGTGATCGATCACACGATCAACCTGGTTCCCATGTCGATCTTCCCGTCCTACGAGGACATGCGGCTCAAGAGCCCGTAGGACGGTGAGGACAGGAGGAGCGTATGAGGGCCGGTCTGCGAGCGTACGATGCCGACACGCACGTCAATCCGTGTGCGGAGGTCCTGGACCGGTACGTCGATCCTGACTTTCGGCGGCGCCTGCCCGAGCTGGCGCCCTACCGGACCATCACGGGTCAGATCGGCGGTACACCCGACACCCATCAATACCGCGTCGATACGAAGTCCTACCGCCGTGTGCTCGGGGAAGCCCGTGCGCACGAAACCTTCACGGGTCGAGGCACGAACTGGCGAGGCACCAAGCAGCCGAGGGTCGGGGTCCAGGACGACCGCGCCGAGAATCGCGTCAAGGACATGGACGACGAGGGCACGGACGTTCATTTCCTCGTCGCGACGTCGTGGGTCAGTGCCGTCGGTCTTCCCGATGTCGAGCTGGAGGTCGGACTGATTCGCGCCTATCACCGCCACGCCGCGGACTTCTGCGGCCAGTTCCCGACGCGCCTCAAGACGATGATCGTCGCCTCGACGCGCGCGGTCGACGAAGCCGTCCGCGAAATCCGCCGGTGGGGAACGTCCAACTGGGCGGTGGCGGTCCTGCCGTTGCTCGCGAAAGACGTCCCCGTGGATCACCCCGACCTGGAGCCCATCTGGCAGGCGGCCCAGGAGCACGACTTGCCGGTCGTGCATCACAGCCTCACGTGGAACCCGCCCTACTTCCCCGGCTACCAGGATTTGTGGGACAACATCTTTCTCGGCCGTCTCGCCTCGCATCCGTGGGGCGGGATGCGCTTCATGGCGGCCTTCATCGGGGCCGGGATCATGGATCGCTATCCCAGCTTGCGAATGGGCATCCTGGAATGCGGATTCGGTTGGCTTCCGTTCTGGGCCAAGCGCATGGACGAGCAAGCGATCTACGTCGGCGGCGTGGCGCCGCTCAAGCACGCGCCGAGCGAGTACATGACCAGCGGGCGGTTCTTCTGCAGCATCGAGCGGCACGAGGGCGAAGAGATGTTCAACTACGTGACCAGCGTGCTCGGTGACGACATCCTGATGTACGCTTCGGATTATCCCCACTCGGAATGTCAGTTCCCGAACTCCGTGGACAACATCGTGAAGTGGTCGAATGTAACGCCGGCGACGAAGCGCAAGCTGCTCTGGGACAACGCGAACCGTCTGTACAAGCAGACCTGACGGAGTCTCGCCGGCGCGTCGGCGATCCACGAGTATGCCACGAAATGTGAACGTGCTCCTCGCGTTCGGGCTGTTGGCGCTGGCGTCGGTGGCGCCGCTCCACGCCGCGCCGGAAGGCACGATGACGTGGGGCGTGCACGTCAGCCTCGCCACGCGGTGGCTGGATCCCGGGGAGACCGAAGGGGTCATCATTCCGTTCATGCTGCTCTACGCGCTCCACGACGCTCTGGTCAAACCCATGCCGGCCGGTCTCCACACACCGAGCCTGGCCGAGTCGTGGACGATGTCGAAGGACGGCCTCACGTACGAGTTCGTCCTCCGCAAGGGGGCGAGGTTTCACAACGGAGACGCCGTGACCGGCGAGGACGTCAAGTTCTCGTTCGATCGCTACCGCGGCGCGGCCGCGACACTGCTGAAGGAGAAAGTCCGCGAGGTGCAGGTGGTCGACCCGGGCCGAGTGCGCTTTCACCTCAACGAGCCCTGGCCCGACTTCATGACGTTCTACGGGACGACCGCGTCGGGCGCCGGGTGGATCGTCCCCAAGAAGTACGTCGCCCAGGTCGGCGACGAGGGTTTCAAGAAGGCCCCGATCGGCGCCGGGCCCTACCGCGTCGTCTCGTTCGTCCCCGGAGTGGAGCTGGTCGCCGAGGCCTTCGAGGGGTACTGGCGAAAGACGCCGAGCGTGAAACGGCTCGTGTTCAAGGTGATGCCCGATGACACGACACGCGCCGCCGCCCTCAAGAAAGGCGAGGTCGACGTCGTCTTTCAGCTGACCGGGCCCATCGCGCAGGACATCCGACGCACGCCGAGCTTGAGAATCGTGTCGGCGCGGACCTTCGGCGTCATCTGGCTGGACTTCCCGGACCAGTGGGATCCGAAATCACCGTGGCACGACAAGCGCGTCCGTCACGCCGCCAGCCTCGCGATCGATCGCGAGGCCGTGAACCAGGCCGAGTCCCTCGGGCTCTCCCGTCCGACCGGCTCGATCATTCCCCGGAGCTTCGAGTTCGCGCTCCCGCTCGATCCTCCGGCCTACGATCCAGGCAAGGCCAAACACCTCCTGGCCGAGGCCGGCTTCCCGAGTGGATTCGACGCCGGCGACTTCTATCCGTACCCTCCGCTGAACTCGATGGGCGAGGCGCTTGCCGGTTACCTCGGAGCCGTCGGCATTCGCACGCGTATCCGGACGCTGGAGCGGGCCGCTCTGTTCACGGCGTGGCGCGAGCAGAAGCTCAAGGGCGTGATCATGGGGCTCAACGGAGCCGGGGGAAACGCGGCGACCCGCCTCGAGGCCTTCGTGACTCGCGGCGGGATCTTCGCCTCTGGCGTGCTTCCCGAGATCGAAGAGCTGTTTCGTCGCCAGGCGCGGGAAATCGATCGGACGAAGCGTGAGGCGCTCTTGCATCAGATCCAGCGCATCGTGTACGCGCGCGCGATGTACGCGCCCGTGTTCGAGCTCGGCCCCATGGCCGGGGTCGGTCCGCGCGTCGATCAGGCCGGCGTCGGCCTGATTTCGGGTTACCCCTACTCCGCGCCGTACGAGGACGTGAAGCTCAAGAAGTCCTGACGGTCGAGCGGCCTCATCGCCTGCCGAACGGAATCGCCGGATAGACGAAGCTCGCCGTGGCCACGTCGCGCGGCCAGATCAGCTCCGGCTTGCCGGCGATCCACTGGCCGAGCATCGGCTGGACGATCGCCGTGCCGTCGGGACGAAATTTCACGGGACCGATGACGGTGACGGTGTCGACGGCCGCGATCGCGTCGCGCACCCGAGCGTGGTCCAGCGAGCCGGCGCTGGCGAGGGCGGCGGCCAGGATCTGCACGCACGCGTAGGCCGGGCCGGTATTGGGATCGGTCGGTCGTCCGAAGCGCTTGCCGTAGGCCGCGTTCAATTCTCTGACGCCCGGCGCCCGGACGGCGTGGTGCCACGGCGCGGTCATCACGACGTCGTCACCGTCCTTGCCCAGGTTCGTCGCCCAGACGGCCACGTCGGGCGCGCGGATCAGCATCAGGAGCTTCGGCGTGTAGCCGAGCTCCTTCATCTGACGCACCATCGTCATCCCATCGGGCGGCGTCGGCACGCCGAAAACGATGTCGGCGCTGGCTCCCTTGGCCTTGACGATGAGATCGGAGAAGTCCTTGGCCCCGGGCGCGTACTCGCCCTGGACCACAACCTGATAACCCGCGTCTCGGGCGGCCTCGGTCCACGCCGTCGCCATCTCGCGGCCCCAGTCGGTTCGCTCCTGGAAGATCGCCGCGGTGCGCGGGCGCTCGCCGGCGGGGATCGAGCGCAGCAGATCGATCGTCACCGGCTTGACGTCGGGCGACTTCCAGTATGGCGAGAACAGGTATCGGAAGCCCTGCTGGTGGATCCGGTGCAGCGCGAATGCCACGCCGAGGTACGGGATCTTGTTCTTCTCGGCGACGGACGCCGCCGCGGCGTGAAGATCGGAGCCGAACCCGCCCAGGTAGGCGACGACGTGCTCGGAGGCCAGCGTCTCCAGCCGCGCGACGGTCTTGGTGGCGTCGGACTCGTCGTCGAGGATCCGCAGCTCGAGCGGCAACTTCTTGCCGGCGACGCTGACGCCGCCGGCGGTGTTGATGGCCTCCACGGCCAGCTCGTACCCCGCGCGCACCTGAGCGCCGCCCGCGCCGTAGCGTCCGGTCAGCGGCACGACGGCGCCGACCTTGATCGTCTCCGCGGCCACGACCGGCGCCGTCGAGAGCAACAGCAGCAGCGCGACGGCGATGTCTCGAATGCTCATTGGATCCCTCCTCGGCAGCGCGATTATGAACGAGGACACGCGCTTGACAGAAGCGTGCGCGGCCTCCTACGCTGAGCCCGCCCCCGGGGAGGCTTCCATGGCGAAGCTGCTCTCAGCGTCTGCGTTCGCCCAGTATCATCGCGACGGGTTCTACGTTCCGATCCGCGTGTTGTCGCGGGAGGAGGCGGCCGGCTACCGCCGCCGCCTCGAGACGTACGAGGCCGAGCGCGGCGGCGCCATCGGCGGCGAGCTTCGCCACAAGACCCATCTGCTCTTCACGTGGCTCGATCGGTTGGTGCGGCATCCGCGCATCCTCGACGCGGTCGAGGACGTCCTCGGTCCGAACCTCCTGTGCTGGAGCTCGAGCTTCTTCATCAAGGAGGCGAACGATGCGGCGTACGTCTCCTGGCACCAGGACGCGACCTACTGGGGCCTGAGCCAGCCCGACGTCGTCACGGCGTGGCTGGCGTTCACCGATGCCACGGTCGAGAACGGCGCGATGCGCATGGTGCCGGGCAGCCACGTCGCGCAGGTGGCGCACCGGGACACCTTCGCTCCGACCAATCTGCTCTCGCGCGGCCAGGAGATCGCGGTCGAGGTGGACGAGGCGAAGGCCGTCGACATCCTGCTCGAGGCCGGGAGCATGTCGCTCCACCACGTGCTCATGTTCCACAGCTCGCCACCGAATCGCTCGGCCGATCGCCGCATCGGCTACGCCATCCGCTACATCCCGACGTACGTGCGCCAGGTCGCCGGTGACGGCGACAGCGCGCTCCTGGTGCGTGGCGTCGACGAGTACCACCACTTCGAGCCCGAGGAGCCGCCCGTGACGGACCTGGCGCCGGACGCCGTGGCTCGGCACGCGGAGATCATGAAGCGTCAGGCCGAGATCCTCTACCGCGGCACCGGGATCGACCGCTTCACCAAGTGATCGATCCGTGAGTCCTGCCGTCGACGCGCGGTGAGCCCCGTAACCTTCCGGGCCGCCGTGCTCCACGAGGTCGGCCAGCCCCTCGTCGTCGAGCGGCTGACGCTGAAGCCGCTCGGGCCTCACGACGCGCTGGTGCAGATCCGGGCCAGCGGCCTCTGCCACACCGACCTCGAGGTGATCCAGGGCCAGCTCTTCTATCCGCGGCCGATCGTGCTCGGCCACGAGGGCGCCGGCGTGGTGGAGGCGGTCGGGGCCGGCGTGACGCTGGCGCGACCCGGCGATCACGTCGTCTGCTCGTGGAATCCGAGCTGCGGGCACTGCTTCTACTGCGACCGCGATCAACCGATCCTCTGTGAAGTGTTCACGCGCACCCAGCCCCGGGGCCAGCTTCTCGACGGCGCATCACGCCTGGAGCTGGACGGGCGTCCGGTGCATCACTTCTCCGCCGTGTCTTCACACGCCGAGTTCTGCGTCGTGCACGAGACGAGCGCCGTGCCGGTCCCGCGCGAGATCCCGTTCGACCGCGCCTGCCTGCTCGGCTGCGGCGTGATGACGGGCGTGGGCGCGGCGACGCGCGTGGCCCGCATCGCGCCCGGCGCCACCGTCGTGGTGGTCGGCGCCGGCGCCGTCGGTCTCAACGCGATCCAGGGCGCGGTCCTGAGCAGGGCGGACGTGATCGTCGCGGCGGACGTCGACGACCGGAAGCTCGCGCTGGCCCGCACGTTCGGCGCGACCCACACGCTGAGCGCCGCGCGCGACGACGTCGTGGCGCGCGTGCGCGACCTCACCGATGGCCGCGGCGCCGACGTCGTCCTGGAGGCGGCCGGCAAGGCGGAGGCGTTCCGGCTCGCCGTCGAGACGGCGCGGCCGGGCGGGACGATCGTCTTCCTGGGCAAGATGGCCGTCGATCAGCCGGTGACCTTCCGCTGGGGATCGCTGATGGCCGAGCGGCGCATCGTGCGATCGAGTTACGGCGGCGCGCGGCCGCGACGCGACTTTCCCTGGCTGGCCCGGGCGTACCTGGACGGCCGGCTCAAGCTCGACGAGCTGATCACGCGACGGCTGACACTCGCCGAGATCAACGACGGCTTCACCCAGATGGCCAAAGGTGACGGGGTGCGAGCGGTGATCCTCCTCGACGCGGAGGTACGGCGATGAGCCTGCTCCAAGGCATCGTGATGCTCCTGGCGTTCCTGATCGCGGTCTGGGTCATCTTCCGGGGCACGAGCCCGATCATCGTGCTCCTCGCGCTCGCCATCGCGTGGACGGTGCTGGCCGGCGCCGGCTTCCGCGACCTGCTGGCCAACGTGCTCCAGAAGGGCGGCGAGCAGTACGCCAGCACGGTGATCGTCATCGTCTTCGGGGCGTGGTTCGGTCAGATCCTCGTCCAGACCGGGATCGCCGAAAGCATGATCCGGACCGCGGTGGAGCTGGCCGGTGACCGGCCGATCGCGGTGGCGTGGTCGATCTCGCTCATCACCGCCGTCCTCTTCACGTCGATCTATGGCGTGGGGGCGGCCATCGCGATCGGCGTCATCGCCATCCCGATCATGCTCTCGCTCGGCATCCCGGCTCGCGTGGCCGCGCCGGCCTTCACGATGGCCATCGGATCGGGCAACTATCTGAACCCGGTCGAGTTCGGCATCTTCAAGAACTTCTTCAAGGGCATCGAGTACGCGCAGCCGTACTTCACGTTCTACGTCATCGGGTTCGTCGTCTACCTGCTCATGGCCTTCGCCATGTCGGCCTGGCATCTCCGCGGCGTGCAGGTACGCCGCGCGTCGGCCGTGGCCACGACGATGGTCACGCCGCGACGCGTGCGCGTGCCGTGGGTGTCCTATCTGGCTCCGCTCGTTCCGGTGTTCGTGATCATCGCGTTCAAGTGGCCGCTGATCCCGGCGTTCCTCCTCGCCATCGCCTTCGCCCTGGTGACGACCCAGGGCCAGCGGACCGTGCGGGCCACCGTCGATCTCTTCCACAAGACGTTCTACGACGCCTTCCCCGACATCGCGACGATCGCCGCGCTCTGGATCATCTGCGGGATGCTCATCGTCGCCGGCCAGCTCGAGCAGGTGAAGGCGGTCTTGAATCCCGTCTTCGCGCCGATCATCCCGCACACGCCGTTCCAGGCCACGGTCTTCTTCGCCCTCCTGGCGCCTCTCGCCATCTATCGCGGGCCGTTCAGCATCATCGGCACTGGCGCCGCCCTGCTGGCCGTCATGCTCAACGCCGCCTACGTCCCGCCGGTGTTCCTCTACCTGCTCTGGCGGGGCCCGCTCTGCCTGCAGGGCAGCCAGGATCCGACGAACTCGTGGACGCTGTGGACCATCGGCTATACGAAGGTCTCTCACGGCGACTTCCTGAAAACGGCGCTGCCCTTCGGCTGGGCGATGGTGGCCATCAACGCGGTCATCGCCTACGCGATGTTCGGAGGCGCGTTCACCAGGTAGCTCGATGGGCCGCTTCGTCCGGATCGGCATCGACGTCGGCGGCACCTTCACGAAGGCCGTGATGGTGGACGACGACACCCACGCGATCGTCGGACAGGCGGTGGTGCCGACGTCGCACACGGCGCGCGAGGGCGTGGCCGCCGGTGTGATCGAGGCGTTTCGCCGCGTGCTGGCCGGCGCGGCGGTGAGCCCGGGCGACGTCGTCTTCATCGCCCACAGCACGACGCAGGCGACCAACGCCCTGCTCGAAGGCGACGTGGCGGCCGTCGGCGTCCTCGGCATGGGCCGGGGTGCGGTCGAGTCGCGGCTGGCGCGCAGCCAGACGGCCGTCGGGGACGTCGAGCTGGCCTCGGGACGCCGCATCTCGGCCGGCCACGTCTTCCTCCGCAGCGACGCGCTCAGCCGCGACGACGTGCGCACGGCGGTGACGTCGCTGCGCGAGAGGGGCATGCGGGTGATCGTCGCGTCCGACGCCTTCAGCGTGGACGACCCGGCCGCCGAGCAGCAGGTGATGGCGGTGGCCCGCGAGCTCGGGCTGCCCGCCACGGGCGGACACGAGATCACCAAGCTCTACGGCCTCACCATCCGCACCCGCACGGCCGTGATCAACGCCAGCATCCTGCCCAAGATGATGGAGACGGCACGGCTCACCCACGAGAGCGTGCGCGCGGCCGGCATCACGTGCCCGCTCATGATCATGCGCGGCGACGGCGGCGTGATGAACCTCGGCGAGGTGGAGAACCGCCCGATCCTCACCATGCTGTCGGGGCCGGCCGCCAGCGTGGCCGGCGCGCTCATGCACCTGCGCGTGTCCGACGGGATCTTCTTCGAGGTGGGCGGCACCAGCACCAACATCGCCGTGATCCGCAACGGTCGCCCGACGATCGCCTTCGCCGAGCTCGGCGGCCACCGGACCTACCTCAGCTCTCTCGACGTGCGCGTGCTCGGGGTCGCGGGCGGCAGCCTGGTGCGCGTGCAGGGCGACCGCATCGTCGACGTCGGCCCGCGCAGCGCCCACATCGCCGGCCTGCCCTATGCGTCGTTCCTCCCCGCGGAGCGTCTGGCCGATGCCGACCTGGTGTTCGTCCAGCCGAAGCCGGGCGATCCGTCCGATTACGTCGCGGTGCGGGTGGACGACGCCTCCCGGGTCGCCATCACCACCACCGACGCCGCGAACGCGCTCGGCGTCATCCCGCGCGGCGACTACGCCTGGGGATCGCCCGAGGCCGCGCGCCGGGCGCTCGCGCCGCTCGCCGCGCGTGTCCGCACGAGCGTGGACGAGGCCGCGCAGCAAATCCTCGACGTCGCGGTGGCGAAGGTCGTGCCGACCATCGAGCGACTCGTCGAGGAGTACGCGCTGGAGCGCGATCAGATGACGCTGGTGGGCGGAGGCGGCGGCGCCTCGGCGTTGATCCCGTATGCCGCGCAACGGCTCGGCCTCGACTATCGCATCGCCGAGAACGCCGCGGTCATCTCGTCCATCGGCGTCGCGCTGGCGATGGTGCAGGACAGCGTCGAGCGCGTGATCCCGAATCCGCGGCCCGAGGACCTCGCGGCCGTCCGCGCCGAGGCGCGCGAGGCCGCCATCCGGGCGGGGGCTCATCCCGCGAGCGTCCAGGTCCACATCGAGGTGAACCCGCAGACCCAGCGCGTGCGCGCGACGGCGTGGGGCGCCACCGAGATGCGGGCACGCGATCTCCTCCGGGCGCTGAGCGAGGCCGAGGCCCGGGCGATCGCCGCGCAGTCGCTCAAGGTCGAGCCCGGCGCCGTGCGCCTGGCCGGCCGCACCGGCGGGCACTGGGTCTTCGTCACCGAGATCAGCGAGCGGCGTCTGTGGATCATGAAGACGACGCGCCGACCGGTGCGCGTCCTCGACCGCGGCGGCTTCATCAAAGTCCAGCGTGCCGACGCCGAGGTGGGGCAGGCGGTGGCCAGCACCGCGATCGACGAGCTGCGAGCGCTCTGGGGCAGCACGACGCTCTACGACGGCAACGGGGTGATTCCGCCCGATGCGTACCTCGTGCTGGATGGCCAGACGGTCGAGCTGTCCGGGATGATCTCGATCGATCACGCGGTGTCGGTGGCCGAGAGCGAGCTCCACGGCTGCCGCCCGGACGAGCCGGTGGTCATCGTGGCCGCGCGGCGTGCGCAGGTGAGGCTCTAGTGCTGGTCGATCGCGTCCAGCGGGTCGTCTCCGACCCGGAGGCGGCCACGATGCTGGCCCTCTGGCGGCTCGATCGAGATCCCGTCGCCGGGCGCGTGGCGCCGGAGCGTCGTCGTGAGCTGGTCGCCGACGCGCGCGCCGCCGGCGCCACGCTGGCGCGTCGAGTGCGAGCGGGTCAACGTGGGCCCGTCGAAGCGCGGCTTGGCCTCGCCGGCGTCAGGATCGTCGAAGACGACGGCACGGAGCAGGCGGCGTCGTTGATTCACCACGCGGTCTATACGTCGCCGCCGCCGACGGTGACGCTGTACCGCCGTGCGCTGGCCGCTCTCGAGCGCGTCGTGAACACCGAAGGGTTGCGCGCGAGCCTCGGTGACGTCGATGTGCGCGAGCTGATTCTCACCCACGAGCTGTTTCATCACGTGGTCGCGCACGCGAGCGCTCCCGCCGGCGTCAGGCCCAGCGTGGACGTCGTGCGTCTCGGCCCGTGGCGACGCCGCGTGACCGTCCGTGCGGCCGAAGAGATCGCCGCGGCCGCGTTCGTCACGACCTGGCACCAGCTGAGCTGGCCGGCCGGGTTGCTGGATCTCCTCACGCTCGTCGCCTACGACGTCCCACCCGCGGTAATTTTTGCAACTCGTGTAGAGAAGGCGACCTCGGGTTTAAAGGAATTTCAATCCCGCGGGGCTCTGGCACCCGGCGCTCACCTTCGACCTCGATGTTCGACCCACTTTTCGTTGTGGCTCTGTTGTTGCACTGCAACCCGGTCATCGCAATGGAGGCGCGAATGACCGGGAGAACGATCGATGAGCTGGTCATCGGCGACCGCGACCACAACCCGCTCCTTCACGACGCCGAGTGCGCGGCATCGACCTCCTTCGGCGAGCCCATCGCTCCCGGTATCCTGACCGCCGCGTTCATCTCTGCCGTGGTTGGCACCGAGCTGCCCGGTCCGGGCGCCGTGTACCTGTCCCAGTCACTCAAGTTCCTGCGGCCGGTGATGGTGAACGACACCATCACGACTCGCGTGGAGGTCACCGAGGTCATCCCCGGAAGGAACCGCGTGTGCCTCCGCACGGAATGCGTGAATGGCCGCGGCGAGCCCGTGTTGACGGGCGAGGCGTGGAGTCGCGAGCGACGTATCGAACCCGCCGTGGCGCTCGCGCGCGCGGCCTAGCCAGAAGAATCGAGGGATCCGATGAACGGCCAGGGCCCGTCCAGGACGAAGAGCGACCCGCCCGATTACGTCCGCTCGCTGGAGCTGGCGGATGCGATGGGGCAGAACGAGAAGCTGCGGCAGGCGCTCGCCGAAGCTCGCGAGGACATCACCGCGCTTCGGGAAGAGGTCGACAAGCTGACGGCGCCTCCGGCGACCTACGCCATCTACCTGTCCACCAACGAGGACGGCACCGTGAACGTCCTCGCCCAGGGACGCAAGGCCAAGGTCAATGCGCATCCGTCGATCGTCGTCTCCTCGCTCCGGCCGGGCCAGGAGCTGATCCTGAACGAAGGCTTGAACATCATCGACGTCGCCGGCTACGAGATCCAGGGTGAGGTCGTGATCCTCAAGGAGCAGCTCGACGGCGAGCGCGCGATCGTCACGCTGCGCGCGGACGAGGACAAGGTCGGCGTCATCGCCGACCCGTTGCGGGCGACGCGGCTGAAGATCGGCGACCATATCCTTATGGACGCCAAGTCCGGCTACTTGCTCGAGCGGCTCCCCAAGAGTGAGGTCGAGGACCTGTCGCTGGAAGAAGTGCCAGACATCGGGTACGACGACATCGGCGGCCTCGGGGCGCAGATCGAGACGATCAAGGACGCCGTGGAGCTGCCGTATCTCTACGCGGACGACTACAAGGAGCACCAGCTCTCGCCGCCCAAGGGCGTGCTGCTCTACGGACCGCCCGGCTGTGGCAAGACGATGATCGCCAAGGCCGTCGCGAACAACCTCGCCGAAAAGATTTCGGAGAAGCGCGGGGAAAAGATCCAGGGCTACTTCCTGAACATCAAAGGCCCCGAGCTGCTCAACAAGTACGTGGGCGAGACCGAGCGAAAGATCCGCGAAATCTTCGTGAAGGCCAAAGAGAAGGCCAACGAGGACGTGCCGGTCGTCGTGTTCTTCGACGAGATGGACGCGCTGTTCCGGACGCGGGGCACCGGCATCTCGTCCGACGTGGAAAGCACGATCGTCCCCCAGCTCCTGGCCGAGATCGATGGGGTCGAAGGCTTGAGGAACGTCATCGTGATCGGAGCCAGTAACCGGCAGGACCTCATCGATCCCGCGATCCTGCGTCCGGGCCGGCTCGACGTGAAGATCAAGATCGAGCGTCCTGACCAGAGCGGGGCCACCGACATTTTCAAAAAGTACCTGACCACCGAGCTGCCGATCGCGGAGTCCGAGGTCCGGTCCGCCGGCGGCCTCGAGGCCGCCGTCGACGCGATGACCGCCACGGTGGTCGACGCGATGTACCGCGCCGCCGACGAGAACCGGTTCCTCGAGGTCACCTACGCCAACGGCGAAAAGGAGCTCCTCTACTTCAGGGACTTCGCCTCGGGTGCCATGATCGAGTCGATCGTGCGCCGGGCGAAGAAGCTCGCCCTGAAGCGCTACATCAATCGCGGCGACAAGGGCATCACCAGTACCGACCTGGTCACCGCCGTGCGCGAGGAGTTCAAGGAGAACGAGGACCTGCCGAACACCAGCAATCCCGACGATTGGGCGAAGATCGCGGGCAGGAAGGGCGACCGGATCGTTGCCATCAAGCCCGCCGTGGTCGACGCCCAGGCTCGGACGGGCGACGTCGAGCGCATCGTCACCACGGGCCAGTACCTGTAGGAGGGGGGCGGGATCGTCGACCGCCACCGCCCCGGCGGGTGGGTGCTAGAAGCGCAGCCCGAACGTGAGCCCGGGAGAGACGTGCGCGTTGGTCGACCCGCCGCCCGTGCTCTGGACGGATGAAAGGTTCAGCAGAAAGGTCGACGTGACGCTGAGGTCGCGGCGCAAGGCGTAGTCGAATCCAACACCGAGGGGAATCAGGAATGACGTGTCGCCGACTGGAAAGTCTGTGTGCACGAATCCGGCACCGCCTTGCAGGGTCACGTAGAAGCCCCTGGAAAGATGGATCCAGAACTTCGCCTGGCCGGACAGTCCGATCTGGGTCAGCTCGTGGGTGACGCCGAACTGCAGCAAGGGCCCGATGGAGAAGTTGCGGGTGATGAACCTCTCGACGTTCAAATTCGCGGTGAACGCGGTGCCGTCGGCGGTATTGCCGAGGAAGCCCACGGCCGCACCACCCGTCCAGACACCCGGCGCCGGCTCGGTCGCCTCGCTGCATCCCGCGCCCGAGTACACGATGAGCCCCAACGTCACCGTCACGACCAGCATCCACGCGAAGACGGTCCTTCCTGGCCTCATGGCATCGATACTCCTCCAATTGATCGTACGATGCGCACCAGGATCGGCCCGAGAAAATTCCGCGCTACGTCACCGTTCGGGCCAGCCCGGTCTTCGCGTACTTGAGATCGCGATACTCACCCGAGAGCACCGGCGGGTGTCTCGGCGGCCCTTGCGAGGGAAGGCACTCGATGAGCGCGTCGTAGTTCGGATGATTGAAGAACGCGATCGAGAGTCGTGGGCTGCTCGGGCCGTCACCGAGCGGCGGGTTCACCACGCGGTGCAGGTTGGACAGCCAGCGATCGTTCGTCCATCGCATGAGCAGATCGCCGATGTTGACGACGAAGGTCGTGGGCGACGTCGGCACGCCGATCCAGCGGCCGTCGCGCGTCCTGACTTGCAATCCGCCCGGCACGTCCTCGCCGCTCAGGATCGTGAAGCCGCCGTAATCGGTGTGGGCGCTCGCGCGGAGCTGGCCCGGGCTCGGGGGCACGGTCTGGCCGGGGTAATAGTTCAGCCGCATCGTCCCGATGGACCGGTCGACCTTGTCGTCGAAGAAGGTCTCGTGCACGTCCAGCGCGATCGCGGCCAGCCGCATCAGGAACACGACGAGCTCGCTCATGGCGCGGTAGTAGATGGTCGCCGCCTCGGCCAAGCCCGCCGGCACGGCCGGCCAGATGTTGGGCTCGAAGTGCCGGCGCCCGCGCGCGCCCGTATAGTACGAGTCCGCGGTCGTGTCGACCGGGCCGACGTGGAAGAACTCCTTCAGATCGGGGGGCGCCGCCGCGTCGTTGGCCTTCGAGAGCGTCTCGCCGCCGACCGGATGATAGCCGCGGTTGGTGCCCTCGACGGGATGGCGGCACCGAAGCTTGTCGGCGAGCGGAAGGCCGAAGAAGTCATGAGCCAGCCGGCGCAGGTCGTCGACGAGACGATCGGGGACGCCGTGTCCGCTGATGGCGAAGAATCCGATCTCGCGACAGGCGCCGTCGATGGCAGCGGCCACACGGCAACGTTCGTCCCGGCCGCCGTGGCGCGCCGGCGCGACGTCGATCAGCGGGACGTTCGTCATGGATCAGAGCGTGGAGAAGACGGAGCCGCCGTCCACGATGAGCGTCTGGCCGCTCATGAAGGCGCTGTCGTCGGACGCGAGGAAGACCACCGCGCCCTCGACGTCGTCGGGAAACGCGTCGCGCTTGAGCGAGCGGGCCTGCATGACGGCGGCCGACTGGAAGGCCGTGATGTCGGGATTCGCCTGCACCGTGTCGCTCAGGATCAGCCCGGGCGCCACCGCGTTGACGGTGATTCCGCTCGGGCCAAGCTCGCGAGCCAGCGCGCGCGTCATCGCGACCACGGCCCCCTTCGACGTCACGTAGTGAAGGAGCAGGGCGGTGCCCTTGGCCACGATGGCCGAGGCGACGTTGACGATGCGCCCGCTGCCCTGACTGCGCATCACCGGAACGACGGCCCGAGCACAGTTCCAGATGCCCTTGACGTTGACCGCCATGACGCGATCCCACTCCGCCTCCGGGATCTCGTCGAACGGCTGAGGCTTCAGCGTGGCGAACACCGCGGCGTTGTTGACGAGCACGTCGATGCGGCCGAAACGAGCGACGGCCGCATGGACCATCGCACGTACCGACGCCATGTCGCTCACGTCGGTCCGTACGCCGTACGCCCGCTCGGGGGCGAGCTCGAGCGCCGCGGCAACCGGGTCGGCGACATCGGCGAGCACGACCCGCGCGCCCTCGGCGAGGAAGCGTCGCCCGTACGCCAGGCCGATGCCGGCGGCGCCGCCGGTGATCACCGCGACTGTGCCCGCGAGCCGCATGTCGCGCGAGCATAGACGCGCGGTCCGGACGCGTCAACGACGGCGGCGCGGTTACGGGGTCTTCGGCGTGGACCTCCGACTGTCGCGCTTCCCGAACCGTGTCGGCGAGGGCTCTGAGCACGAACGGCTTGGCCGACGGCCTCGGCGACGCAACCTGTTCTAAACCACGTAAACCCGTCGTCGTTCTCCTACGTCTATGTCGACGACCGATGTTGCGCCGGAGCGTTGTGGACGACCGGGGGTCGGGGGGAGCCGGATGCCGAAGCGGGGGAAATGCTCGAAATGTGGATCGCCGTTGGTCCGGACCGGCTTTGACACGGACAAGGAAGGTCAGACGGTGTTCCACTACAAGTGTCAGACGTGTGGACAGACGGCCACCAAGACGATGAAGTGACCGATCGCTAGAGATCGCTCCCGGAGTACGACAGGTTGAAGGACTTGTTGCAGAGCGGAAAGTCCGGGACGATGTTGTTCAGCACGGCGTACTCCAGTGCCGGCCAGTTCCTGAAGGATGGATCGGCGATCTTGACGCGCTCGACCTGCTCGGGGCCGCCCGCCATCACCCAGTACCAGACGGGACCACGCCAGGACTCCACGGCGCTGGTCTGATCCCCTTCACGAAGCGGGGGCAGCTCGACGCGCGCCGGGCCTGCCGGAATACCGTCCATCGTGCGGGCGATCAGGCGGGCCGCCTCACGAGCCTCGCGGATCCGAACCATCGTGCGGGCCCACACGTCGCCCGTCTCGTACGTCGGCACCGCCACGTCGACCTTGTCGTAGGCGGCGAAGGGGGCGTCACGGCGCAGGTCAGCATCGATGCCGCTCGCCCGTGCGACCAGGCCGACCACCTGCATCTCTCGAGCCGTCGCCGTGGTGAGACGTCCCGTGCCTTGCAAGCGCTCCAGCACGAGGCTGTTGTCCAGCGACAGCTCGGCGATGTCGAGAAACTCCGCCACGAGGCGATCGACCGTCCCCGATAGCTCGTCGAGGGCGGACTGATTCACCGTGTCGGCGACCCCGCCCGGGACGATGGCGCCGCGCATGAGGCGATGGCCGGTGAGTCGGGCGTTGAGGCGGAGCATCTCCTCGCGCAGCCGGAAGCAGTGGGCGTGGCCGAACGCGAATCCGGTGTCGTTGACGATCATGCCGACGTCGCCGACGTGGTTGTAGAGCCGCTCGAGCTCGAGAAGGATCACGCGGAGCGACGCGGCCCTCCGCGGAATGTCGGCACCGGCCAGCCCCTCGAGCGCCTGGCAATAGGCCAGCGCATGGGCCACGGTCTCGTCTCCCGACACACACTCGGCGAGCGCAGGCGTCCGCTCGAAGGGCAGCGTCTCGAAGAGCTTTTCCGTCCCCTTGTGCACGAAGCCCAGCCGAGTCTCGAGGTTGACGATCGTCTCCCCCTCGACGGTGAAGCGAAAGTGGCCGGGCTCGATGATCCCGGCGTGCACGGGACCGACGGTGATCTCGAAGAGGCCGGCGCCTTCGACACGGCGGAAGGGAAACGGCTGTCCGGCATCGGCGAAGTCCCGACGGATCGCCACGTCACGGCGCTGGGGAAAGTAACCGTCGGGCCAGAACTGGTGGACGGCCAGGCGCCTCAGATCAGGATGCCCGACCGGAACGAGCCCCAGGAGGTCGTGGATCTCGCGCTCGAACCGGCTGGCTGCGAAGGAGCGCAGCGCGAGCGACGGAAACCGCGGCTCGCCCGCCGGAACCGCCACCAGCGCGGTCAGCTGCGGGCGGCCCCGAGGAGGCGTGAAGACGTACGTCAACGTGAAGTCACCGGAGCGGTGGCGCGTGTCTGTGGCGCAGAGCAGCTGCACCTCGAGTCCGAGCTCGGCGATCCGGTCGGTTACGGCGGCCAGGTTCTCGCGTGAGAGCCGACACCGGGCGGCGTGGGGGTTCGTCGCCGTGAGGGCGTGGGCGCCGGCCGCCGTCAGCTCTGCGAGAAGATGATCGAGCGCTGTGGTCACTGGCCGAGAAGCCGAGCGATGTGATCGAGCGCGGCGGCCAGGCCAGGGGGCCAGGCAACACCCGTCAGCGTGAGGAGCAGCAGGGCGAGGCCGGTGGGTACCGCGGAGCGCAGGCCGGGCACGTCGACGATGGCCGGCGCGGGCGTGCCGTACAGCATGCGGTGGGCGTTGCGCAGCAGCCCGGCGAAGGCGCCGACGAGCAGGAGCAGGCCGGTCGCGGCGATGATGCCGTGTCCTGACTGAAAGCCGGCCGAGAAGATGAGCACCTCGCTCACGAAGAGGCCGAACGGTGGCAAGCCCATGATCGCGAGCATGGCGAGAAGGAACAGGCCGCCGGTGACCGGCATCGTTCCGAGGAGTCCCGTGACCGCGGAGATCTCCGCCGAGCCGTAGGCCGCGCGGATGCGGCCGGACAGCACGAAGAGGGCGGACTTGGCGAGCGCGTGATTGGCCACGTGCAGCACAGCGCCCCCGACGCCCGCCAGGCCGCCGAACCCGAGTCCGAGGCAGACGACTCCGATGTGCTCGATGCTCGAGTACGCGAGCATGCGCTTGTAGTTCGTGGGCGCCCACAGGAACACGGCGGCCGTGGCGATCGACGTCAATCCGAGCGCCAGCAGGAGCCGCTGCGTGAACTCTGGCCCGCCGCTCAGATCGACGACGGTCTTGAAGCGGACGAGCGCGTACACGCCCACGCTGAGCAGGACGCCGGACATCAACGCGCTCACCGGCGCCGGAGCCTCGCTGTGGGCATCGGGCAGCCAGGTGTGCATCGGCGCCAGTCCTGCCTTGGTCCCGTACCCGACGAGGAGAAAGACGAAGGCGAGCTCCACGACGCGCGGGGGCAGCCCCGGCGCCAGCCGCACCAGCGTCGTCCACCGTAGCGCGTGGGCCTCGTGGCCGAACTGGTGAATGTCGGCGAAGTACACGAGCACGGTACCGATGAAGGCGATCGCCACGCCGACCGAGCAGATGAGCAGGTACTTGTAAGCGGCTTCGAGGGAGGCGCGGGAGCGCTCGAGATTTACGAGGAAGACGGACGCGAGCGTGGTGCCCTCGATGGCTACCCACATGAGGCCCACGTCGTCGGTGGCGACGGCGAGGAGCATCGTGAAGACGAAGAGGTGGAAGAGCGGACGGAAGCGGCCGACCGCCGCGGATGGGACCGTATAGGGAGCCTCGATGGCAGCCAGCAGGCTGACGAGGGCGATGAGGCCGATCATCCACGCGGAGAGGCCGTCGGCGCGGAAGAGACCGCCCAGGGCGACGATGCTGCCGGCGTGGCTGACCTGGACCGCGACGGCACCGGCGGCGGCCGCGGTGAGGACGGTGGCCAGGAGGTGGAGCACGCGCGCCGCGATCCCCCGCGCGACGACGAGCAGGATGGCGCCGACCAGCGGCGTCGCCAGGACGACCACGAGACTCATCCACGGAGCTCGCGCAGGCGATCGACCGCGATCGAGTCGTGCTCACGACGGATCCGGAGGACAACACCCTCCATGATCAACACGATCACCAACAGGTCGAGGAAGACTCCGGCCTCGACGATCCCGGGGAGGCCGTAGGTGGCGAGCAACGCCAGGCCGAAGATCCCGTTCTCGAACATCAGGAACCCGAGGATGTGGCCGAGCACGTCACGGCCGGTGACGGTCACGAAGAGGCCGATGAGCGCCATCGCGAAGGTGAGAGGGATCCCGCCCACGGTTGGCAGGTCGCTGACGGTGGTGACCGGCAACATGATCACGTAGGCGGCCACGATGAGGCTCCCCACGGCAAGCAGCGACAGCCCAGCCGAGCGTCCGGGGGCGACGGGTCGCGGGGGCGTTCCGGCGGCCATGCGGCCGAGGATTCGCGGGATCAACCACGCCTTGAGCAGCACGACGATGGCCGCGACGAGAAAGAGCTCCGCGCGGTGCCCGTAGACGGCGATGGTCGTCGCGAGCGCCGCCAGCAGGAGGGACTGCACGACGAAGAGGCGCCGCCGGCCCGCCCAGTTCTGCCGCCACACGATCATGAGCGTCGAGACGAGCCCGAGAAAGGCGAGGAAGTTCGTCGCGGTGGTGATCGGCTCGGCCGTCATCGCAGCAGGAACATCGACGTGACCGAGAGGAGGGCGAGCGCGAACGACCCCGCCAGGAGCTCGGGCACGCGGAACAGGCGAAGCTTGGCCATGGCCGTCTCCATCACCGCCAGGAGCCCAGCCAGCACGGTGAGCTTGGCCGCCAGAACGATCGCACCGACGGCCAGGGTCGCGACGCCCGCGTCCGTCGGCACGCCCCACGGGAAGAAGAGATTCGCGAGCAGGGACATGAAGAGGAAGAGCTTCATCGCGGCGGCCCACTCGACGATGGCAAGGTCGGGCCCCGAGTATTCGAGGACCATGGCCTCGTGAATCATCGTCAGCTCCAGATGGGTGGCCGGGTTGTCGACCGGCAAACGGCCTGTCTCTGCGAGCATCACGATGAAGAACGCGGCGAAGGCCAGCAGATGTCCCGGGGCCAGCGCCAGCCACGGGTCGGCGCTGACCCGCTCGACGACGCCGCCGAGGTTGATCGTGCCCGCGCGCATGGCGAGGGCAAAGACGGCCAGGACGATGGTTGGCTCCGCCAGCGCCGCGACCGCGACCTCACGGCTGCTGCCCATCCCCCCGAAGGCGCTGCCGGCGTCGAGGCCCGCGAGGGCGAGGAAAAACGCCCCGACCAGCAACAGGTACATCAAGACGATGACGTTGCCGGCGAAGCCGAGCGCCGGGCGGCTGATCACGAGCGGCACGATCAATGCGCTCACGAGCATAGTCGCGGCCAGGACCGTCGGGGTGACGGCGAAGATCCAGGACGTCGTGGTCGACACGACGCGCTCCTTGCCGAGGAGCTTGCGAAGGTCGGCGTAGGGCTGCCACGGGCTGGGGCCGCGCCGGCCCACCAGTCGCGCCTTCAGGGTGCGCACAATCCCGATCAGCAGTGGCGCGCCCAAGCCCACCAGCACGAGCTGAAGGACGGCGGCCAGGAGCTCGCCGATCACGCGAACACCAGCATGACGAGCAGGGCGAGCAGGATGTACGTGAGGTAGAGATTGGCGCTGCCCGACTGGAGCACCCGCACGACGCGGACGCCCCGGTTCACGCCGGCGAGCAGCGGGCGATAGAGCCAATCGTCGAAGAGCGAGCGCGTCGGGTTGGCGTAGTCGATCCGCTGGACGAACAGGCGCGAGGCGGGATGCGCCGCGATGTCGATCTGCTGCACCGGGCGATAGAAGAAATCGAACACGCGCTTGAAGGGATTCGCAAACGCCGTGGCCGTGTACTCCATGCGCGGTGTCTGCAGCATGCGGCCGCAGCTCCAGGTCTCGTACGGCCGGGCCCGACCGCGGCCCGTCACCACGAGGCCGCCGAACACGCCCAGCCCGGCCAGGGCGAGCGCGACCGCGATCACCGGCACCGAGAGGCTGGCGAAGTTGCCCGAGACGTCCAGGACGAGCGCGTCGCCGAGCGCCAGCGTCCCGACGACGCCCACCAGGTCGGTGCCGACCCGCGCGAGCGCCGGCACGATCACGGTCACGCCGAGCCCCAGTGCCAGGCACGTGACAGCGAGCATGGTCATCGCCAGGCGTGGCGCCCGCGGGACTTCGTGCGCCTGGGCCGAGGCGTCACTCCGGGGCACGGCCAGGAAGCTGATGCCGAACGCGCGGACGAAACAGGCCACCGCGAGGCCGCCCGTCAACGCGAGCGCGGCGATGCCGAGCGCGAAGACGAGGTTCACGGCCGGCTGCTCGATGAGGAGATTCTGAAGGAGTGCCTGGAACGTGAGCCACTCGCTGACGAAGCCGTTCAGCGGCGGAAGCGCCGCGGCGGCGACGGCCCCGCTCAGGAAGCACGCCGTGGTCCAGGGCATGCGCTTGATGAGGCCGCCGAGCGCTTCCATGTCGCGCGTGCCGGTGGCGTGGACGACGGCGCCGGCGCCGAGAAAGAGCAGGGTCTTGAAGGCGGTGTGGTTGACGGCGTGATAGAGCGCCGCCGTCAGGCCGATCACCGCCAGGGCCGGCAGCCCAGCCGCGTGGTAGAGAACGCCGGCGCCGAGGCCGATCAAGATGATCCCCACGTTCTCGATCGACGAGAAGGCGAGCACGCGTTTGAGATCGCGGTCGACGATGGCCGACAGCACGCCAACCATCGCTGAGACGGCACCGGCCAGCAGGATCACGGCGCCCCACCACAGCGGGCCATCGCCCAACCAGTCCAGCGAGATGCGGATGAGGCCGTAGACGCCGAGCTTGATCATCACGCCCGACATGAGGGCCGAGACGTGGCTCGGCGCCGCCGGATGCGCGAGCGGGAGCCACACGTGGAGTGGAACGACGCCGGCCTTGACGGCGAAGCCGAGCGCCAGGAGCGTCCAGACCAGGTTTCGAGACCCCGCCGCCAGTCCCGGTGCCGCGACCCGCCAGGCGTCGACCTCGAAGCTGCCCGCCCACGTACCGAGGAGGAGCATGCCAACGATCAGGCAGACGACGCCGGCGTGCGTCATCACCGCGTAGACCCAGGCGGCGCGGATCGCCTCCCGGGCCTCGCGGTCGTGCACGACGAGCATGTAGGAGGCGAGCGACATCAGCTCCCACGCGAGCAGGAACGTGAGCGCGTTGCCGGCAAGCGGCACGACGGCCATGGCGCCGACGAAGAGCAGATAGGCCCCGCGCCCGCGCCGCGCTTGTCGTGGGTCACCGAGGGCGTAGAGCGACGCCGGCACCGCGGCAAAGCCGATCATCGCCAGGAACACCCCGGCCAGCGGATCGAGGACGAGACTCACGCCGCCCAGTGGCAGCAGCGCGGGCAGCCGCCAGCTCATGCCGACGCCCAGCATGCCGCCGACGCCGGCGAAACCGGCCGCGAGGCCGACGACCGTGGCCAGCACGTAGGTGACGATGGTCATGGCCGCCGGCCAATCGCCTCGAGCAGACCGGCCAGGAGCGCCGCCGGTGATGGTGGGCAGCCCGCGATGACGGCATCGACCGGGACGACGCTGCTGACGCCGCCCACGACGGCGTACGACCCACGAAAGATGCCGCCGTCCCGCCCGCAATCGCCGACGGCGACCACGAACTTGGGATCCGGGGTCGCTTCCCACGTCCGACGCAGCGGCTCGGCCATGTTGAGCGTGACCGGGCCGGTGACGAGCAGGCAGTCGGCGTGCCGCGGCGAGGCCACCAGATGCAGGCCGAAGCGCTCGAAGTCGTAGTGCGGCCCGATGAGTCCTGAGATCTCGAGCTCACAGCCGTTACAGGAGCCGGCGTCCACCTGACGGATGTGCAGCGAGCGCTTGAAGCGCCGGTGGATCTCCTCGCGCAGCCGCCCCCCCACGATCTCGAGCGGAGCCGCCTCGGCGGGGACACCCGGCTCGGTGACGACGCCGGTGCGAAGCGCGGTGCGCAGCTGGCGGAGCATCAGCGGCGCGCGGGCCGGCGGGCCTCGCGCTGCAGCTCTCGGAGCATGGTCCGCGTCCCGGCGAGCTGGTGGTTGAAGATGCGCCGCGCCACATCCAGCAGGTTGCCGACCAGCGGGTCGCGGACGGCGTAGCGCACGGTCGTTCCCTCCTTGCGCGCGACGACGACGTGCTTGGCGCGCAGGATGGCGAGCTGCTGGGAGACGGTGGACTGGTCGAGCCCCAGCGCCGCCTGGAGCTCCTGGACGCTCCGCTCGCGGACGCGCAGGACCTCGAGGAGCCAGATCCGGATGGGATGGGCGAGGGCCTTGAAGAAGTCGGCCTTGAAGCGCTGGAGGTCGGACGCCGGCAGCGATCCTGAAAGCAACGGAACCATTATATACAGATATTCTCATATAGTCAATAAACGGAGGCTGGTGCGTCCCCCGAAATCTCGGGAGCGGCGGGTCCACGACGCCCTCCCCGTGGTGCCGGAGCGGCGCCGAGCGTGGTATGGTCCGGCCCGGAAGCCCGGGGAGGGACGACGATGAAGATCACCGACGTGACGCTGACGCTGTTCGCCTGGAGCGACATCCCCGCCACCACCTACGGCCGCCACACCGGCACGTTCGCCGGCAAGAGCCAGCTCGGCCTCGTGACCATCAACACGGATGAGGGCGTGCCGGGCCACGCCTTCCTGGGCTCGGCCATGCGAGGCGCTCACTTCGACGCCGAGTCACTGATCCACTATCTGAAACCGCTCGTGATGGGACAGGATCCGCTCGAGCGCGAGCGACTGTGGCAGGCCATGTGGCAGAAAAACCGTCAGACCACGCTGCGGGCCATCGGCGCCATGGACATCGCGCTGTGGGACATCGCGGGCAAGGTGGCGGGCCTGCCGATCCACCGGCTGCTCGGGTCCTATCGCGATCGCGTGCCGGCCTACGCCAGCTCGGCGGTGCTCGCGTCGAAGGAGGCGTACGCTGCCGAGGCGGCCCGCTTCAAAGCGGACGGATGGACGGCCTACAAGATCCATCCGCCGACGGACCCGGCCACCGACATCGAGGTGTGCCGGGCCGTGCGCCGGCACGTCGGTGACGAATACACCGTCATGCTCGACTCGACGTGGGCCTACCAGTACCCGGAGGCGTTGCGCGTTGGCAAGGCCATCGAGGAGCTACAGTTCCACTGGTACGAGGACCCGCTCGCCGACGACGACCTCGTGAACTACGTCAAGCTGAAGCAACAGTTGTCGATCCCGATCCTCGCCACCGAGTACACCCCGGGCGGCTTCACGGCGCTGGCGCCGTGGATCACGGCGGGCGCCACCGACTACCTCCGCGGTGACCCGGCGGTGAAGGGTGGCATCACGCCGCTGATCAAGACGGCGCACCTCGCCGAGGCCTTCCACATGAACTTCGAGGTGCACCACGGCGGGAATTCGCTGAACAACGTCGCCAACCTCCACGTGATCATGGCCATCAAGAACTGCGAGTTCTTCGAAGTCTTGCTGCCGGCGGGAGCCCAGAAGTACGGCCTCGCGGACGACATCGAGGTCGATGCGCGCGGGTTCGTCCACGCCCCGACGGGACCCGGACTCGGCGCCGCCATCGACTTCGCGCTGATCGCGCGCCACAAGACCGCCGTGCTCTCGTAGCACGGCGCCGATCGCTCGAACCGCGTCGATAGCCCCGACGTTCATGTCGTGGGGCTTGGCGCCTTCGCCGGCTCCCGACGAATCCGTCCGCCGAACTCCTTTCGTATCAACACGTTCACGATTCGGCCGGGTGTTTGCACATACACACGACGCTCGCTGACCTCACGGTCAGCAGCTAACCGCGCCGTTCGTCGGCGTTCCCGAGCACGCCGACGAACGGCGTGCGCCATTTACATCAGCCAATGCGGGATGGGTGAACGGATGGCGTCGCGACCTCGAGCCGGTCGAGAACCGGCCCAGACGATCTTGCCCATGGAGCTGCGTATCGGCGATCGTGTCACAAGCGTCGACGGTGAGTGGAAGATCGTCGGCGGACCGTTGACGCTGCAGGGCGGCACGACGGTCAAGGCGCGTGTCTCGCGCATGGGAGACGTGCGGACCGTGCGACACATGGCCTGGGCAGCGAAGACGAAGATCACCGTGCGCCGGTCTGGCGGTCGCCGCACGCATCTGGCGGACCTCCGCCGCGCCGTTCTCCTCGCCCTCTTCGCCTGCTCCCAGCTCGTGCTCGGCCCGCCAAGGGGTCTCAGGCCGAAATGAGGACGCTGGCCACGCTCCTCGCCCTGCTCGTCGTCGTGGGCGCCTGGTTCGCTGTTTTCAGCCGCAACGAACCCGTGCTGGCGACCCAGGTGTGGACGATCGATGTCGACGTTCGGGACACCCAGGGCGGTCACGCCCCGCGTCCGGCCGCGGCCCGTCCTCGCCTCGCGGAGCGGGGCGAACGACAGACGAAACCCGGACCGGTGGATCCCGCGGAGATCATCGGGCTGATGATGATGCTCGGATCGCAACACGGCCGCTGACGGTCGCCCCCCACACGGTGTCCTGGACTGTCAAATGACCCGACACGGCGTCCTGACGATGTCGCTCGTCGTCCTCCTGCTGAGTGCCTGTGACAAGAAGGCGCCGAAGTCTCAGTTCGAGCGCGAGTACGAGACGATGGTCGAGCGCTGCAAGGTCGTGGCGACGAAGGGCGAGGAGACGCTCTGCGAGCGTCGTTCTACGGAGGCGAGCCATCGGCAGGTGCTCGCCGGCCTGCACTGGGTCATGATCGATCAGATCACGAGGCTGCTGCCCCCGTCCGGCTCGTGCTCCATCCACGGCGCCTCGTATCTCATCTGCCAGCACACCGTGGGGGGAACCAGGAGCACGATCTACCGCCTCGACGTTGCGCCGGACGGCTCTGGCAATCAGGTGATGTCTGTGTGGTCGCGCCAGTCCTGGTCGCGGCAGTAGGACGCGTTCGGCCCGCCGTCGACAGCTCTACCGCGACGTGGGAGCGGTGGCCACGACGATCTCGACGCGTACATCGCCGTCGCGCGTGGTCATTGGCGTCAAGCGAGCGATCGCGGGGAGCGTCACGCCCATGTCGAGCGTCCGCTCCAGAGCGTCGGAGAAACTGTCACGGCCGTGAACCCGCTCGACCATACGCTTGAGCAAATGAGCAAGCTGAGTGCCAGTAGCGTGAAGTCTGAGACTGCGGGCGGGTGCGGAGCGATCTGAGAAAACTTCTTCGTAAACGCTGAACTGATCTCTGCGGCGGGAAGTACCCACGGGTGCCGGATTTCGTGCGTGCCCCGTCCGCCGGCGGTGGTCTGCCGGCGGACGGCGCTATATATCATCGGGCTGCCGCACGGGTTGTCCCGAGCTTCCTATCTCCCGCCGCAACCCCGGAACGTATGCCGAGGACTGTGCAAAGAGCTAGCCTGGTCGATAAGGGGGCGGAAAGTGGAACGTATTGAGGGCGGTCTACATCGTTCGATAATCGGTCCGTCAAGTTCTCCGACACGGAGCCGGCAGCTACGCCGACTTCAACCGGCTCGCCGAGATCTCCTCGCCGCACGCAGAACAGTGCCGGCCGAGCCCACGGCCTCCCCACGTCCGCTCGGCATCGTCGCAGGGTAATGTCCCGGTCTCGAGCATCGTGCGAATGCGCGCACGGACCACTTCTCTATCCATGAAGTTTCCTGTCGAGTCGATCGCCCGCGGCTCGAAATCGTCAACTTCAACGACACCCGATCCCGCTGGGAGCTTCTCCAGGGATACGGCGGGAGGCATAGGAAGATCACCTAACAGTCGCGCTGAGCGTCATAAACGAAACTCACGTTTTATCAGGCACCTACCGCGCATGCCGAGCTTGGTCCCACGTTTGCCCTATGGCTGAGCATGAAAAATCCACGGACGTGGCTCCTCACGGCGGCTTTCGTCGTTGCTCCACTCATCGGTGTCGGAATCGTGCTGTATGGCCTGGGCCACGCCGCGGTTGGCCGGCGACCCAAGCCGGCGGCGAAGGATCCGTACTCCGAGTGGTTGGCGCTCCGTCAGCTGGTGCGAGCCCGCGGGAGCCAGGAGGACGCGGCACCGAGGAACTAGCCGTGGGCCCGAGCGAGCGCGTCGTCGTCGGGCTCGGCGTGGGCATTGTCGTCCTGTCGGTCCTCAACGCCGGCATCATGCTGAAGCGCCGCTGGCTCTCGATGTGGGGCCTCGCCGGCATGCTCGGATTCCTCGCCCTCCTCATCGAAGGCATGGTCGAAGCCGTCCTGTAGCTCGGGTTGCCCGCCGCTCGCGCTTGACGTGGCCCGGTTTTCCGCCGATTCTCGGGCTCACGAGCAGGTGATCACCATGGATTCACGTGCCGTCCTTCGACGGACCCTCGTGCTGATCGGGGCCGTCGCGCTGACCGTCGTCGTCGTACAGGGCACGGCCGCGCAGCCAGCCGGAGAGGCGGTCCTCGCGTTCCACGTCACCATCGCTCCGACGTGGTTCGACCCGTCCACGGCCCCACCGCAGATCACGCCCTTCGGCATCCTTCACGCGCTCCACGACGGGCTGGTGAAGCCGCTGCCCGGCCAGAAGATGGGCAATAGCCTGGCGGAGTCGTGGACCGAGAGCCCGGATGGGCTCACGTACGAGTTCAAGCTGCGGCGCGGGCTGAAGTTTCACAACGGCGAGCCGGTGACCACCGAGGACGTGAAATTCAGCTTCGACCGGTACAAAGGAGCGGGGGCGACCGAGCTCCACGCGAGGGTGCGGCAGGTCGAGGTCGTCGATCCGCTCACGATTCGCTTCCAGCTCAAGGAGCCGTGGCCGGATTTCATGACCTTCTACGGGACGACGGCGACTGCGGCGGGGCTCGTCGTGCCGAAGAAATACGTGACGCAGGTCGGCGACGAAGGGTTTCGCAGGCACCCCATCGGTGCCGGGCCGTACAAGTTCGTCAGCCACACGCCCGGCGTGGAGGTCGTGCTCGAAGCGTACCCCGCGTACTGGCGCAAGGTGCCGTCGATCAAGCGCCTCGTCATCAAGAGCGTCCCCGACGGCACCACGCGCGTGGCGATGTTGAAGAAGGGCGAGGCCGACGTCGCCGCGGCGCTGGACGGCCCCGAGGGCGAGGACGTGAGGCGCGATCCACGCCTGACGCTGCTGGCGTCGCGCCACGCATCCATCTTCTGGATCGAGTTCACCGAGCAGTGGGATCCGAAGTCGCCGTGGCACGACAAGCGGCTCCGGCTCGCCGTCAACCACGCGATCGACCGTCAAGCGATCAACGAGGCCGCGTGTCTGGGCTTTTGCCCGCCGGCGGGCGTCATCGTGCCTCGGGTGATGGACTTTGCGCTGCAGGTCGAGCCGCCAGCGTACGACCCGAAAAAGGCCAGGCAACTGCTCGCCGAAGCCGGGTACCCCAATGGACTCGACGCCGGGGAGTTCGCGGCGATCCCGGGTTTCGCCACGACGGCGGAAGCGGTCGTAAACTACCTCAATGCGGTCGGCGTCCGCGTGAGGATGCGGCCGATGGAGCGCGCGGCCTTCTACGCCGCCTGGCGCGAGAAGAAGCTGCGCGGCCTGTTCCTCGTCGGGGTGGGCAATTCGGGGAACGCGGCCAGCCGGGTGCAGGAGTTCATGTACTCGAAAGGCGGCTACGCCTACGGCGGCTATCCTGACATCGACGATCTGTTCCAGCAGCAGGCGCGTGAGCGTGACGTGCGCAAGCGCGAGGCGCTGCTGTACCGGATCCAGCAGCTCACGATCGACCGGGCGATGTTCGCGCCGGTCATGGACTTCCGCGCCCTGATGGCCGTTGGCCCGCGTCTGGCGGAGCACGCCATCAATCTGGTGCCGATGACGCCATGGCCGTCCTACGAGGACATGCGGCTCAAGGGCAACTAACGACGCCATGATACGACTCACCGGCATCGGACACGTGCTGCTGCGGGTCAGCGACGTCGAGCGTTCGAAGGCCTTCTATTCGACCGTCCTCGGGCTCCAGGTCACCGAGCAAGATCCCGAGCACGGGGGCGTGTTCATGGCGCTCGAAGGTCACGCGCACTCGATCGATCTCTTCCCGGTCACGAATCAGGACGACTCGGCGCCGCGCCCGTCGGGCAGTCTCGGCCTGGGTCACGTCGCGTTCCGGGTGAGCAGCGAGGAGGCGCTGAGGGATGCCTACTTCACGCTGGAGCAGCACGGGGTGAAGGTCACGCGCGCAATCGACCACGTGAGTCAGAAGAGCGTCTACTTCCACGATCCCGACGGCAATATGCTCGAGATCTACTACGAGCTGCCCAACGCGCGGGAAATGTTCCAGCAGGGACGGCACGACCGCGACGCGCCGCTCGTATTCGAGCGGCGGTCCGTCATCACCTGAGCGCCGGGATCACCTCGCGCGTCAGGACGCGGAGCGTCCGGTGCATTTGCTCCAGGGCGAACTGACCACTCGGATTCAGCTCGGCCACGATCCCGGAGAGCCCGAGCTCGTCCCGCAGCCGGGCGAGGCGCTCGGTCAGGCTCGCCGCGGTCCCGAACGCCACGCGGGTCTCGAGGATGTCCTCGTACGTGAGGTTCGTGAGCTCGGCGACCCGGGCCTGACGCCGATCGGCCGGCCC
>WNET01000083.1_pt1 | contig 32303 bp, 34 predicted proteins | sample 5399911 | NCBI WGS metagenome assembly WNET01 (sample SAMN13153333, study PRJNA577476) | soil metagenome | isolation source: 40 cm grassland meadow soil pre-rain plot 2 | place: USA:California | collected 2015-09-08 | reverse complement strand
CGGAATCTTCGTCTTCTTCTTCTTCTTCAGGCTTATCCTCAGAATGCCTCGCTATCGTCAGGCCGCGTTCGGATGGTGCATCACCAAGGCAACCCTCGCGGTGCGATCGTTCCTCTTTCTACTAGGAAGTCTCGTCGCGTTCTTTCAGGGCCGATCGGACGCGATAGATCTCATGCTGCTGGGTGTGATCTGGTTTCCCGGGGTCGAGTTTGCGTCTTCCCTTGCCAATCGTCAGCGCTACATCACTATCGTGGAATGTTGCTGAGCACGCTGAGGAATCGAGGCGCCTCGAGCGCGCGCTCAGGGATCGAGGGCGCGAAGTCCAGCTCATTGTCGTTTCGGGCGCGGGGCACGTGTTCAACTTCCGGCAGCCGGAAGAAGCGCGGCGCGCGTGGGACGCGAGCCTGGATTGGCTGCGGAAACACGTATCCCCGACGTGACGATGTTTACCGGTCCTGCCGCCTGCGGTGAGCTGCACTTTTCCCGCTGTTCGCAGGGCGTCGCCCTCGGGGCACTGGCCGCGGCCGGCCGCCGGCGCTGGCGGTCGCCTCTCAGCTTATCTCCGCATCGTAGCTGCTTCTGGGCCATGTGATCTTTCGGTGACTTCCGTCGTGTCGTTTTCCTTGCTCGGCACGGGGCAAGCACGCTATGGTCAGATAGGCTGGCTGTCCGCTGGACGCCGGCGCGTCACTCCAAGCCCGATCCCGGGCGAGTTGTTCCAACCGAATAGAGGCGGATGAAGACACTCCTGGTCGTCGGCACTGCAGCATTCGGGCTATGTCTCGTAGCCGCCGTCGTATCCGCGCAAGAGGAGCAGTCGCCGCGAGATCTCGCAGCACTTCAGAAGCACATCGTCGAGAAGGACTATCCCGAGCTCTTCGGTTCAACAGCCTATCGGACGAAGATCGAGAAGATACTGAATGTCGACCTCGACCGGGATGGCAATCGGGAGCTCGTCGTCCTCTTCGCGCCGCACTATCGGCAGTCCGCGCCGATCGTCATTTACCGCTTGTCGAAGACGCTCGAGGTGACCCGCGTGAAGGAAGGCCTGGCTCCTGGTCCCTTGGTTCCGCTGAGCGGCGCCTACCTCGACAGTCACTCACTCGGTCAAGGAGTCGACTTCACGCTGAACGCGAAGGACGGTCCGATCGACCGTGAGAAGACCCTGAAAGGCCTGTTCCAGTCAAAATTCGGCGGCATCGTCGAATATCGGTCCTTCGTCCACGCCGACGGACGCACCGGTGAACCGGCGTACGTCGACATGCGACACGTGGACGTGCCGCGTGGGAAGATGAATTGTGAAGAGTTCGAGTTCTCACACGTCGACGGCATCGCAGCAGGCGCTCTACAGGCAGATCCGACGAAAGTCTATCTCGTGGCTCGTGTGGGTCCCGAGCTGTGGCTGTATCACATCTCCGAGTTCCTTCCGAGCGGCCTCCTTCGAAAGGAAGTCCATGTCGAAAAGCTTCCCGTAGACTTCGTACGGTTTGCTCCTGGCACGAACCCGATCCTGCTCTACGAGACGAGTTCCCGCGCTGTTCAACCACTGCGATTTCCGCCGCATTGAGGATCGCTCGAGCGGTCCGGCTAACCCGCCTGGGATGCCGGGACCGCAAGCGCCGGCCGCTCAGCGCCGAGCCGTCAGTTCGATAGGAGATACGAGCATGCTCGTCCCTCGGCTCACCACCGTTTTCGCGTCAGTTCTTGTCGCGATCGTGTCGGTGGCTCACGCGCAAAGTGGCTGCGCCATCGTGTACGGAGACAACTGGGCGTTTCTGTTCGCTACGCCCGAGCGGTGGGTTTCCCAGTGCCGCGCCGAGCGTCAAACCGGCGCGGCGTTGGCCCTCTGGCCGGACGGAACTACGTTCGCTGACGCTCCGGCGGTCATGTATGTCACGGTAAACGGCAAAGAAGATCCGTCGTTGGAGGCCTTCGCAGCGGCGGAGCAGCAGCGCTTTCGCGCGATCGCGCCAAAGGTGAAGGTCATGCCTGCCGGGCCGATGGTGGCCGCCAACGGAAAGCGCGCGCTGGTTGTTCGACTCTCGGGCGATCTCGGCCAGAACCACGAGTTGGTCGCTTACACAGAAGGCCCGACCGCGTACTTCATCGTGGTTCTCTCCGCCAGGAATCCGCAGGCGCTAGAAGAACATCGGCCTGCGTTTCAGGCGCTTCTTCAGTCATTTTCGCCCATGAAGCGCCAGTAATGGCCGCCGACCGCTCAGCGCGGAGCCGTTAGAAGGACAGAATGCCGTTAGCCGATCGTATCCATATCCTCGGGGCTTCAGGAAGCGGCACGACGTCACTCGCCATCGCAGTCGCTGCGCGAAATATCGCCACCGTCATTTGGACGCCGACGACTTCTTCTGGATGCGAACCGATCCAGACCCACGCCGGCAAGAGGGTCGTATTCGAGTTCGAGGACGTCTTCGCCGGCCGCCGGCAGTCGCTCAGATCGGAGCTCTACCTGTTCCCATTCGTGGGAGCCAAGTGGGTAAAAGCTCTCGATGTCTCGAAACAGACGGAAGAATTGATCCGCAGTGTGCCGTGGACTGCGACTCGCTTGTGAAGGACGCGACACCTCGCGTTGCCCGGCCCGCCGCCGAAACGGGACATCAATCGGAATGAGGGAGGGCGGATGAGGACACTGATGGTCGCGGTCGTCGTGGCCCTATCGCCAGGCATCGCAACGAGCGCGGACTCGCCACCGGCCAGGTACATCGATAAAGGCGCATGCCCCTCCGAGTGCTGCACGTACGGCGCCTGGACTGCGAAGGCAGATACTGTCATCCGCGCCACGCCCGATAGGAGCGCGAAGGTGGTCGGGCTCTTGAAGGCCGGCGCCAGCGTCGACGCGATCACCGGCGAAGTTCATACGAGTCCCGCTCGCTTCGTCGTCAACAGGCCGCACGCCGCATACAAGCCTGGCGACGTCCTGTGGGTTTACACCTACCTCGGAGAGGGCCACTTCAAGGTGTGGCGCAATGGAGTCATGCACGAAGAAGACCTGGGCTTCAGTCCCTATGGAGGCTCAGCAGGCTCGCGCTGCGAAAATACGGAGCAGTGCTGGGGCCAGCTCAAAACTGAGCTCAAGTCGAGTTGGTGGGTAAAGGTGAGAAGCAAGGACGGGTGGGAGGGTTGGTCCGACGAGCCCGACCATTTCGGGGGCAACGATGCGTGCGGCTAGCCGAGGCTGCCGGGCTGCAAGCCAAGCGCTGCACTCCCTCACCCATAACGCGCAGGCTGAGCGGCCTGCCGCCAGAACGTCACTTTTACCCGTCGCCGGCGTTTTGCAACCGAACTTCGCGACCAGCGCCGCTAGGTCGCCGAGGAGGACACCGTAGAGGTCGTCCCGCAACTGGCGAACATCCTCGACCGCGAGCAGTTCGTCAGCCTGTGGGAGCGGCCGTGGCCCTTCTCGCCTTCAGAGCGCACCGGGTCGCCGGATAACCCGCCGTTGCAGACGGACGGAGGGGTCGGTCGCTGCGCTCCCTCTCCCCTCCGCCGCTGAGCCGCAGTATCGTTAGGCGCACCAAGCGACTATGGCCTTCATCCTTTCCGATCAGCGGGCTACAGATGTCGAAGCGGCGTTTCGGCGCTACGGCGAGTATCTTGAGCGTCGGCGGCCAGACTTTCCGCGAGGCGCCTATAGTCTTGCGACGTCAGACTGGTACTACGATGGCGACGATCACAGGTGTCCGCATGACGCATGGCTTGAGAGTGTAACGCTGTCCGAGCCCGCAATCGGCTCGCGGCAAGAGATACGGACAGTGGCCATGCACATACGATTGCTCGGTTCCTACCATGATGGACACATCGAACTCCGTTACCCGCGCGTGTTTCGGTATCAGCTTCATCTCGATTCGGGGGTCGACGGTCATCGGGACTGGTGCTACGACGAGTTCCGTTTGACTGACGACGGCAATCTCCTTCACGAGATAGAGTGGTCGGGCCGTGGCGCGATAGCGCATTGGCTCATCGAGGCGTCTGACATCGAATTTACTTGGCAGCCAAAGGGCCATGCCACTTCCGGCGCCTAACCGGCCGTTAGAGCGGTCCGGCATACTGTTCGAGCGCCGGCTTTGCCGGCGCAATCCGGATCTGAGGGAGGCAGGAAGGAGCACGTCGAAGGCGTGCGACGACCGTCGGAGGGGGCCGTCGAGGCCCCCTCCGAAATTAATTCGACGCGGTCGGCTTGACCTTCCCGCCGGATTTCTCGTACGACTCGACGGCCTTCTTGAGGTCGCGGTACTGCTCGCAGCTGAAGAGGCACAGGCGGTTGAGCCGCGCGAGGTGCTCCTTGGCCTTCGGGAGGTTGTCGAGCGCCAGGTAGGCCTCGCCGATGTACTCGTGGGCGCCGAGGTGGCGCGGATCGAGCGCCAGCGCCTTCTGGTAGAGCGGGATGGACTTTGCCGCGTCGCCGCCGCGGCGCGTGGCGTAGGCCAGCCAGTTCCACGCGTCGGCGTCGTCCGGGGTCCGCTGCACGGCGACCTCCAGCAGCGTGATCGCGCGCGCGAACTGCCTGGACTCGATGGCCTGCACGCCCGCCGTGTACTCGGCCGTCTGCTTCTTCGTCATCGCCCCGTCGCCACCACCACCACCACCACCACCGCCGCCGCCGTCGGCCAGCGCCAGCGCAGGCAGGAGCAGGACTGCCACGAAGATCCATGCGATACGTCGCCAGGGTGCCGTCATGACCGCCTCCGTTGCAACGTGTGGGCCCCGCGCCGGCTATCAAACGTGCGAAGATCGTCTCGCGTTCCATGCCGCCCGCACGCGTCCGCATCATATCGCCTCCGCCCGGCGAGGCGCCCGCGGACATCCGGCGCGCCTGGGTCGGCCTGACCCTGCCCATCGTCGGCCGCGGCCCGATGACGGGCTTCGGCTCCGGCGTGCTGACCGGCCCGAAGAGCATCCTCGAGCTCCTGTGGCGCCTCGTCACCTTCCGCATGCAGGTGCACGAGGGCTACGCGGTGGACGTCGCCACCGCCATCGACATCCTGGCGAAGGCGCGGCCCGACGCCGCCGCCTGGTGGCGTCACGCCGCGCCGCATCTCTTTCGACGCGGTCACCGCTTCGTCTTCGCCCGCGACTGCTGCCAGCCCGCGGAAGAGCCCTAATCCACGCGAAAGACGCAGTCGGAGGTCAGGCGCTTCACGCTCGTCTGGCCACAGAGGGCCATGTCTCGCCGCAGCTCGTCGCGCAGGATGTCGAGCGAATTGTGCACGCCCTCGGCGCCGCCGACGGCGAGACCCCAGAGCACGGTGCGCCCGACGGCCACCACGCGCGCGCCCCACGCCAGCCCCTTGAGCACGGCGGTGCCGCGGCTGAAGCCGCCGTCGATGATGACCTCGGCGCGGTCCCCGACGGCGTCGGCGATGGCGGGCAGCGCGTCGATGGACGCCTGGGTGCTGTCGAGCTGGCGGCCGCCGTGATTGGAGACCCAGACGATCTTCACGCCCATGTCGACGGCGCGCTTGGCGTCGCGCGCGGTCATGACCCCCTTGAGGCCGATCGGGAGCCGCGTCGTCTTTTGGAGAAATTCGACGTCGCTCCACGTGAGCCGCGTCGGATAGTTGGCGTCGGGCCCACGCGGGTTCGGCGCCTTCTTCATCGCCTCGCGCGGACTCCAGCGCGCGAGGATGTCACGCTCGCGCCGGCTGTACACCTGCACGTCGACGGTCAGGCAGACGGAGAGGTAGCCGGACGCCTCCACCCGTGCGAGCAGGTCCGCCACCCACGCACGATCGCCGTGATGGTAGAGCTGGAACATCTTCGGGCCCTTGCTGGCCGCGGCCACCGCCTCCACGGACCAGCCGCTGGCGCCCGACAGGAACTGCAGCGTGTCGGCGCGCTCGGCGCCGCGGCCCATCTCGACGTCGCCCTCGTCGTGGAACAGCACGAGCCCGCCCATCGGCGCGATGACCACCGGCCACGACAGCGGCACGCCGCAGAGCGACGTCGTCGTGTCGATCTCGCGCGCGTCCACCAGGATGTCCTGGCGGATGGCGAGCCGGTCGAGCGCCCGGCGGTTGCGGCGCTTGGTCAACTCGGTCTCCGAAGCGCCGTCGCCGAAGTTCCACACCTCGAGCGGCAAGATCTTGCGGGCCTCGCGGCGAATCTCGGGCTGGGTCACGAAGCGAAAGCTCACGGTCGGTCTCCTCCTCCTCGCCGGGCCGCCACGTGGCGCTCCAGCTCGTCGAGGGTACGCGGCCAGTCCTGCTTGAGCAGGCGCGAGAGCCCGCGATCGGCGAGCAGCCGGTCGCCGGTCTGGCAGCGCGGGCAGTAGTTGGTCTCGTTCTCCGCGTACACGATACGCTGCACGGGCGCGCCGCAGTCGGGACACGGCTGGCGGAAGCGGCCGTGCACGGCCATGGCGGGACGGAACGCGGTCACGCCCTCGGGGAACTCGCCGCCGGCCTCGCGGCGCAGGCGCTCGATCCAGTCGGCGAGCGTCGCGCGCGTGGCTTCGTAGAGGCGCTTCGTCTCGTCGTCGGACAGCGCGCGCGTCAGCTTCACCGGCGACAGCCGCGCTCGATGCAGGATCTCGTCGCCGTACGCGTTGCCGATGCCGGAGAAGATCGTCGGGTCGGTGAGCGCGCGCTTGAGCGTGTGGCTCTCGGTCGTGAGCGCCGCGCGGAACTCCTCGAGGCTCGCCGTCAGCGGCTCGAGGCCGCCGGGGTCGTGCTCGGCCAGCGCGCCCGCGCCTCGCACGAGGTGGATGGCCGCGCGCTTCTTCGTCCCCGCCTCGGTCATGACGAGCGTGCCCGTGCTGAAGTCGAAGGCCGCCACGCCGATCTTGCCCGGCGGCCGCGCCCCCGCCGCCTTCCAGTGCAGGCGTCCCGCGATCATCAGGTGGATGACGACGAAGCGCTCGTCCGGGAGCGCGAGCACGATCCGCTTGCCGAGCCGGCTCACGCCGGTCACCGCGCGGCCGACGACGTCGGAGAGCGGCGGATCGACGGAGCGCAAGACGAAGGGGTTCACCAGGCGGAGGCGCTCGAGCCGCGCGCCGACCACGCGCTCGCGCAGCGCCTCGACGTAGACGGTCACGTCCGGCAGCTCAGGCATCCTATTGCACTGGCCGCACGAGCGCGTAGACCACCCGGTCGATCGTCTCGCCGTCCTTGGTGACGTTCTTGCGGTGGCGCGCCTCCAGCGTGTAGCCGGTCTTCTCGAGCACGCGCATCGAGGCGGGGTTCCACTCGAAGACGCCGGCCTGCAGGCGGCAGAGGTCGAAGGTCACGAACGCGTACTCGGTCATCGCGCGCAGCGCCTCGGTGGCGATGCCGCGACCCCAGTACGGCTCGCCGAGCCAGTAGCCGATCTCCGCCGAGCGGTAGAACACGTCCCGGCCGAGCTCGACGCCGATGCCGCCGACGGCCTCGCCGTCCACCGTGATGGCGAAGTCCGTCACCGGCGACTGGGCGCTCGCGCGGCCGATCCAGTCGTCCGCGTCGGCGGTCGTGTACGGATGAGGCAGCCGCGACAGGTTGCGCCACACGCGGCGGTTGTTCGCGTTGCGGACGAGCGAGGCCTCGTCGCCCACGCGCCACGGCCGCAGCGTACACCGCGCCAATTTGAGCTCCACAGAGCGGCATTTTCTCACGGTTCCGGGCCGGGCCGACGGCGGCGCGGGCGGAGGTACAATCGGGGCCCTATGCGCCCGGCGCCCCCCATCGCGAAGCGCGTGCCGAAGACCGACGTGGTGCACGGCGAGCGCCGCGAGGACGAATACTCCTGGCTACGCGACAAGAACAGCCCCGAGGTCACCGCCTACCTCGAGGCCGAGAACGCGTACACCGACACCGTCATGAAGGGCTCGGAGGCGTTCCAGGACGCGCTCTACAAGGAGATGCTCGCGCGCATCAAGGAAGACGACTCGACCGTCCCCTACCGGCGCGGCGCGTACGTCTACTACTCGCGCACCGAGACGGGCAAGCAGTACCCGATCCACTGCCGGCGGCGCGACGTGCCGGGCGCGCCGGAAGAGATCACGCTCGACCTCAACCGGATGGCGGAGGGCCACGCCTTCCTCTCGCTCGGCGTCTACACCGTGAGCGACGACGGGCGGCTGCTCGCGTACTCCGTCGACTTCACCGGCTTCCGCGACTACACGCTGCACGTGAAGGATCTCGAGAGCGGCGCCCTGCTCCCCGATCGCGTCGAGAAAGTGTCGTCGGCGGCCTGGAGCGCCGACAACTCGATCCTCTTCTACGTGACCGAGGACGAGGCCAAGCGCCCGCACCGGCTGTGGCGGCATCGCCTCGGCGCCGCCGCCGACGATCTCCTGCTCGAGGAGACGGACGAGCTGTTCCGGCTGGGCGTCTTCCGCTCGCGCAGCCGCAAGGTCGTCTTTGCCGCCGCCCGCTCGTTCACCTCCGGCGAGTATCGCTGGCTGCCCGCCGCCGAGCCGTTCGGCGAGTGGCGGATGATCCTGCCGCGCGAGAAGGACCACGAGTACGACGTCGACCACGGACTCGACGCGACCGGCGAGCGGTTCTGGATCCGCACCAACGGCGGCGGGCGGCGCAACTTCCGGCTGGTGACGGCGCCGATGGACGACGCGCGCGGCGAGCGCTGGACGGAGGTGCTCGCGCACCGCGAGGAGGTGATGCTCGAGGACTTCGACGTCTTCGCGCGCCATGTGGTGGTCCACGAGCGGGAGGACGGCCTGATCCGCCTGCGCGTCCTGCGGCCGGCCGACGGCGCCTCGCACCACGTCGAGTTCCCCGAGCCGACGTACGAAGTCGACGAGGAGGCCAACGCCGAGTTCGACAGCGACCGCTACCGCTTCCGCTACCAGTCGCTCGTCACGCCGGCCTCCGTCTTCGACTACGACATGGAGGGCCGCACCCTCGCCCTCCTGAAGCGCACCGAGGTGCTGGGCGGATTCGATCCGACGAAGTACCGCAGCGAGCGGATCCACGCGACGGCGCCCGACGGCACGCGGGTGGCGATCTCCCTCGTGACCCGGGCGGACGCGCCGCGCGACGGCTCGAGCCCGATGCTGCTGGCCGGCTACGGCGCCTACGGTCTGCCCTACCCGGTGAACTTCTCGTCGAGCCGCCTGAGCCTGCTGGACCGCGGCGTCTCGGTCGCCCTCGCGCACGTGCGCGGCGGCGGCGAGGGCGGCAAGCGCTGGCACGACGCGGGCCGCATGCTCGCCAAGCCGAACACGTTCACCGACTTCGTGGCCGCCGCCGACCACCTCGTCGCGCAGGGCTACACCGCGCGCGACCGGCTGGTGATCGAGGGGGGCAGCGCGGGCGGCCTGCTCATCGGCGCCGTGCTCAACCGGCGTCCCGACCTCTGCGCGGCGGCCGTGCTGCGCGTGCCCTTCGTGGACGTGATCAACACGATGCTGGACGAGTCGCTGCCGCTCACCGTCGGCGAGTGCGAGGAGTGGGGCAACCCGAAAGACCGCGCGTATTACGACGTGATGAAGACCTACGATCCCTACGCGAACCTCGACGGGCGGCGCTATCCCGCGCTGCTCGTTCGCACGTCGCTCAACGACAGCCAGGTGATGTACTGGGAGCCCGCCAAGTACGTGGCGCGGCTGCGCGCACGGTCGCCCGAGACGTCCGTGCTCTTCAAGATCAACATGGCGGCGGGCCACGGCGGCGCCTCGGGCCGTTACGATTACCTGCGCGAGATCGCCTTCGACTACGCCTGGATCCTGGGTCGCCTCGGAAGGGCCGCGTGAAGATCGCGCGCCTCGAGCACCTGCACGCCGACGCCGGCAAGGGCGCGCTCGACTTCCTCAAGCTCACCACCGATGACGGCGTCGTCGGCTGGAGCGAGTACAACGAGACCTTCGGCGGCGTCGGCGTCAGCGCGGCCATCGACGGCCTGGCGCCGCTGGTGGTCGGCAAGGATCCGCGCGCCCGCGAGGCCATCGTCACCACGCTCTACGCCGTGCGCCGGCAGGCGCCGGGCGGCGTGATCCAGCAGGCCATCGCCGCCATCGAGAACGCGCTGCTCGACGCGCAGGCGCGGGCGCTCGGCATTCCCGTGTACGAGCTGCTCGGGGGGCCCCAGCGCCAGCGGCTGCGGCTCTACTGGTCGCACTGCGGCTACTTCCGCCTGTTCGCCTCGCAGCAGATGCAGATCCCGCCGCTGCGCGGGCTGCACGACATCGTCGCCCAGGGCAAGGAAGTCGTGGCCAGGGGGTTCACGGCGCTCAAGACCAACATCTTCCTGTTCGACGCGGGCGCCCCGCACGCGCACATGCCCGGCTTCGCGCGCGCCGACTCCGAGGTGCCCGGGCTCAACGCCGAGCGCCGGATCATCGGCGCGCTGCGCGACCAGCTGGCGGCGTTCCGCGAGGGCGCCGGCCGCGACGTGGACATCCTGGTGGACCTCAACTTCAACTTCCGCACGGAGGGCTTCGTGAAGGTCGCGCGCGCCATGGAGCCGTTCGACCTCTTCTGGGTGGAGATCGACTCCTTCGACCCGGCCGCGCTGCACGACATCCGCTCGCGCATCGACATCCCGCTGGCCTCGCTCGAGAGCCAGTACACGCGGCGCGGCTACCGCGAGTTCTTCGAGCGGCAGTCGGTAGACGTGGCCATCGTGGACGCGCCCTGGAACGGCGTCGCGGAGTCGCTGAAGATCGCGGCGCTGGCCGACACCTACGAGGTCAACATCGCGCCGCACAACTTCTACGGCCACCTGGCCACCATGATGAACGCGCACTTCTGCGCGGTGGCGCCGAACTTCCGGATCATGGAGATCGACGTGGACGCCGTCCCGTGGATCGACGAGCTCTACACGGTGCCCCCCACCATCGAGGACGGCCACCTGGTCCTGCCCACGGGCCCCGGCTGGGGCACCGAGGTCAACGAGGCGGGCGTCCGCAAGCATCCCGCGAGGAGACCGGCATGAAGATCGAACGAGTCGAGCACCTGCACGCCGACGCCGGCGACCGCAACTTCGACTTCCTCAAGGTCGTCACGGACGACGGCGTGGTCGGCTGGAGCGAGTACAACGAGACGTTCGGCGGTCTCGGCGTCTCCGCGGTGATCGACGGGCTGGTCCCGCTCGTCATCGGCAAGGACCCGCGCGCGTGGGAGGCGATCGTCACCCAGCTCTACGCGGTGCGGCGCCAGGCGGCGGGCGGCGTCGTCCAGCAGGCGATCGCGGCCATCGAGAACGCGCTGCTCGACGTCAAGGCGCGCGCGCTCGGCGTGCCTGTCTACGCGCTCTTCGGCGGACCCGTGCGCGAGCGCGTGCGCGTCTACTGGTCGCACTGCGGCACCTACCGGCTCGCACGGTGGCAGGCCATGCAGATCCCCCGCCTCAAGACGCTGCAAGACGTCGTGAACCTCGGCAAGGAGGTGCGCGAGAAGGGCTGGACGGCGCTCAAGACCAACCCGATGATCCTCGACGTCGACGAGCCGTACCAGCACGCGCCGGGCTTCGCGCGGCGCAGCCGCGACTTCCCCGAGCTGAACGCGGACCGCCACGTCCTCAGGAACGTCCGCGACCAGCTCGCCGCGTTCCGCGAGGGCGCGGGCAAGGACATGGACATCCTGGTGGACCTGAACTTCAACTTCAAGACCGAGGGCTTCATCAAGATGGCGCGCGCCATGGCGCCGTTCGACCTCTTCTGGGTCGAGATCGACACGCGCGACCCGAAGGCGCTGCACTACATCCGCTCGCGCGTCGACATCCCCGTCGCCTCGTGCGAGTGCCTCTTCGGCCGCCGCGACTACCGGCCGTACTTCGAGCACCAGTCCGTCGACGTCGCCATCGTCGACACGCCCTGGAACGGCGTGGGCGAGTCGGTGAAGATCGCCAACATGGCCGACACGTACGAGGTCAACGTGGCGCCGCACAACTTCTACGGCTGGCTGTCGACGTGCATGAACGCCCACTTCTGCGCGATCGTACCCAATCTGCGGATCATGGAGATCGATCCCGACGTGGTGCCGTGGTACGACGAGCTGGTGACGACGGTCCCGAAGATCGAGAACGGCCATCTCGTGCTGCCCACGGGAGCTGGCTGGGGCACCGAGGTCAACGAGGCGGCGGTGAAGGCGCATCCGCCGAAGAGGCGCTGATGGCTGCCGAGATTCTGCACCGTATCGTCGACACGAACGGCATCCGCATGCACGTGGCGGAGGCCGGAGAGGGCCCGCCGGTCGTGATGTGCCACGGATTCCCGGAGTCCTGGTACTCATGGCGTCGCCAGCTCGTCGCGCTGGCGGAGGCCGGCTACCACGCCGTCGCGCCGGACATGCGCGGCTATGGCAAGACCGACCAGCCGGAGCCGATCGCGGACTACACGCTGCTGCACCTCGTCGGCGACCTCGTGGGCTTGCTCGACGCGCTCGGCGAATCGACGGCGGTGATCGCCGGGCACGACTGGGGCGCGCCCGTCGCCTGGCACGCGGCACTGCTGCGGCCCGATCGGTTCCGGGCCGTGATCGGCCTGAGCGTGCCGTTCATCCCGCGCCGGGCGACGCGCCCGACCACCACGATGCCACGCACCGACGACGCGATCTTCTACCAGCTCTACTTCCAGGAGCCCGGCGTCGCGGAGGCCGAGCTGGGACGCGACCCGCGCGAGACCATCCGGCGGCTGCTCTACTACGGCTCGGGCGACGCTCGCCGGGACCCCGTGGCGCCGGGCTCGGGCGACGTCGGCATGGTCCCGCGCGGCGGGGGCTTTCTCGGCGGCCGCAAGGCGCCGGAGACGCTGCCCGCGTGGCTCACGGACACCGACGTCGACTTCTACGCCGGTGAGTTCGCGCGCGCCGGCTTCCGCGGCGGGCTGAACTGGTATCGCAACATCGACCGCAACTGGGAGCTGCAGGCGCCATGGATGGGCGCCAGGGTCACCGTCCCCGCGCTGTACGTGACCGGGGATCGCGATCTCGTCCGAGGCTTCCGCGGCATGGACCGGCTCCTGCCCGCGCTCAAGCACTTCGTTCCGGATCTACGAGGCACGATCGTTCTCCAGGGCTGTGGCCACTGGACGCAGCAGGAGCGGCCGGCCGAGGTCAACGCGGCCATGCTGCGATTCCTGGCGGAGGTGAAGTGATGGCCGTCACCGGCTTCGAGGTCACGCTGCGCCGTCCGCTGGCCGGTGGCGCGCCGTTCGGCGACGTGGGTCCCTACGAGGAGCTGAAGGGCCGGCTGCGCTACGCGATCGATCCGAGTCACGCCGCCAACCGCGGCGTCACCGATGTCGCGCTGGCGCCGAGGAACGCCGCCGGGCTCGTCGAGTTTTCCGCCGACCTCTCGCTGCTCGTCCCCGTGGACCGCGCGCGGGCGAGCGGCCGCGCGCTGATCGACGTCGTGAATCGCGGCAACACGGTGAGCGTTCCCAACTTCAACCACGCGACGCGCCCGGCCTTCACGGCCGGCTCCGATCCGAACCCGCCGATCGACGTCGGCGATGGATTCCTGATGCGCCGCGGCTACGTCGTCGCCTCGTGCGGCTGGCAGTTCGATCTGCCCGACGTGCCGGGCCTGATCCGGCTCCACGGCGTGGAGGCGCGCGAGCAGGGCCAGCCGCTGCGCGGTCGCGTGTACGTGCAGCTGCAGGCGCCGGAGGACGTCGCTGACTTCCTGCTCTCCGACCGCGCTCACCACGCGTACGCCGCCGCCGATCTCGACGAGCGGGACGCCGTGCTGACCGTGCGCGACATGCCCGACGCCGAGCCGGAGGTGATTCCGCGCGGGAAGTGGAAGTTCGCGCGCGCCGAGAACGGCCGCGCGACGCCGGATCCTCGCCACGTGTGGCTGGAGGGTGGCTTCACGAAGGGCCGGCTCTACCACGTCGCCTACACCGCCACCGGCGCCCAGGTGGTCGGCCTCGGACCGGTCGCGCTCCGCGACTGCGCCGCGTGGCTCAAGAGCGGCGAGGCGCCGGTGCACGTGCGCCGGGCCTACGCGTACGGACGCTCGCAGACGGGCCGCCTGCTGCGCACGCTGGTCCATTACGGTCTCAACGACGACGAGCGCGGTGACGAGGCATTCGACGGCGTCATCGCCAACGTCGCGGGCGCCATGCGCGGCGAGTTCAACCAGCGCTTCGGCCAGAACAGCAAGGACCGGCCGTGGACGATGTGCCACCTGGAGCCGTTCCGGGTCGAGCCGCGCGGCCGGCTGAGGGTGATGTACACGAACACCTCGGCCGAATACCATCGCGGCGACGCGTCGCTGGTCCACACCGACCCCGATGGCGCGCGCGACCTCGAGCACGGTCCGAGCGTGCGCGTCTACCACTTCGCGGGCACGGAGCACGGGACCGGCGTGTGGCCGCCGACGGACACGCAGCCCGCGCCGGCCGATCCGCACGGCTGGGTCGACCGCTCGCAGAACCTGCGCGGCGTCGTGAACTACGGCCGCCTGCTGCGCGCGTGCCTGATCAATCTCGACCGCTGGGTGACCGACGGCATCGCGCCGCCGCCGAGCCGCCATCCGCGCGTCGCCGACGGCACGGCGGTGGCGCCGGAGACGCTGGCCAAGACGTTCGACGCCATTCCCGGCGCGCGCTACCCGCGCCGCCACGCCCGCCCGCTGCGCCAGGACTACGGCGCCGACGCCGAGATGCGGCGGATCACGGTGGCGCCGCCGAAATCGGGCGCGCCCTACGGCACGCGCGTGTCGGCCGTGGATAGCGACGGCAACGAGGTCGGCGGCATCGTCCTGCCCGAGCTGGCCGTCCCGCTCGCGACCCACACGGGCTGGAACCTGCGCCACGCCGACATCGGCGGCGTCGAGCAACTGCTCGTCTTCGCCGGCGCCACGCTGCCCTTCGCGAAGACGCGCCGCGAGCGCGCGGCCTCCGGCGATCCGCGCCCGGCCATCGCCGAGCGCTATGGGTCGCGCGACGACTATCTCAAGCGCGTCCGCGCGGCCGCCCGCGCCCTCGTGGAGGACGGCTACCTGCTGGAGGAGGACGTCGAGACGTCGCTGACGTTCGCGGCGCGGATGTGGGACGCCTTCGCATGAGCAAGCCGAAGACGTTCTCGCTGCACTGGGGCAGCGGCGTCATCCAGGAGGAGGCGCAGATCGAGACGCCCTACCACCGGCCGACGGTCCAGCTCCTCAAGTTCACCCGCGGCGAGGCGGCGGGATCGTACGAGATCCGACTCTGCCACTACGACCGGAAGGGCCGCTTCCAGCGCTCGCCGCTGATCCTGGATGCGGCCGACGTTCCGCGGCTCGGTCGCGCGCTACGCCGCACGCCGAAGCTCCGGCGGCTGCTGGCTCCGCTGACCCGCTAGAGCAGCGGCGCCAGCGCGGCGCTCGTGTCCTTGCCCGCGACGACGGGCACGACCTCGAAGCCGATCAGATCGGACCACTGCGCGACCCAGCGCTGCAGCAGCGTGACATCGTCGCACTCCATCAGCTGAAAGCAGCGCCCCATGTCGGCCTGCACCCAGCTGCCGACGAAGGCGAGCCCGTCCGGCATCTGCCGGCCTTTGTCGCGGAACCGACGGTAGACGGCCTTGCCGTCCTGGTTCTTGAACGTCTCGATGACCATGAACAGCATGGCGCCCCCTCTCGCTCAGTCGCCGGCGCCGCCGACCTCCGGATGCAGCCCGAACTTCTCGGGCATCGGCAGCCCGGCCGAGCGCCGCTTCTCCACGCGCGCTTCGATGCCCGCCCAGTAGCATTTGGCGAAGCAGGCGATGTCGTGCGTCTGGCCGGCGTCGACGTCCAGGTCGAGGTCGCCGTTGACGCCGACGCTCTTGAGGTGCAGCGAGCCGCAGCGCGCGGCGCCCCATCAACGGTCGACGATGGCGACCGCGCGGGTCCAGCCGGCGGAGGCGCCGCGGATCTTCACCGGGAAACAGGCGATCGTGAAGCCGTGGCCGGGTAGCGCCTCGAGGTTGTGCAGCTTTTCGAGGTGACAGTAGCCGATCTCGCGCCCGGCCTTGTGCCCCTCCCAGATCAGCGAGGCGTCGCCGGTCTTCTCGAATTTCGCCTTCGTGTGAACGAACGGCGCGTCCCACGACCAGGCATCGGTGCCCGTCACGCGCACGCCGCGCTCGAGCAGGTACAACGTCGCCTCCCGGCCCATGCCCGCGCCCGCCTCCACGTAGTCGGGCTTGCCGTAGGCCGAGCCCGCGCGCGTGTTGACGACGACGATGTCGAGCGGACGCAGCGTGTGGCCGATGCGCTTCAGCTCCGCCTCCACGTCCTGCGCCGTCACCACGTCGCCGTCGGGCCGGGCGCGGAAGTCGAGCTTCACACCGGGTTGAAAGCACCACTCGAGCGGCACCTCGTCGATCGTGATCGCGCGCTCGCCGCGGTTCATCGTCGACGCGAAGTGGTACGGCGCGTCGAGGTGGGTGCCGTTGTGGGTCATGAGGCGGATCCACTCGATGGCCCAGCCCTCGGCGTCCGGCAGCTGGTCTTCCTTCAGCCCCGGAAAGAACGTGGTGACGTCCTTCGCAGTGTCGCGGTGGCGGAGGTACTCGATCTTCGGGCCGTAGCCGGGCGGATCGGAGACCACATCGTTCTCGATCGGCATCGACAGGTCGACGATGGTTCTGGCCATGCCGGGAGTTTATGCGATTCTGGGGCGGTGGTCAGGCTCTACCTCGTCCGTCACGGCAAGGCCGCGGCGTCCTTCTCCGAGGCGCCCAACCCCGGTCTCGACGCGACCGGCACCACGCAGGCCGAGGCGATGGCCGAGCGGCTCGCGCCGCTGGGCCCGCTGCCCATCGTCACGAGCCCGCTGAAGCGCACGCGCGACACGGCGGCACCGCTCGAGAAGCGCTGGCGCTTCACCGCGCGGATCGAGCCGGCGGTGGGCGAGATCCCGTCGCCGATGGAGGATCCGGCCGCGCGCGGCGAGTGGCTGCGTGGCGTGATGGCCAGCGTGTGGTCGGCTCAGCCGGAGGACCTGAAGCTCTGGCGCCAGGACGTCGCCGGCGCGCTGCTGGCGCTCCAGCGCCCCACCGTCGTCGTCACCCACTTCGTCGCCATCAACGTGGCCGTCGGCATCGCCGAGGGCGACGACCGCGTCGTCAGCTTCGCGCCCGACAACTGCTCGGTCACCGTGCTCGACGTGGAGGACGGCGCCTTGCGTCTCGTCCGCCGCGGCGTCGAGCGGGCGACCCAGGTGCTCTGAGACCCGAGAGTCGGAGTAGAGATGACGATTGCTCGTAACCCCCTCCACAGATCCGGACGTGCGGCATTACCGCATCCGGCTCCTGCCTTGGGTGACAACGCCGAAGCGGACGAGGGGATAGGGATGGCAGATACGTGCGGGTGGAAGCCACCGGTCGATGTATCGCCTCATCCGTTTCCACGACAGATGATGCGTCTGGCTGCGGCGCGTGAGGGCCCGCCACCAGAGCCAGCCGATGGCCGTGCGGAAAGCGCCAATGCTGCTCCCGTTCATGGGAACCCCGTAGTACCGCACGTGGCCCCCAACGACCGAGCGCAGATAAGCGCCCACCGCCGGGATGGACTCGTGCCGACGCCGCCGAAGGTCGACCTTCACGACCTTCAGCTTCGCCTGCCACCTCGTGCGCACCGTCTGCCGCAGCACCGTGAACTTCCCCTTCCGCGTCTTCCCGCAACTGTGCGTGAAGCCGAGAACGTCGAAGCTCTCGGGTCGCCCGTCGCCCCGGCCTCGCCGGCTGACCGCCGCGAAGCGGCCGAACTCGATGAGGCGCGTCTTGTCGGGATGCAGCGTCCGCCCCAACCGCGCCAACCGCTCGCGCCGCTCGGTGAGGCACTGCTCAGCCTCCTCCCGATGCTCGAATCCCACGACGAAGTCATCGGCGAAGCGCACGACCACGACGTCTCCGCGCGCCTGCTTCTTTCTCCACCGCTGGACCCAGAGATCGAACACGTAGTGCAGGTAAAGATTGGCCAGCAGCGGACTGATGCTCCCGCCCTGTACCGTCCCCACCGCGCTCCGTGTCCGCGTGCCCTCCTCCAACACGCCGGCGTTCAACCATTTCTGGATGAGTCGCACGACGCGCCGGTCCGCTACGCGGTGCTCGACGAACTTCACCAGCCCCCCATGGTCGAGGGTGTCGAAAAACCCACGGACGTCCGCATCGAGCACCCAGTTCACCCTCTGCGTCGTGATCCCAACCGTCCGCGCATCCAACGCCTGATGCGGACTGCGCCCCGGCCGGAACCCCTACGAGAACCTGAGAACGTCGACCTCGTAGATCGCCTTCAGGACCGCGACGACCGCGCGCTGGACCCGCGTGTCCTCGAGCGCGGGAACGCCGCGCGGCCGGAGCCGCCCGTCGGCCTTCGGGATGAACGCTCTCCGGACCGGCTTCGCCCGGTACGCCCCTCGCGTGAGCCGTCCCGCGAGATCCTGAAGCTTCGCTTCCAGGCTCTCGCCGTCGTGCCCCCACGTCTCGCCCTCGATCCCCGCCGCCACGTCTCGCTTCAGCGCGTGGTACGCGGTGCGCACGTGCTCGACGTCGTACCCGTGGTGCAGGAGCGCCGTGAACCGCTGCTTGCTGTCCCGTTCGGCTGCCTGACGCACTCGCGCGAGCGCACTGAGCGCGCCTCCCCGGCCCGGTGTCCGGAGCGCGTCGCGCTCGCCCGAGTTCCCCTTGGCCCGCCCCCTTCCCTCCACCGCCTCCGCGGCCGGCTCCTCGGCCTTGTTCGGCGGCTTCCCCGGTACTACGGGGCGGTCCGACTGCCCGCGCTCGTCCATCATCGGCGTGTGTCCTTGGACTTCCCGCTGCGGTCTGCGGCCCCCTCGGCCACCGACGAACGCGGGCTCTCCTGGTTCCCGTCCGCGGTGCTTGGATATCTGCGCAGGGTCTTTGACCGCGCAGGGTCCGTCAGCGCCTCGCGATATCGGCACTGCCGGCGTGGCCTTCCGCTTGTCTCCCCAGCGTCGGCACCCCGAAGTGGTTCATTGATTTCGCGGCTCCATACCCGGCCCGTACCTCCCCCTGTCAACGCTTCGCGGTCGCCCTTACGGACGCTCACGCATGACTCGGGGCCGGCGTGGCTCGCGACGCCTTCGCCGCATGACTCTTTCATTCACTGCACCGCGCCGGTGTGACCGGCGCACGGAGACCACGATGACCCTGCTGGAGTCACTCTCCACCGACCTGCGGCGCCTGCACGACGTGCTGGACAAGAGCCTCGACGGCCTCACCACGGATCAGCTGCACACGGTGCCCGCCGGCCACCCGAAGGCGAACACGATCGCGTGGAACCTCTGGCATTACGCGCGGACCGAGGACAACGTCGTACGCTTCGTGCTGCAAGACCGGCGGCCGACGGTGTGGGTCGAGGGCGGCTATCCGGAGAGGCTCGGGCTGCACCCCGCCGCGCAGGGCACCGGCATGTCGACCGAAGAGGCGCACGCCCTGCGCATCCGGGACGTGCCGCTCTTCGCCGGCTACATGAAGAAGGTGTGGGCGAGCACCGAGGAGTACGTGCAGACGCTGTCGCCCGCGGAGCTCGACCGCAAGGTCGCCCTCAAGTTCGTCGGCGAGATGCCGGTGGCGCGCGTGTTCGCCATGGTCGGCATCACCCACGGCTTCACGCACTTCGGCGAGATCGAGCTGGCGCGCACGCTGGTGGGCGCGAAGAGTGGCGGCGCGACGTGAGGATCAGGCGTCCGGTCGCCGGTCTCGTTCCTCGCGTATCGCCTCGAGCTCGGCGATCGCCTCGAGGTCCTTCGGCCGACCGGCGGCACGCTTGACGTCGATCAGCCGCTCGAGGGTGAGGCAGCGACAATCGACGCCGAAGACACGGATCATGATCGTGTGCGCCAACAACTCGGCATAGCGGCCGCCGCCCGTGATCTCCCCGAGGAGGTCGAGTGCACCGAGATCGGTCGTCAGCGTGAAGTTGAGACCCCGTTCCAGCGTCTGCGCATCCCAGCGGAACGGCAGTCCCGGCGGCGCGCCACGAAGGTAGGGGTGGTAGGGCGTGAGCGCGAGCGCCAACCGATCCAGATTGGGGCGGCGGCGCTCGTAGACGACGTCGACGTCGGCGGTGAGACGCGTCGAGCCGTGCACCGTTGCCGCAACGCCGCCGACGAGAATGAACTCCACCCCGCTCTCCGACAGGACGCGGAGAAGCGCCTTGAAGTCCGTCATCGGGCTCCGGAGGCGCGGCCGGTCCGGCGGAGCTCCTCGGCGAATTCCTGGAGCTGGATGAGAGCCTCCAGGCGCTGCTCGATCGACCGGCGCAGGCTCTCTCGGATCAACGAACGATCGACGTGCCGCTTGTACGCCTCGATGACCGGATCCGACTGCGACATGACATCAGGATAACGCAGACACGGATGCGAAGCGCTCCTTGCCGGATCACCTCACCAGGTCGCGGAGCTCCGGCACCACCCACAGCGGGGGCCGCCCCGCGTGCACGCGCAGGATGTTGTCGAAGGCGTTGCGGAAGGCCTTCGGCCAGTTCTCCCACGTCGGCCCCGCCGTGTGCGGCGTGATCGTGCAGGTGTCGACGTTGAGCAGCGGGTTGTCCTTGGACGGCGGCTCGTCGACCATGACGTCGAGGCCGGCACCCGCGATGCGCCGCGTGATCAGGGCCTTGTGCAGCGCGCGCTCGTCCACCACGGGCCCGCGACACGTATTCACGAGGATGGCCGTCGGCTTCATCAGCGCGAGCTGCCGATCCGAGATCATGTTCTGCGTGACCGAGGTGAGCGGCGTGTGCAGCGTCACCACGTCGGCGGTCGCGAGCAGCTCGTCGAGAAGCACGTAGCGGACGCCGAGGGCGTCTTCCTCGTGCTCGGGCAGGCGGATGATGTCGTAATAGACGATCTTGCACTCGAAGCCGCGCAGCCGCCGCGCCACCTTCTTGCCGATGTTGCCCAATCCCACGATGCCGACCGTCTTGCCCTCCAGCTCGTAGAGGCGCGTCTCGGCGAAGTCGCCCACGCGCCACTTGCCGGCCGTCACGTTGTTGTGCTGCCAGTGCAGCTTCTTCAGGGTGGCGAGGATCAGCATCATCGCGTGCTCGGCCACGGCCACCGAGTTCGCGCCGCCGTTGTTGGCGACGGGCACCCGCGCCCGGCGCGCCGCCTCGAGGTCGATGGTGTTGTAGCCGGCGCTGATGAGCTGCACCAGCTTCATGGTGGGCGCGGCCGCATAGAAGTCGGGCCCGAGCGGGTTGCGCGCGAAGCCCATGAAGTAGTCGGCGCCCTTGACGGCGGAGAAGAACTCGGGCCCGGTCGGCTCGGTCACGACCAGGTCGAAGCCCGCGGGCTTCATCTCCATGAGGACGTCGAGCAGCGCCTTGGGGAACTTCGGGGCGAAGACGATGCGGGGCATGCTAGCTCCTCTCCGAGCCGACCACGCTCACGAACGAGACGCACTCGCCCGGCGCGCCGCCGAGGTTGTGGGTGAGGGCGAGCTTGCGCCCGCGCGCGACGCTGGCGATCTGCCGCTTGCCCGCTTCGCCGCGCAGCTGCAGCCAGCACTCGAACAGCATGCGCAGCCCCGAGGCGCCGATCGGATGACCGAACGACTTGAGGCCGCCGTCGGGATTGACGGCCAGCTCGCCCTCGAGGTCGAAGGTGCCGGCGAGGACTTCCTTCCACCCGGTGCCGCGCGCCGCGAAGCCGAGGTCCTCCATGAGGACCAGCTCCGTGGGCGTGAAGCAGTCGTGCACCTCGGCCATGGCCAGCTCCTGGCGCGGCTCCTTGATGCCGGCCTGCGCGTAGGCGTCGGCGGCGGAGGCCACGACCTCGTTGAACGTGGTGTAGTCGTAGTCGGGATCGATCGGCCCCGCCGCCGGCCCCGCCACGAACGACAGCGCTTTCACGTAGAGCGGCTTGTCGGTGTAGCGATGCGCGTCCTCGGCGCGAACGATGATGGCCGCCGCCGAGCCGTCGCTCACGCCCGAGCAGTCGAAGATGCCGAGCGCGCCCGCCACCAGCGGCGAGCACGCGATGGTGTCCTTGGGCACTTCCTTGCGGAACTGCGCGCGCGGGTTGAGGGCGCCGTTCTTGTGGTTCTTCCACGCGATGCGTGTCATGACTTCCTTCAGCTGCTCGTCGCTCACGCCGTACTTCTTGGCGTAGGCGGGCGCGAGCAGGCTGAACATCGCGGGCGCCGTCATGCCGGCCGCGGTGCCGTCGCCGACCGAGCGTGTGCTCGGCAGCCCGGAGAAGCCGGAGTCCTTCAGCTTCTCGACGCCGATGGCCATGGCGATGTCGTAGGCGCCCGCGGCCACCGCGTAGCACGCGTTGCGAAACGCCTCCGAGCCGGTCGCGCAGAAGTTCTCGAGCCGGCTCACCGGCTTGTAGTCGATCTTGAGCGGGCGCGAGAGCGTCAGACCGCTCTGGCCCGAAAACAGCGTGCCCAGCCAAAAGGCGTCCACGTCCTTCAGGTCGATCCCGGCCGACGCTGTCGCATCTTTCGTCGCGTCGACCAGGAGGTCGCTGACGCTCTTGTCCCAGCGCTCGCCGAACGACGTGCAGCCCATGCCCACGATCGCCACGCGGTCGCGAATCCCGTTGCTGGCCATATGCCCTCCCGCACGTTGACGGTCGCTGCCGATCGAGTGAGGAGACCCTACCACGGCTTCTCGGCGCCGTTGACTGGTCGAGCGCGGGATCTCCGCTGGGCGATAACCGGCCGCGAGAGCGCGGGCTGGTCAATCGCTGACCAGGACCGGGCTCGGATGGAATCCTATCTTAATGAAATCGTGGACATTCCATACGGCACGGTCGTTGCCCGTGTATATGCGACATGGTCGCGCAAACTCAGGCGCCTCGACGACGCCTGCGAGCAGCCCTGCTCGCGGGATTGGCGGCCCTGGCGCTCGCACTTCCCTGCGAAGCGAGGCACAGGGCGAACGCGCCCGCGCCGGCCCCGCAATCGGTCGTGGCGAGCTACCAGACGCGGATCCATCCCATCCTGGTCACCAAGTGCGCGGCGTGCCACACCGGGACGCCCGAGCGTCCGCTGTACTACTTCATTCCGGTCCTGAATCTCTGGAGCCAGCCGTTCATCGAAGACCACATCCGCCAGGGGCGGGTGCAGTTCGATTTCTCGAACGGGTTCCCCGCCGGCCGCGTCGGCGCAGCCCACGAGTTCATCGCCCGGCTCCGGAACTCGGTTCAGGACCGGAGCATGCCGCCGCTCGAGTACGCGCTCGTGCACTGGACGCATCGCCTGACCGAGGAGGAGCGAAAGGCCATCCTGAGCTGGGCCGAGGCCGGCATCGCGGCGCTGAACACGGTGCGCAGCTCGCGCGAGATGGCCTCGGTGGACGCTCCGGAGATTCCGGCGCAGATCGCGGCGGCGATCGCACAGGCGTGCCCCCTGGCGGATCGCAAGGACGCCAGGGCACGAGACGCCTGCGCCGAACGACTGGCGCGGTCGGAGATCTTGAAAGCCCGGATGCAGGAGCCGTTCCTCTGGGGCGGACAGAAGGTCGCGGGGGACTACGACCTGGAGCATTCTCCATCGAATCGCTTCAACCCGCTGGCGTGGCGCAAGATGTACCTGTCGCTCTTCATGTTCGACGGGAACAACCGCGTGGAAAAGGTCGGCGATCAGACGATCATCCACATGCCGGCCCAGTTCCGAGGGCAGCTCGACTCCGGCGAGTACCCGTATCCCTTCTGGCACTCCGAGAAGAAGTGGGACGACTACAACTACTCGACCGAGGTGATGCTCGTCTACCGGGAGGGCAAGCTCCGGGGCGCCTTCCGCTCCGCCGTGGCGGACAAGACCCGGCCGAAGGTGGTCAGAACGTGGGATCACAAGTGGCACTGGTTCAAGCCGGGGGCCACGCACGAGGCCACCCAGACGGAGCCGCGGGTCACGCTCTACTCGAGCCTGTTCACGCCGAAGAACCCGCACGTGAAGGAGCTGGATTCGGCGTACCGGAAGCTCGCACTCGGGTTCAACCGGTACAAGTGCTTCGAGTGCCACACGCCGGCCAACTACGCCAAGATGAACATGCTGGAGTTCTTCAACTATCCCAACCAGGCCCTGACCGGCCGCAACCGCATCATCGCGGTCCTCGAGGACAACGCGATGCCGCCGATCGACGGCATCGAGGATCCCCGCGACCGCCAGACCCTGCTCGAGCTCGCGCGGGACTTCAAGCGAATCGCCGACGAGGCACTCAAGTTCGAGAACGAGAAGCTAGAGGACAGCCTGACCGGGCCGGTCCGAAATCCCGCGAGATAGATCAGAGCGCGCGGAGCGGCCGCGCCTTCCAGAAGTAGTTGTGGATGCCGTTGGCCGTGTAGAGCCGCCGGAAGGTCAGCTCGACGCGGTCGCCGATCTTGACGGCCTTGGGATCGACGTCGGTCATCTCGCACTGGAACCGTCCACCGCCCTCGAAGTCGACCACGGCGACGACGACGGGCGGCGACATCGAGTACGCCAGCCGGTCCACCGTGAACGTCGCGATGGTCGCCGGCACGTCGCTGAGCCGCTCCGGCGTCATGCGGTCGATCGCGTGGCACTTCACGCACACGCGCTGCGGCGGCACGTGGCGCGCGCCGCACGCCTGGCAGCGGCTGCCGGTGAAGGCGTATTTCCAGCTCTCCGAGCGGGCCGAGGCCGGCGCCTCCGGGGGCTGCGGGTCGGGACGCCGCGGCGGCTCGCGGCGCAGGAAGCCGCGCCACGTCAGAAAGGTCGCATACGGCACAGGACCCGAGCTCGCGATCTGAGCGGCCACCGTCGCGGCCGAACGCCGCGCGGCGACCGCCGCCGTCGTGCGCCACACGGTGACGTCGGCACCGTCGGCGAGCGAGACGACCGCGATCACCTGCTCGGGGCGCGCCGCGTCGAGTGCGGCCGCCAGCATGAGTCCCGCGTGTGCCGCGCCCGTGTGGCCGACGCTCGCCGCGAGGTCGTCGGCGATCGCCTCCTTCTTCACGCCCGCGGAGGCGGCCACGCGCTTGTTGGAGCGCGCGTGCGGGCCGGCGACGATCAGCACGTCGATCGACGGCGCGGTGACGCCGGCCTGCTTCAACGCCTCCGCCAGCGCGGCCTCGCCGAGCGGCACGTACGCGTGCTCGCCGAAGCGCTCCTCCCACTGGCGTGACGCCGGCTCCCCCGGCACGCGCCAGCGCTCGAGGAACTCGGCGGTCTGCGACGCGTGACCGAGCGCTTCGGACACGACTGGACCGTCGCCGAACAAGAATGCGGCGGCAGCGTCGCCGCCGTCGCGCTCGTCCCCGCCGCCCGCGAGCCCGGTGCGGACGTCGGCGAGGACGGCCAGCGCCGGCCCGCGCGCATCGAGGGCGGCGCGCAGCGCGCCCGCCGCCGAGCGGACCGAGCCGAGCATGTCGTAGGCGGCCGCGGAGGCGGGCAGGTCGAGCGCGGCGTGGATGGCCGTCGCGTTGGTCTTGTCGAGGTAGGCGGGATCGGCCGTGGCGAAGTAGACGGCTTCCGGCGTCACCGGCACGCCGCGGAGCGCGGAGCGCGCGGCCTCCACGCCCATGGACGTGGTGTCCTCGTCGTACGACGCGACCGCGCGCGTGCCGCCGCCGGCGGCGGCCCCGAGGGCCGCGCCGATGGCCTTGCGGTCGAGCCGCGCGTACGGGACGTACGCGCCCCAGGCGAGAAGGCCGCGCACGTCGCCGCTACCCGACGTGCTGCTTGAGGAACTGGATCGTGCGCTCGCGGGCCTGGTCCGAGCTCGGCTTGTGGAACGAGCCGCGCTCGTCGCACGAGAAGCCGTGGCCCGCCGGGTACACGTACTGCTGGAGGTTCGGGTGGTTCTGCTTGACCTTCTCCCAGTGCTCCTTGGGGATGGACGCGTCGGTCTCGCCCCAGTGGAAGATCACCGGACACTTCGGCTTCTCCGTCGCCGTGTCGCCGATGCCGCCGCCGTAGTACGCGATGGCCGCCGCCACGCCGTCGATGCGCGTTGCGGCCAGCCAGGCCATGGTGCCGCCGAAGCAGTAGCCGACCACGCCGACCTTGAGGCCGGACTTCTGCGCCTCCTTGACGGCCGCGCGGATGTCCTTCACCGTGTCGTCGATCGACAGCTTGCCGCGCACGGCGCGGCCGCGCTCGATGTCCGCCTGCTGGTAGCCCGTCTCGAAGCCGCGCTCGACTCGGTCGAAGATCGCGGGCGCGATGGCCAGGTAGCCGTCCTTCGCGAAGCCGTCGGTGACGTTCTTGATGTGGTGATTCACGCCGAAGATCTCCTGGATCACGACCAGCGCGCCCCGCGGCTTTCCGGTCGGCGCGGCCTTGTAGGCGGCGAGCTTGTGTCCGTCTTCGGCGGTCAGGTTGATCATCTCAGCCATTGATTCCTCCATGTGCCGTCGGGGAGCATCCGCCCCCGACGGTCGGCAAATCGTCAGGCGGCGGGATATGATGCCGCATGCCCGAGCCGATGGCAAAGGCCGTCGCGACCGTGCGGATCGACAACGACCGGGTGCGTGTCACCGAGTGGCGCTTCGCGCCCGGTGCCCACACCGGCCACCACCGTCACGAGTACGCCTACGTCGTCGTGCCGATGACCAGTGGCCCGCTCGCCATCCGGAGCGCCGCCGGCGACGCGACTGCGCAACTCACCGTCGGCGCGCCCTACTATCGCGACGCCGGCGTCGAGCACGACGTCATCAACCCCAACCCCGGCGAGTTCGTCTTCGTCGAGATCGAGCTGAAGCGCTAGCTATAGCTAGTAACGGGGATAGAAGGCGTCCTGGCCGGGCTGGTACGTCGGCTGCCGCTGCGCCGGGTTGCGATTCACGAGCGGCCGCGCGTACATCGGGTGCGTGAACGACCGCACCTCGTGCTCGATCTCGTAGAGCAGCTTGCCCGAGTCGGGGTCGACGATTTCCTGGAAGCGGTACTGGTACGGGTTCGACTCCTGGCTGATGATGCCGCGCTCGTTGAGCCTGGCGTGCGAGCCGCCGAAGTCGGTGACATAGACGGCGATGTGATAACCGTCGTACGGGCGGATCTCGTCGCTCGTCTCGCGGAACAGCAGCGACTGGCCCTGGCCGACCTGCACGCGCGCCGTCGTGGCGCCCTTGTCCTGCTCCAGGCGCGCCGGCGCACCGATGATCTCGCGATAGAAGCGCGCGATGCCGTCGGCGTGGCCGGGCGGCACCGGAAACTCCACGTACGGCATGCCGAGCGTCATGAAGCCGAAGTCGGAACCCGCACGATGCAGCCGGATGCGGTTCCCCCACGGGCACGTCACGTCGGCGTGATTCTTCTCGACGTGGTGGGTGTACTTGGTGCCGCCGAGCCACTTCTCCGCCGCCTGCAGCCGCTCCGGCAGCGCGTCGAAGTCGGACACGACGCAACCGACCCGCCCGCGCGAGTGGTTGGGATTGCCGGTCGGCAGATGGAACTGCGAGCGTCCGAGGTTGATCCACATGTTGTCGAGGCCGACCATCAGATACGGATCGCGGGTGAAGCCGAGCGCGGTCACGTAGAACGCCGTCGCCAGCTGCTGATCGGGCACGCGGAAGTTGACGTGCTCCAGGAAGACGATGTTGCCGACATCCTCTGCCTTGCGATCGAACGTCTCAGCCGCCATGGTCGGTCCTCCAGTGGGGCACAGAATACCATTTGAACAAGGGGGGCCTCGAAGGGCCCCCCTTCCCCCCAAACGTTCGGAGCGCCCCGGCGAAGCCGTGGCGCTCCTCTATCAACGACGCAACGGGCACTACACGACGGGCCAGGGGTAGCGGTCGCCGGTACCTTCGGCGGGGAAGCGACCGAGCTGGGCCAGACGCTTGGCGCGCGCCAGCAGCGTCGCGCGCTCGCGCTCGTCGAGCAGCTCCGTCAGCGCCGACGGCACGCCGTGCTTGACGAACCGACGCAGGTCGTCGCGCACGTCGTCGGGCAGCGGCTCACCGGCGAATTCCCAGATCACCGTGCGGAGCTTGGGATCGACGTTGAAGCACAGGCCGTTGTCGATCGCCCAGATGCGCCCGTCGGGACCGAGCAGGCAGTGGCCGCTCTTGCGATCGGCGTTGTTGGCCACCAGATCGAACGCGCAGATGCGCGCGAGCCGGTCGCGGTGCGCCGTGTTCTCGCACAGGGTGAAATAGTGCTGCGTGAAGTCCGCCTGCACGAACTCCTGCAGCGAGCCCTCGCCATATGGCCCGTCGCGGCGCACGGTGAGCGGCACCAGCCCCCAGCCGAGGGCCTCGGACAGGTGATAGGCCGCGAGCTCGCGCTTGAAGAGGCCGGGCGGGAAGTCCCAGAGCGGGCGCTCGCCGCGCTCGGGCTTGTAGACGGCCAGCGCGCAGGCACCGTTGAGCGTGACCTCGACCAGGAACGTCGCGTTGGTGCTGCGCGGCAGCCGCCCTTTCAGCGTGACGTCGCCGCGCCTGAGGAGCGTCGCGACGTCAGCGGACGACGTGGCCATTGCTCCGCGGGCAGACGTGACCACCCGGATCTTTGGGCTGACTGCACATCGGACAGATCGCGCGCCCCGCCTTCACCAGCGTCTCGGCGCGCTCGACGAACGCCGTCGCCTGCGCGCGCGTGATCGCGAAGCGTGCCGTCGCCGGCTCGTCGCCCTCCTCTTCGACGACGGACTCGGCGACCACGACGATGCGTTGGCGCTCCTCGTCCCAGCCCAAGCCCAGCGAGGCCACTGGCCACGCCGCCTCCACCGGCTCCAGCAGGTCGAGGCTCTGCGGCGTCGCCTCCGACGCCGTCGGTAACTTGTCGAGCAGCTGCGCCAGATACGTGGCGAGCGCGCGCACCTGTTCCTTTTCGCTCTTCAGCGTCGCCAGCCGACCGCGCTGGCGTCCCTGGATATAGAACACGCGCTCGCCCTGCGGCCCCACCGTGCCGACCGTGAAGTGATCGGGGACGTCGAAGTCGAACGATGTCATCGCTTCACGAGTGATGCGAGATCGCCATCCATCGCATTCATCGTGAGCACGCTCAGCCCTTCCGCGCGATACGCGATCGCCGTGATCGACGCCGGCGCGATGACGATGCGCTGAAACAGATCGAGCGGCGTGCCGAGCGCATGCGCGACCAGCGTTTTGATCGGATCGGCGTGCGAGGCGACGACGATCGTCTGGCCGCGATGGCGCTCGATGATCCGGGCCACCGTGCTCACCATGCGCGCCTGCATCTCGACGAACGACTCGCCTTCCGGAAAGCGGAACGCGCTCGCGTGCCGCTGCACGATCGACCACTCCGGACGGCGCGCCGCGCGTCGCAGCGAGAGCCCGACCCACGCGCCCACGTCGCCTTCGAGCAGGCCGCGCTCGGTGCGCACCGCGATGCCGCGCGCCTTCGCGAGTGGCGCGACCGTTTCCAGCGCGCGCTCGAGGGGCGAGGAGTAGATGGCGGCGATCTTCGGCACGACGGCCAGTCGCGCCGCGAGCGTCTCGGCCTGACGGCGGCCCTCGTCCGAGAGATGCAGGCCGCGACGGCGGCCGGGCAGCAGCCGGCCGGTCGTCGGCGTCACGCCATGGCGCACCAGAAGCACGAGCGTAGTCGCGGGCTTCGCGGCCGGCATCGAGGCAGCATATCAGCGTGCCGAAGCATCGCAAGGAGTGGCTGGCAGCGCGCTTGCTGGCTCCCGCCGCGGAGGTGCGTCATGCGTCGAGATCTGTCCGAGTCGGTGGTCGTGATCACGGGCGCCTCGAGCGGCATCGGCCGCGCGACGGCGGTGGCCTTCGCGCGCGAGGGTGCGTCGGTCGTGGTGTGCGCGCGGCGCGAGGCGCCGCTGGCCAGCGTCGTCGAGCACTGCCGCGCGCGCGGCAGCGAGGCGCTCGCCGTGCCGGCCGACGTGCGCGAGGAGAGCGCGATGCGGGTGCTGGCACGCCGCGCGCTCGATCGCTTCGGGCACATCGACGTCTGGGTGAACAACGCCGGTGTTGGCGTGCTCGGGTCGTTCGAGGACGTCCCGCCGGAGATCTTCCGCGGCGTCGTGGACACGAACTTCTTCGGCTGCGTGCACGGCGCCCGGGCAGCGCTGCCACATTTCAGCGCACAGGGCCACGGCGTGCTGATCAACATCGCCTCGATGCTCGGCAAGATGGCGATGCCGTACTACACGGCGTACGCGGCGGCGAAGTTCGCGGTCGTCGGCTTCAGTGAGACGCTGCGCGAGGAGCTCATCGGCACCGGGGTCGAGGTGGTGACCGTCATGCCGGCGGCCATCGACACGCCATTCTTCGAGCACAGTGCCAACTACACCGGCCGTGCGGTGAAGCCGCCGCGGCCCATCTACGATCCCGAGCACGTCGCGCGGAGCATCGTGGCCGCCGCGTACCATCCGCGCCGCGAGGTTTTTGTCGGCGGCGCCGCGCGCGCGATGAACGCGCTCCACGCGCTGGCCCCGACGCTGTACGAGCAGACGGCGCGCGCGCTCACAGACTTCGACCATTTTCAGGACCGGGCGGCCGCGCCCACGCCGGGCGCCGTCCTCGATCCGGTGCCGGCCGGCACGGGCGTGCGTGGCGGCTGGCGCGCGCCGCGGGAGAGTCGTCGACACCCGACACGCGCGGTGGCGATTGGAACGGCGATCGTGCTGCCGGCCTATCTCGCCCTGCGCGCGATGCGGCGCCGGGCGGCGTGAGCTCAGCCGCCGAGGATCTCGCGGACCTTCGTGACGATGGCGCCGCGGCCGATGCCGAAGCGCTCGAGCAGCTGCTTGGGGGACCCGCTGCGCGGAATCTCGCGCACGGCCAGCCGGTGCACGGCGATGCCGGCGGTGCCGACGGCTTCCATCACCGCGTCGCCGATGCCGCCTTCGGCATAGTGGTCCTCGACGGTCAGGATCCGGTTGTCGCACGCGCGCGCCGCCTCGAGGAGCGCGGTCGCGTCGATGGGCTTGACGCAGAAGAGATCGATGACGCGCACGGCGACGCCCGACGTCGCGAGCTCGGCCTGCGCGGCGAGCGCCTCGTGTAACGTGATGCCGGCGGCGACGATGGCCAGCCGGTCGCCGTCGCTCCGGCGCAGCGTTTTGAGCGTGCCGACGGCAAACGCTTCGTCTTCGGGATAGAGCCCCGGCGTCTTGCCGCGCGTGGTGCGGATGTAGACGATGCCTTTGCGCGCGGCGGCCAGCTGCACCGCGGCGTCGGTCGCCACGCCGTCCGAGGGATAGAAAACGACGGCCGCGGGAATCGCGCGGAAGAACGCGAGGTCCTCGAGGGCCATCTGCGAGGGGCCGTCCTCGCCGATCGATACGCCGGCGTGCGAGCCGCACAGCTTGACGTTCGAGCGTGAGATGCCGGCCATACGCACCTGGTCGGCCGCGCGCTCGAGGAAGCACGCGAACGACGAGGCGAACGGAACGAGCCCCTGCGCGGCCAGCCCGGCGGCGGCGCTGACCATGTTCTGCTCGGCGATCCACGCCTCGACGAACCGCTCCGGGAAACGGTCCTTGAACTTTTCCGCATAGGTCGAGTTCTTCACGTCGCCGTCGAGCACGCGCACGCGCGCATCGCTCTCACCCAGACGCACGAGCGCCTCGCCGTACGCCTGACGTGTGGCGATCTCGCCCAGCGGGGGCTTACCGGCGATCGGCTGCGGCGGTGGCAGCTTCGTCTTGCCCACGCCGCGCGGTCGTCGGATCGGCGGCGGCGGCAGGTGATGCAGGTGGCTCTCGAGCGACGCGATCACCCGGTCCGCCATGTCGGCGGGCAGCGGCTTGCCGTGCCAGCCCTCTTTCCCCTCGACCTCGGCGCCAAGCCCCTTGCCCTTGAGCGTGCGCGCGACGATGGCCGTCGGCGCGCCGCGGCCGCGCGTCGCGCGCCGCAGCGCCGTGGTGATCTGCGTCATGTCGTGGCCGTCGATGACGTTCACGCGCCAGCCGAAGGCCGCGAAGCGCCGCTGGTACGCCTTGAGGTCGTGACCGAGCATCGTGGGGCCGGACTGGCCGAGCGCGTTGACGTCCACGACCGCCACGAGATTGTCCAGCTTCTCGTGGCTCGCCATCTGCGCCGCCTCCCAGACCGAGCCCTCCGCCATCTCACCGTCGCCGAGCAGCACGAACACGCGCGCGTCGGTGCCGAGCGACCGCGCGCCCAGTGCCAGCCCCACGCCGACGCCGAGCCCCTGGCCGAGCGAGCCCGTGGCCACGTCGACGAACGGCAACCGCGGCGTGGGGTGCCCCTCGAGGTCGCTGTCGATGCGGCGCAGCTGCACGAGGTCCTTGCGATCGAGGGCGCCGGCGGCGGCCCACGCCGCGTACAGCAGCGGCGCCGCATGGCCCTTGCTGAGCACGAAGCGGTCGCATGCGGGGTCGCGCGGCGCCTGGGGATCGAAGCGCATCACGTCGAAGAAGATCGCGGCGACGAGATCGGCGCCGGACGCGGACGAGGTGGGATGCCCGCTGCCGGCCGCGGTGGTCGCGCGCACGCTGTCCACGCGCAGCTGCGTGGCAATGTCCTCCAGCGCCTGCAGGCG
>WNET01000136.1_pt1 | contig 35118 bp, 28 predicted proteins | sample 5399911 | NCBI WGS metagenome assembly WNET01 (sample SAMN13153333, study PRJNA577476) | soil metagenome | isolation source: 40 cm grassland meadow soil pre-rain plot 2 | place: USA:California | collected 2015-09-08 | reverse complement strand
GGCGGGGAGTTCGCAAGTGAAGCGGGTGAGCGGGGCTTTCAGACGAGAACGAATTTTGCTATGTTGCACCGGGGACGCCTCCAAGGTAGGTCAGGATTTTTTGGCGAAAACCCTTCTACCACGGATTCCGTCCCCTCCCCCTTATCCGAAACGATAAACCTCTGTCCTTCCATCACTTACACGCGTTTGCAACAAAAACTCAGGAAGGTCCTGAAGTAAAGAAAGGCCGGTGATTGAACATGGCGCGTAAGCGAACGTATTTCCGGTGGAGGAGCATGAAAAACCAAAGGTCAACCCCTGCCTAATTCCTTGATTTGCTTGCGAGTTTCTCGATTTGCTGGGCTTTTTTGACGACGGTCACGGAAAGGGTAGAAGCCGCGTCCGTCTTATCGATTTCGTTCTTGAGATCGGAGGCCATTTCATAGAGTTTGGCGATATCTGCCCGAAGAGCTTTCTGGTTCGCGAGTTCGATGGCTTTGGGATTGGGCGTGCTCGGTTCCAGGCCTTGGGGAGCATTGGGGTCACGACCGTTGGGGTAAACCTTGGCCCTCGGCGAAGCTCCCGAACCTGGTGCTGGCGCCTGGAGCCCGGCGAGAAGAGGTTCCGCGCCAAAAACGCCGGCAACGCAACACAATCCCGCTAACAAGTGACGTCTTGATTCTGGCATGAGTCACCTCGGTAAAGCAGCGTCCCGACACCTGCGGCGCTCGTGGATAATGCTTTCGCGATCGCGAAGCTGCTCGACCCTACCTTTAGCCCCTTTTTCACGGTTTCGCAAGGCACGAAATAAAGAGAGGGCGAGACGAGTCTTCTTCTCACCCGTCTGTTAGGGTTGAACGAAAATTCCATGTTGCGCCGTGCCGGTAAATCCGGTTCAATGCTGGGGCACAGCGTAAGGGGGGAAATCTATGAGAAAGCAGTATGCATTTTTGGCGGCAGGATGTCTGACAGTCGGATTGATGGCGGCGCTGGGCTCGGCGCAGATGGACAAGGCCTCGAAGCCCAGTCCAGCGGCGAAGGCAAGCTGCGCGCTGGCCGACGGAAAGACCATCACCGTGGATTACTCCAGCCCGCGCGCCAAGGGGCGCAAGATTTTTGGCGGGCTGGTTCCCTACGGCGAGGTGTGGCGCGCCGGAGCCAATGAAGCAACCACGTTCGTTACCACTGCTGACCTGATGGTCGGCGGCACACATGTGCCTGCCGGCAAGTACACCATTTTCGCGATCCCCAACAAGGACAAATGGACGCTGGTGATCAGCAAGAAAACCGGCGAGTGGGGCATCCCATACCCAGGGGCGTCGGAAGATCTGTCGCGAATCGACATGAAGGCGTCGACTCTGCCCTCGACGGTTGAGAACTTCACCATCGCGTTTGACAAGACAGGCAGCGGGTGCACGCTACGGATGGATTGGGAGACGACGCGCGCGTCCGTGGACATCTCCAAAATGTAGCTGCCTCCGATTTCAGGAAGCAAAAAAGGCGCATCCGGCACTTTAGCTAGAGCGCCTTTTGATTTTATTGGCCTGCCTGGCGCGTAAACCGGAACACTAAGAGCTTTGGTGAAGTCGCGACATGCCGCGATCGACAAGCATAACCGCTCCAATGACCATCACGGTGGAAAGCAGCACGTTTGGCGTGACCACTTCGCTGACGAACAGCCAGCCAAGCAGAACGGCGACAATCGGATTGACGTAAGTATGCGTGGCAACAAGCGTGGGAGAGTAGTGCTCGAGGAGCCAATTGTAGGCCGTGAACGCAACAACCGAGCCGAAGAGGATGAGATAGCCAAGCGCCAGCCACGAACGCACTGATACAGATGCGAGCGAAAATCCGCGGTACTCCCCAACTACAGTGCCGACCAGAAGCAGTTGGGCAGATCCAGCCAGCAACGAAAGCGCCGACAAGAGAAGCGGATGCCCGGAGAGATGCGACCGCCTGGAATAGACAATCCCAACGGACCAGGAAACCGCGCCCAAAACTACCGCGAGTGAACCGACAAATACGCCCGGGCCGGAATTGAGGGCGCTTCGGCCCATCAGCAGGCCGACACCACCGAATCCCAAAAGAATTCCGGCCAGAAGAGTGGCGTTCAAGCGCCATTGACGGGCGGTGGCGGCGCTAATCAGAAAGACCCAGATCGGTTCGCTGGCAATGAGCAAAGAGGCAAGGCCGGATGGCACTCTTTGTTCCGCCCAATGCAGCGTGCCGTGGCCAACCAGAAAAAAGAAAAAACCGATGATGATGCTGGCGCGGACTTGTCCCCAGGTTGGACGAAGACGCTTTGCCAGGCACCAGACAAGAAGAATCGAGCCAGCAAGCAGGTGGCGTAGGCCTGCGGTGTAGAGTGGAGGAATCGTCTCGACGGCGTAACGAATTGCGAGATACGTGGAGCCCCAGATGAGGTAAATAGAGAGAAACGCAAGAATGACGGTGGCGCGGTTCAGCCTTGGCCGCGCAGCGGCGACCGGAGCGGGGAGGCTAGCGACAATTGCTGCTGTAGAGTCCGTGGACATGCTTTTCACCTATGAGCGCCAGCGAGGGCAGGGGAAGCGTGGGAACGAACGCCTATTGTTGTAATGCTTTATCGCTGCTATGCTCATTACGGGAGGATAACCGATCCGTTGTAACGAGTCAACTGGATTTAACGCATTACCATGAAAGCGGCTCATAACATTTTTTACGCGCACGGATTCGGCAACGTCGCTCCCTGGTTTGACCTGGCGAACAGCGAGGAGTGGGACGGATTCGGCAAACGCACGGATCATTTGAATGACCGGGAATGGCTGGCGGCGTTCTGGAAACATTGGAAACTTGCCCCCATCTCGTTTGACAGCCCTTCCCGCCGCCGATTGCAGGATCTGCGCGAGCTGCTGCGCCGCGCCGCGCAAAAGCTGGCCGCGGGACACTCGCTGGGCACCGGTGAAATCACAAAACTGAATCACGCTCTCAACGTACCGGTGCGGCAGCGGCTCGTCCAGCGCCAAAATGGGTGGCGGGCAGAACTGCTTCCAATACAGAGGGATGGCAACTGGACGCTCGCGCAAATAGCGGCTTCGCTGGCAGAAACGCTGGCGGGACAGAACGCCGAGCGCGTGCGAATCTGCGCTAACGCGGATTGCCGGTGGATTTTTCACGATCCTACAAAGGCTGGGACCAAGCGGTGGTGCAACGACCGCACCTGCGGCAACCGCGCGCGAGTACGGAGAGCACGGGCAGCACAAAAGCGAAGCGCCTGACAACGAATTTGTGTCCGTTGCCAGGCATGGGAAAAAATCCAATGCAGTTGGATCATGTATTCTTGGGCCGGACGAGTGCTAAAAACTCGTCGCGCGTCTGCTTGTTGTGGCGGAAAGCGCCGAGCATGGCGCTGGTGACGGCCTGGCCATGCTGTTTTTCCACGCCCCGCATCTGCATGCACAGGTGGCGGGCCTCGACGATTACGCCGACACTCTGAGGTGCGATTTTTTCCTGGATTGCTTCCGCAATCTGGCTGGTCATGCGTTCCTGAATCTGCAGCCGCCGCGCAAACATATTGACCAGGCGCGCGATTTTGCTGAGGCCCAGCACGCGCTTCTCCGGCAAATAGGCCACGTGGGCTTTGCCGAAAAACGGAAGGATATGGTGTTCGCAAAGGCTGAAGAATTCGATGTCCTTAACGATGACCATTTCATCGTAGGCCACGCTGAAGGTCGCGCCGTTCAAGACGTGATCCAGATTTTGATGATACCCGCTGGTCAGAAACTTCAGCGCTTTCTCAAAGCGCTCGGGCGTCTTGCGCAACCCCTCGCGATTCGGATCTTCGCCGACCAGCTTGATGATCTCGCGCATGTGGCAGGCGATCTTGCGTGCGTCGATCTCTTGGTTGTCATGTAATAGAATTTCTTCCGTTGGTTTGGTCACGGACGGTTCCCTTCCAGGTTGTCCCCGGCGTACTCGAAACTGTTGTTTCCGGTCTCCTCGACACGGATGCGTTCGAGTTTTGCACTGGAGAAAGATTTAAGGCGCTGAAAAATCTCGATGCACAGATTTTCTGTCGTGGGGACTTTTTCCCGGAACGCGGGCACGTCCTCGTTGAGCGACTTGTGATCGAAATCCTCAAGCACCTGGCGCTCGACAAAGGCATCCAGATCGGCAAGATTAGCGATCATGCCTGTGGCCGAGTCGACGTCTCCGGATATGCTGACTTCCACGACGTAGTTATGACCATGGCCATGGGGATTGTTGCATTTCCCAAAGACACGGCAATTTTCCTCTTCGTTGAGTTGCGAGGCATGCAAGCGGTGCGACGCCGAGAAGCGATACCGCCGGCCAAGCTCAATTTTAAGCGCACCGCTCATGGCTTCCAGGCCCCGTTCGCGCCGTTGCGGTAACAATCGACGAAGAGATCCGGCGATTCGTAGAGCCGCACACGATGCAACCGCCCTTGCGTAATCTTTGGCTCGAGGAGTTGCCAGATGACGCGGGCAATATTTTCGCAGGTGGGAATCTGGCCGGCGAGCTCCGGCACTTCGTAGTTCAAATGACGATGATCCATACGCTGCATGATTTCGCGTTCGAGAATGCCTTTCAATTCTTTCAGGTCCAGCACCATGCCGGTGACGGGATCGGGTTCGCCCTCGATCGTCACCTGCAGCGTGTAATTGTGGCCGTGGCCATGGGGATTATTGCACTTCCCAAAAATGCGGCGGTTCTCCTGCGCTGAAAGATTCGGGTTGTGATACAGGTGTGAAGCTGAGAACTCGATTTTGCGCGTCAGCAGTACCATGGCAATCCGTCTATTTTATCGATTCGGGAGCGCCAATGGCGTATTCCCGGCCCTTCCATTCAATTCTTCCCTTCACGTGGCTTCGGTAGGAGGCCCAGAGCACACCTGTATATAGGAATGCCGCGGGAACATAATAAAAGATGAAGGAAAAAGGGAAACGGTTACGAACAAGTTCAAGGCCGTAGAGGGTCTGGCGGGCGAGCAAAAGCAAAACGCCGGACAAAAAGATCAACGGAAATTTCAGGCCAATCAGAATGAGCGCCAATGGAATCCACGGCAGGCTGGATTCGATCTCGCGAAACGCCGTCCACGGCGTCCCGCCAATCAGACGATAAAGATTTTTCTTCCAGCCCTGCCACATGGCGTCGAACGAGCGGTACATGCGCACGCGAACGATGCCTTTGCCGGAAGCGAACCAGATGCGATGGCCCGCGGCCTTGACGCGCATGGCAATGGCCACGTCTTCGAGCACTTCGCCCGCGACGCCGGCATGGCCGCCGATCGCGTCGTAAACGTCGCGGCGAACCATCAAGAACTGGCCGTTCGCAGCGGCGGCAGGAGATTTCGGATCATTCACATTGTCATAGGAAAATAATTTTGCTAGCCGCACGTAGATGTACGGGATAAGCGCTTTCTCGTACCAGTTTTCAGTCACTTGCTCGGGAGAAAAAGAGACTAAGGCGGCTTCGTGCTCTTGAGCGATTTGCAGCACGCGGGCTGCCGAGTTCGACTGGTGCTCGGCGTCAGCATCCGTGAAGAGAAGCCATGAGCCTTTGGCTTGCTGCACGCCGATCCAAAGGGCGTAATTTTTGCCTACCCAACCGTCAGGTAGTCTGTCCGCCTGTAACAAACGCAGGTGCGCATATTTGGCGTTGAGGGTGCGCACTGCGCCCGCCGTCCCATCAGTGGATTGATCGTCCACAACGACAATCTCTGAGATTTCCGGTTGCCGCCCCAACGATTCGATGCACGTGGCGATGACCGCTTCCTCATTTCGCGCTGGGATGATGGCAGAGACAGTCCCTGGCGAAAATGCCGGAACGAAAGCATCATGTGGGGAGACGTTCTGCTCGCTGGTGGACATTACGTATTGGATGCGGACGGGGCGCTTCGCGACCCAGATTGATTGAGTTAGTATAGCAGTTGGATGGCTATCCTCAGGAAATTAGCGGTATGGGGCGCGTTGGGCCTCGCCGGGGCAGTTTTGGTGCTGTTTGCGATGCCCACTTACCGGCAAGGCGAAGCCTCGGTGGCTGGCAAGACGGCGCGCAACTTCCCGCTGGAAATTGCGGGCAAGCCCGCCCATCTCACCGATCTCAAGGGCAAAGTGGTGGTATTGAATTTTTGGGCGACCTGGTGCCCGCCTTGCGTCGAAGAGACTCCGGCTCTCAACCGCCTGCAAAAATACATCGAATCGCGGAACGGCGTCATTCTCGGTGTGGCTGCCGATGAGGATCCTGCCGCTTACCAAAAATTCCTCCGCGAACAGAGCGTCGGCTTCCTGACCTACCGTGATCCATCCACAAGGGACAATCACTCTCCGATCGCTCAGGAGTATGGAACTTCGATGTACCCGGAGACTTACGTCATCGACCGTCACGGCAAAATCGCTCGAAAATTCATCGGCTTCCAGCAATGGGACTCGCCGGACATGCTGGCGTATTTTGACTCCATCCTTGGACAGGGCTGACGAATCCTGCGACACTAGCTAAAGGCTGTTGCAAAACACAGAGCCCAACCCCTTGATTGACGCGGGTAGCTGACGAAACGACGTGGCAGATCTGCTGGTTCGCTTATCTTTGCAGCAAATTTCTCCGAAAATGTGCACTGATTTCCCCTTTTCCCTTGACAATGTATATATTACTCGATATAATCGAGTACGGTATGATCAACTCTACCTCCCACCAATCCTGGCTCTTCTATTCCCCTCTGGCCAAGCAAGCTGTACTGCTGAAGGATGATTTGCTCGATCCCGTCGATCAACTCTTGGAGGATCCCGCTTTGGTTGATTTGGTCCAGCAATGTCTGGCGGCACGTTCCCCCGCCTCAGCGCGCACCGGGCGACCCGGCATTCCTCCCGATCGCGTACTGCGCTGTTGTGTCATGAAGCACCTGAAGGGCTGGAGCTTCCGCGATCTGGAACGGGAACTCCGCAGCAACTTGGTGTATCGGCGGTTCACCCGCTTCGATGCCGAAGTCACGCCCGATTTCACTACCTTCAGCCGAACCTTCGCGTTGTTGACTCCGCAGGTCACCGAACAAATTAATCAGCGGGTGGTGCGCCTGGCGCGTGAGCAAGGCGTAACGCACGGACGTAAACTTCGCACTGACACCAGTGTCGTGGAAAGCAACGTTCACTATCCGACTGACAGCTCGCTTCTGGGCGACGGTATCCGAGTGCTCAGCCGCAGTCTCGAACGGATCGCCGCCGAGTGTAAGGACGGAGCCCTGAACGTGGTGCATCACGGGCGCGCGGTGAAATATCGCCTGTTGGAGATCGCCCGCGCTGCCAAGTCACTTACGGACGCCAGCAAACAGCGGATGCGGGATAGTTACAAAAAGTTAGTGGGGCTGACCCGGAGCGTGGTGCAGCAGGCCAGCGAAGTGATCGAACGATGGAGGAAGGGACAGCTGAGAGTGGTGGGCAAGTTCCTGCGGGTAGAAGCACAGATCGACCAGCTGCGGCACTTTCTACCTTTGGTGGAGAAGGTGATCACGCAAACCAAGAAACGAGTGTGGGGTGGAAACTGTCACGTGGAAGGTAAAGTGTTGAGTCTGTTCGAACCGCACACCGAAGTGATTCGCAAAGGGAAAGCGCACAAGCCCAACGAGTTTGGTAGGCTGGTGCGGATTGACGAGGTTGAAAACGGCATCGTGAGCGCCTACCAAGTTCTGACCGGCAACCCGGCCGATCTCACATCCTGGATGCCGGCCATCGAACAACATCAGGCTTGCTTCGGGCGAGCGCCGGAGATGGCCACGGGCGATCGAGGTTTTTTCTCCGCCAAAAACGAACGTGAGGCGCAAAAGCTAGGGGTAAAGAAAGTGGCGCTGCCGGGGCGCGGACGTCTCTCAGTCAAGCGGGCCAAGAACCAAAAGGAGCGCTGGTTCCGGCGAGCGCTGCGCTGGCGAGCCGGCTGTGAGGCTACCATCAGCACCTTGAAGCATCCCTTCTCCATGTTGCGAGCCACGTACAAAACAGACCCTGGATTTCAGCGCTACGTGGGCTGGTGTGTGATCACCAAAAATCTGTTTTCCATTGCTCGCTATCAGGAGCGCAGGAGCATCAATGGCCAGGTCGATTGATTCCGCTGCCCAACGACGCAAGCTGCTGGGCGAGATTGCACGTCTAGCAGAGGTCGCTATTTTCGGAACCCTATCGGAAACTTACCGCACCTGCGGACAAGCGGGCTGCCACTGCCAAGGAGATGGACCCAAGCATGGTCCGCATCTGAATGTGAGCTACCGCGGGGAGAAGGGTAAGACTACCGGCTACTATGTACCGAAGGCAGCGCAAGAGGCCACGCGCGAGGGGGTCGCCGCCTGGCAAAAAATGCAGGAATGTCTACGAGAACTGGCGGAGCTAAATAAGGAACGGAATTTGCAGAGTGCCCGCGAGGCCGATTGACGATGAAGTCCAAGTGCTGGTTAACCATGGTCTGCTGGGCACTGGTGTGTCTGGTGCTCGGCCTCATTCAGCAGGCTGGCATGTACCACTCGTCGCAGGTTTCGGGCTCAAGCCAATGGTTGGATCGATGCAGAGAACCCGCGTCTGGCTCGCCCACTGCATCGGTTGTCGAAAGCACGCAATTCGATCCGGCTCGTGCTGGACCGCTCACATCTTTGGTCCTCGAGGATTCGTGGAGTAAGGGAAATATTGGCCTTTGGTCCTCGAGGATTCGTGGAGTAAGGGAAATATTGGCCCACCCGGGCAAGAAACCCATGGGGCACCGAAGACGATCGGAATTTGGCGGTTGCCAGTCAAAGACGGCAGCTCAAAACAACAACGAGCCACCTTGCCCCAGGAGATTTTTGACTCAGCCGACGGAATTTGAAAAATCAGGGGTTTTGCAACACCCTTTAGCTAGCCCTTTCTTCTTAGCTCATCTCAGGGGATTTCCCGATGCGGCTTTGGACTGTGTTTGTCCTACGGATGGGGGTACTCACCGGATTGTTGTGCGGCCCACGTTGAGGTACTTGCTATGGGGAGGATTGATTCCTTGAATACGCGAACTACCGGCCGGTTCGATCCAAGACCAATGGGGGAACGAAGGGATGAGGATTGCTGATCACGTATGTGCGTGGACGCCCAGGATGTTGCAAAAAGACCGTAAGTTGAACCGCTTCCGGCTGTTCGCATGGCTGTCCTTGGCCTTATTTGTCGCTTTATCGAGTGTTCCAGCGGCAGCCCAGTCCTACGCCTATGTGCCAACCCACAAATCGAACTCCGTCTCTGTGATTAACACGGCAAACAATTCTGTGGTCGCCGTCATCCCAGTCGGGGTTCAGCCACTTCAAGCCGCTATTTCGCCGGACGGAGCCTTTGCTTACGTGACTGATTCCGGGTGGTTCCTTTCCAATAACTATGTTTCTGTCATAAGCACTGCCGACAACACCGTGGTGACCACCATACCCGTCGGGCGCTTCCCAGTTGGAGTGGCTTTTACTCCCAACGGAGCTCTCGCGTACGTCGCGAATCAAAATTCCAATGACGTTTCCGTAATTGACACCGCAACGCGGACGGTCGTTGCCACTATCGCAGTTGGGGTGAACCCCTGGGGCGTGGCGGTTACGCCGAATGGTGCGTTCGCCTACGTCACAAACCAGGCCACGAACGACGTATCGGTGATTGATACTAGAACCAACACGGTCGTGGCCACCATTCCGGTGGGTAACAACCCGGCTGGCTTGGCCATCACCCCAAACGGGGCTTTTGCCTATGTTGCAAATTATTTGTCAGCGGGTGTCTCTGTGGTCAGCACGGCCACCAACGCCGTTGTGAATACCATTGCGGCGCCAGATTACCCCATTGCCATTGCCATCACTCCTGACGGAACCTCCGGCTATGTGGCAACCAACGGAAATAACATCGTCGCCGTGATCAGCACTGCCAGCAACAGCGTGACAACTTCCGTCCCAGTAGGAAGCATTCCCAGAGGCGTGGCCATTACTCCAGACGGAGCCTTCGCCTACGTCTCCAATAGAATGTCCAACGACGTCTCAGTAGTCAGCACAGCCACCAACACCGTGGTTGCAACCATTTCGGGAGCGGCGCTTTTCCCAGAAGGCATTGCCATAAAGCCATGACACGAACTCAACGCGATTGGTTGACAGAAGTTGGCGGAAAAGTGGACTTGAATTGCGGCTCAAGCAAGAAATCCGCGCGTTTGGAAAAATCTACACGCTTCAAGCTGTCTGCTCGGAGTAGAGCTGCGTCACAACTGCACTCTACACTTTTGAAATTTCAGCCTGTTACCAAAATCAAGGAGCGTATGGCCGCAGAGTTGCTCCGATTCTTCCAGTCGCGACTAGCTCTTACACTTGCTTGACGGAAAAGAACGAAGATGATTGGTTCTTACACAACCGGGCAAACTTTCTGGGAACAAGCCAGTTTCGCGGAGCCCTCGCGGCCCGAATGGGCCGGATTATCAGAGAGTGAAACCATACGAAGAGCTCAGCGCGGAGACGCCGATGCCTTTGAGCGAATTTACCGCGCGCATTGTCGGCGTATCTATGCCCTGTGCCTGCGTATGGCGGGAAACTCGACGGAAGCGGAGGATCTCACGCAGGAAGCATTCTTGACCGTGTTGCGCAAGATTCAGACGTTTCGTGGCGAATCGGCTTTTTCCACCTGGCTGCATCGCATCGCAGTTAATTTGGTTTTGATGCGCTTTCGCAAGAAGTCCTTGCCGGAAGCTTCGCAAGAAAATTTCGAAGAATCGGATGGCAATCGCTGTGGGCGGCGTGAGGAAGTCGGTGCTCCCGACTTGCAACTGGCTGGCTCGATCGACCGCCTGAATCTGGAAAGAGCGATCAAGCAACTGCCACCGTCTCACAAGTTGGTTGTCGAGCTACACGACATCCAGGGTTACAAGCACAAGGAAATTGCGCAAATCATGGACTGGTCGATCGGCAACTCGAAGGCTCAGCTTCACCGGGCACGCAGGCGCTTGCGCGAATTACTGCAGGAGAGCCTTCACTTGGAATGGGTGCCACCCATGCCGGGGCGGCAGGTGCCTCTCAGCGGGAAATGCGCCTAGCCCACCATAGAAACGAAATCCACTCTATCTCACCATAAATCAAGCTCTTTCGTTCCAAATAGAAGGGAAGCAGGCTCCTCGACTAGCTCAAGAACTGCAACATACCTCACGACACGGTGACTTGTCCGGCAGCCTGTGATGACGCTTGTCGTCGGGGAGAATTCTGCTCGGGGCCCGCCCACGCCCGTCGCAACTCTTCCGCCCGGGTGATAACGCGGTCGATCAGGTCAGCTAGCGGCTGTGCTTTTTTGCTAGTCGACGGACTCGCGCTATTAGGCGAGATCTCCAAGTGCTGGAGCTTGTCGTAAACGGGTTTCATTGCCCGCTCTGGATTGCGGAAGAACTCGGTTCCGCGGACGCGAGCGAAGATCCACCCCATACGTTCGAGAACAGCCTGCCGGTCCATGTCTTGCGGCAGTTTTTCGAGCGGATAGTAGCGATCGCCATCGCACTCGATCGCCAAGCGTCGGCCGTCGCCCTCTACAACCAGATCGATTCGAAAAGCGCCAACACGCCAATGTGGAGCCACTCGATATCCGGCAGCCACGAGACGTTTCATGACTTCCCGCTCGAAAGGAGATTGCGTGCGTTTTTCTTTTTCTTCGAGCGCGTGCATGAGCCGGCTGGGATCTTGGGCGTGCTCGATGAGTTGGCGGCGCAAATCGTCCGGCTTCAAATCATTCTGCGGGCTAAGCGAGTGTACGACCCACATCTGATCGCGTGCTCGGCTAGCAGCGACGTTGAAACGCTGCTTGAATAATTCTTGGTCTCGAAGGGAGAGCGGACCTCGCTGCGCCGTGTCCACGAGCGAGATAAACACAATGTCGCGCTCGTCGCCCTGGAATTGAGCGGCGTTTCCGCAAAGGAGGCGATGGAGTTCGTAACTGTCCGGCGAGATGTGCTTGCGGAGTAGATTATCGATTTCAAGGGCTTGTTCGTCGCCGACAAGCGAAACCACTCCAAACGTGGTGGGTTGGCCCGCGTCATTCTTCTTGTATTCGGGCTGCTCCATCGCGGCGGTCAGCAGTGAGGCCACTCCTAACGCTTCCTGGCGATTGATTTTGCCGTCGCGGCTGGAGCCAGCCACCCGATACGCGATGGTATGAGGACGGAGCTGAACCCGACTGGCATCACGCAATGGCTTGATGCGGTGATCGTAGGAAATCATGTTGCTGAATTGGATGATCTCCGGCACGCAGCGGAAATGTTCAACCAGGCAGGTCGTGCCGCCGAAAGATTGTCGCGCCAGGTCATAGATTGAAATTTGACCGTCGTAAAGATCGGAGTTTGGAATTCCGGGCAAGTATTGGAAGATAAGGTTTTGGATGATCCCCAAATCCTGACCAACCGCGGAGGGGCTTACCTGCTCGTGGTCGCCAACGACGAGGACGGTCTTCCCGAGATAGAGAGCCACAAGAGCCATGACGTCACTCTGGCTGGCTTCATCGATGATGACCACGTCAAAGCGCGTTATGTGAGGGTCGAAATTCTCCACTACCCTGGATAGAGGCATAACCCAAACAGGGACAGCGCTGCGGCACTCGGACATTTTTCTGGCGGCTTCTGCGCGCAGGAGAGAAACGCGGATTCCGTGGCCTTTGCCGATGCGGCGAATGGTGTCCAGCCACCCGACTAGTGCCTGACGCTGGCGCGGCGAAGTGCGTCGAGCCTGGGCCGACCATGCGCGCTTGTCGATCAGGCTTACGGTAACGCGGCGCAGCTGCTCCCGGAGTTTTTCGCTTTTCGTCTGGAGCGTTTCAAGCGAAATACTGGCCCGACGATCCAGTTCGTCGTTGAGCTGGCGCCAAGTCCACGCCGCGGTCGGATCACGCGGTGGTTCGCCGCGTCCGTGTACGCTGGTTCTATTGCGGATGGCGCCTGCCCACGCGGGGGCGGCGCTTTCGAGCTTGCTGAGCAAGGCGCGACGAAGATCGAGGTCCGCCTGGCGGCTTTTGAGTTCGAGGAGACGCTCGTAGGCGTCGCGGTATTCACCGGAATCCTCGTCACTCACGGCGGCAAGAAGTTTGGCAGTGGCCTTCGACGACTTAGCGACGCGCGCAGCAAGCTTGAGACGCGCCTTAAGATCGCGGATCTCTGCCTCAAGTTGAAGCAGCCTCAGTTTCTTGAAGCGAGAGTCGAGGATGGTCAGCAGGGAATCGTTGACCGCTTTGCCGATGCGCACCAATTCTCCATCGGCGCCGACGACGGCAGGTTGCTCAGCAAGGAATTTTTCCCAGCGAAAACCAAGGTCCTCAAGTTGTTGCTGGAGCGGTCGCCAGGTGTGGTTGTGCCAGCTCAAGCACTCTTCGATCGAATCGCAATATTGCAACAATGTTTTTTCGATTTCTTCGCCCACCTCGCTGGCGGGCGGCGTCCCCAGAGTTGCCATCTGGCGATCCCAGCGGCCGGACAGCTCTTCGCGCAGGTTCTTAAGACGCGCCATTCTGCCCAATGCTAGAAAATGCTCCGCGAGGCGCGGATGTATCTTATGGACTTTCGTCGCTTCGATGAATTGGCTCCACGCTCTGTGCGTGAGGAGCGTAACGGAACCGAGCTTGCCGCCATTGTCCAGGTGAGCGAAGATTTCGCCCGCGATGCGCTCCTGATCCTCGTAAGACAGGTTGTCTGAAAGATGGGGACCATGCTTGACGAAAGATTCCTGAGACTTGGCGGCTTCGCGGTGAACGAGACGCACGAAGCTGACCAACTGGTCCCAAGGTACGCGATGTGCATCGCCGTATTTTCCGGCGTAAACTGCGGCCAGTTTCCACTTTTCTTTCCCGGATAGAGGTTCGACGGCCTGCCTCAAGCTGGCGGAGAGTACCTCCAGTTCTTCAGGTGAGCCTTGCATCGCGCCAGATAGCCAAAGATCCGAGCGGAATTCCAAATCCTCCATGCTCAATCGATTCCGCTCGCTGAGGGACCCCTCGAATTCTTCGGGTCCTGGAAGGTCGTGAAGGTCCGGAAGATGACCGGAAAGCTCGCTTTCGTCTTCGCGGGAAAGAGAAACGTTCGTGCGATAGAGGTCTGTCAGTTCACCAGGAGAAAGCGGCACGGGCGCAACTGCTGCCACCGGGCCAGGGATCCATCCGAGGGTCTCCTTTTCTTGCGCGACTTTGCGAGCGGCATCGGCGGGAGCCCAGGTCTTTCCTGAAATAACGATGTCGCGATATTCGTCCGCGCGGCCATCCGAAAGTTGGTTGCGAATTTCTTCGAGTTTTTTCAGAAGCTCCAGGCGCTCCGCTTGCAATTTCTTTGCTTCCATCTCCAGCGAACCGGCATCGGCTCGCGACAATCTCTCCGCAATCGAGCCAACCGCGCTTTCCAATTGTTTGCGGCTGTCCAGATCACTTTCGAGCAGGCTCACGCACAAGGGCCGCAGTTCGGGGACGATGTGATGCCGCACCATTCGCAGGGCCTTCGTTGTATGGCTGGTGACAAGCACGCTTTTTCCTTGGGCCAGCAAGTGACCGACAAGATTCCCGATCGTGTGAGTTTTTCCGGTGCCCGGAGGACCTTGAACCAGCACGCCTCCGTACTCCTCCAGCTGCTTTGCGATTCGCACTTGCTCTGGATTTGCGGGCTTGCTCAGAAGGACTTCGGCGTCCGCCTCATGGTATTGCCCATCGGGTGGCGTACCGGCTTCTCCAAGCTCCGCCACCGGCGATTCCTCTCCAACAATGTTCAAGAGAGACCAGGGCAAGTCTTCGCGAACCCGAAGGTCCGAAAGGATACCTTCGATAGCAGCGGCGAAACCCAGGTTACGGGCGCGCAGAAATAAAATGGGATCGCGCCCGATACGCGGATCGCTCTGGTCTTCGTCCGGCGCCGCATCTTCGATGAGCTCACCGCGCGGAGACAATTGCACTACCAGCCTCTTGAGAAATCCCGACGTCGAACCGTTCATCAGGGGATGAAATCCCCCTTGCTCCAGGTCTTCGCGGCACCGGCCTATCGCGCGTCCATCGACATCGGCCATCGACTGAAAAAGCGCTGAATAAAGCTCCACGGGATAGTCAGCTTCAGAGAGCGTGAATTCCGGAACGGCCGCATTGAACTGCAGTTGGAGTCGTTGGAGGAGGATCGGGTGGTAGATGGTACCTTCAGGGCGGGACCAACTCAGGATTCCGTCACCAAGAACAAGCTCGACACGCTCCGCCTCCCGATCGATGCGCCCATACAGTGCGTACAAAACTTCAAAGATCCTCATCGCTCGACGAGCGGGCTTTTCGTTTTTCGCCCACTCGTCGCGCGAGATCTTCCAACGTTGCAGAGCCGCGGACCTGGCCCGGTCGTCATCGAAGTTCACGATGCGAGGATTTCCTGCCGCGTCAGATTCCTCACGCGTTTGGCGCACGAGGATGTCTTCGGAAGGGTCTTCCCACCCCGCTTCAAGCCATGCGGCAATTTCATTAGCTGGCTCTGGGGGACGAGTAAGCGCTGGACGCTGGACCTTCAGAACGAACCCCTCGCCGTCGTCGGTGGCGGACTTCGCCTCCTTCGCTTTGGCTCTTGAAGGTCCAGGCTTAGCGGCTCCTCGTTTTATCGACGGATGCTCGGGGAGGTTGTGCAACCAGAGACTCCATAACTGTTCGTCAACCCGGCGCTTGGCCGGGTTGCGGTGCTGGTTGAGTGCTTCCAGGTAGCGGAAGACGCGCGTGAGCTTGTCACGGGCAATCCGGAGTTTCTCGGGGTCCATGTTGGCTGCCTTTTAGGGACACCTTTATTGGGCTAGTGCTGGCTGCTGGGGGGGCCTCAGAATATCAGCGTCCTATGGAGAATCACAACGTCCTAAAGGGGTAGAACACCGAGCTGAGAAATAGGTTGCACTTAGTTGCAATGCGCTCGTACGCAAATTTACATAGGACGCCGTAGTTTTGACTCGGCTATTGGGCAATTTCTTTGGCGTCGTTGTACTCTAAGACGCAGAGCGGCCGTATTTTTGCCAAAAAAGTGAACAAGGCGCGGAGATTGCTGAGCAAAAAGCGGGGAAGGCTGCCCAGTTGAATTCACGGGGGTAAAGGCTCTTAGTAGATGTAGTACTGACCTTTCCTATCCGCCCCGGATGGTCACCCCGCGAGTTCGAATTCTGTCCCGCACCGGGCTGCCAACAATCAAGTTCATCTTCCGTATGCGGAGGCTCCCATGATCTCCAACGCCCTGCTCCGTTTCAAGGGACGTCTGAAACCTCATTTTCTACTGATTCTGGCCGTGGCAACGGTGGCTCTGATCATCATCGGTTGCGGCGGCAATACTCCCACGATGCAAAGCTCAAGCATGGGCGCGATAAGCGTGTCCGTGAGCGACCCGCCGTCTTGCATGGCGGCGACGCCCGGCGCTACTGGCGTGCCCGATGGAGGCACGGCCGCGCCCGGTGGCACATTTTCCAGCGTGTTCGTGACAATTCGCTCCATTCAAGCGCATGTCAGCGCGACTGCGGACGACACCTCTTCGGGCTGGCAGGAACTCGCCCCACAGCTGGTTTCCGCTCCCGTTCAAGTCGATCTTTTGCATCTGCCGGCGAAGGGGCAATGCCTGCTCGAGCAACTTGGCTCGACCTCTCTGCCTGCGGGCGATTATCAGCAGATTCGTTTGATTTTGCTGGCAAACGCAGCTCCGAGCGGCCCGGCGCCGTCAACCGACAGCAACGCATGCTTCAAGCCGCTCGGCGGCGACGTCTTCAACTGTGTGGTGGATAGCAGCGGCACGCACATGCTGGATTTGAGCAGCCAGGCGAACACTGGGCTGAAAATTCCGCCCGGGCAAATCATGGGTGGCCCGATCCATGTGGCTGCGGGGCAGTCGGTGGACCTCAACATCGATTTCAACACGTGCGCTTCCCTTATCAGGGAGGGCAATGGAGATTTTCGCTTGAAGCCTGCGCTCACGGCGGGCGTGGTGAGCCAAAACAAAACGGGGATCAGTGGGCAGATGGTGGATAGCGTCACCTCGCAACCCATCGCCGGAGCGATCGTCACGCTGCAATTCGCGGACAAGTCCGGCGTTGATCGCGTCGCGATGCAGCAGCAGACAGATTCCACAGGCCACTTCAGTTTCTGCCCGCTTGCCGTGGGCGCGGTTTTTGATGTCGTGTCAGACGCCCTTACCCCTTCGGGCACGGCATACAACGTTACCGTGGTGCCAAACGTTGTTGGGGGGACGAACCTCGGCGCAGTCCCCCTCGTCGCAGAGACACCAGCGACAGCCGGCGCTTCGACTGGGCCAGGAACAATCCAGGGGACCATCACGGCGATTAACGGAACAGCGGGGGCCACCATCGACGCAGACGTTAGCGCGCTACAGACGGTGACGGTATCGAGCACAAGCCTCACGTTCACGGTTCCGCTGTTTCCGAAGTCGAATGCCGCCGACGTTACGGTGACTTCGAGCACATCCTGCCCAACGGGAGCCCCCAAGGGCGCCTTCTGCGGAAGCTATACATTGGTCGTTCCAGCGAGCAATCCGATCGTAGGGACATTCGCCGCCGGCAAGACCACAATCACTTCACCGGCAACAGGCGACGTTCTGTACACGGTCGAAGCGGATGCCACAAACCCCGCGTCCGACGCCACGATGTGCTCACCGTCGTCTCAAACCACCAGTAAGGATGCGACCGCTATGCCGCTGAAGGTTACTGCGGGAGCCACCACGACCGCGGCGGAACTGGACTTCACAGGTTGTTCCTAGGGGAAGAGCCCATGGTGAGGTCGTGTCGTGCCTCGCGTGACCTCACCCAGGCTCCTTTCCCCGCGAATCGATGACTTTCTCCTCTGCTCTGTGCGAGGTCTCTTCTTGTGCCTTTTTCCACTCTAAAAAAATGTTTCAACGCTGGCGTTGAATCGGTTTAATATTGGGTGTGCCGGATTCCTCGCACCCCGAACTCCGGTCCATTGTCATCTAAATCTCGAATCCCACTGAGGAGATCTATGCTACGTTGGAGCAAATTCTCAGCCCTTGTATTGGAAGGGTTGTTCGTCTCACTCCTGCTTCCGATGATGGTTGCTGGAGCTCCCGAAGCCCAGCCTGCGAGGACGTATCTTCACAAGGATTGGCAGGTCCAGTCATCGTGCGAGGCGACGGCAACAGGCGAACAGATCTCCTCGGCCAGGTTCGATGCGAAGAACTGGCATAAGACGGACATCCCGGCAACGGTGGTAGGTGTGCTGGTGACCGACAAGACGGTTCCCGATCCAAACTATGGAACAAACTTGAAGTCTTTTCCGGGGATGAATTATTCCGACAAAGGTCTTTTTGCAAATCAGGACATGCCGGAGGGCAGTCCCTTTCGTTGTTCGTGGTGGTATCGCACGGAGTTCACTCTTCCTGCAGGAGACGTCCAGAAGACGGAATGGCTCAATTTTCTGGGCATCAACTACCGTGCCAACATTTGGATCAACGGGCACAAGTTGGCTGATGCGAACGACGTAGCAGGGACGTATCGTTCGTACGAATTCGACGTCAGCAAATACTTGCAGCCGGGAAGCGTGAATGCCATAGCGCTCGAAGTCTTCGCTGCAGGAAAATACGACTTGGGGATTACCTGGGTCGATTGGAATCCCACTCCGCCTGACAAGGACATGGGGATTTGGAAGGAAGTCTTTCTCAGATCGAGCGGAGACGTTGCGGTGCGGAATCCGTTCGTGGCCGCCAAACTGGATGTGCAATACAGGACTGCCGAACTGACTATCAGTGGGGAAGTGCGCAACATTTCGAATGATCCCGTGAAAGGCGTATTGCGCGCGGAATTCGATGGGAAAGAACTTCATCAGCCCGTGGAACTGTGCGGCGGGGAATCGAAGATCGTGAAATTCACGCCGGAGAAATTTGCAAAGCTGAGGCTGAAGCATCCGAGGTTGTGGTGGCCGTATCAAATGGGGACTCCGCATTTGTATACGACGAAGCTGTCATTCGAAATTGGCAAGCAAGTTTCAGACTCGACGAGCGTGATGTTTGGAATACGCGAAGTTACTTCGGAACTGACCGATAAAGGGCACCGCCTGTTCAAGGTCAACGGCAGAAAAGTGTTGATCCGTGGCGCGGCCTGGGCGCCCGATCTTCTTTTCCGGTGGTCGTCGGAGCGGCTCGATGCCGATCTGGCGTACGTGCGCGACATGGGCATGAACACCATCCGGCTGGAAGGGCGTCTGGATCGCGACGAGTTTTTTGAGAAAACGGACCAGTTAGGGATTTTGGTCATGCCGGGCTGGACGTGTTGCGATGCCTGGGAGCGCTGGAAAAACTGGAATGGAGACCAAAACACGGTGGCGGCGGCTTCGCTCCGCGACCAAATCACCCGGCTGCGGAATCATCCGAGCGTTTTTGTGTGGCTGAACGGCAGCGACAATCCACCACCTGCGGAAGTAGAGAGTGTGTACCTAAACATCGAGAAAGAGCTGGAATGGCCCAACCCGATCGTCTCCTCCGCCTCGGAGCAGAAAGCAGGCGTGAGTGGACCGTCGGGAGTAAAAATGACCGGCCCTTACGAGTACGTGCCTCCGGTGTACTGGCTGGCCGATACGCAAGCTGGTGGCGCTTACGGCTACAACACGGAGACAAGTCCTGGGCCTGCGATTCCGCCACGCGAATCGTTGGAGAAATTCATCCCCAAGGATCATCTGTGGCCAATCGACGACCTTTGGAATTATCACGCCGGCGGCGAGCGCTTCACGACGGTCAATGTTTTTACCGAAGGATTGAACCGCCGCTATGGACAGGCGTCCTCGCTCGATGACTACGAGCGCAAAGCCCAAGCAATGACCTACGATGGACAGCGGGCGATGTTCGAAGCCTACGCGCGAAACAAATACACATCTACCGGGGTGATTCAGTGGATGTTGAACAACGCGTGGCCTTCCTTGATCTGGCATCTCTACGATTATTACCTTGTGCCGGCAGGTGGCTATTTCGGGACAAAAAAAGCTTGCGAGCCGGTCCATGTGCAGTATTCCTACGACGACAATTCCGTCGCGGTGATCAACGGAACTTACGGTACGTTCAAAGGGATGAAAGCCAGCGCGAAAATCTACAGCATCGATGCCAAGGAAAAAGCAGCTCGGGATGCAATGTTGAATCTCGGGTCGGATAGCAGCACCAAGGCCTTCGATCTTCCTAATCCGGACGGGTTGACGCCGACTTATTTCCTGAAGCTGGAGCTGCGCGACTCCGCCGGGAAGCTGGTCAGTGAGAATTTCTACTGGTTGTCTACAAAACCTGACGTGCTCGACTGGGAGAAGCGATCTGACACCGTTTACACGCCACAGAAGGAGTTCGGTGACCTCACCGGATTGAACAGTCTGCCCATGGCAAGAGTGACGATCTCCAAGACTGTTCATAGGAGCGGGACCGACTCCACCGTCACCCTAGTAGTCGAGAACAAAGGCGACAGCGTGGCGTTCATGGTTCATCCGCGGCTGACGCGCGGCAGAGGCGGGGACGACGTCACGCCCATCTTCTGGAGCGACAACTATTTCTCTCTGCTGCCCGGAGAGAAAAAGTCCGTCATAGCGAGATTTGATTCCGCCTCACTCCGTGGTGCTACACCTGAACTGATGGTTGAGGGTTGGAACGTGGAGCCAACGGCGCCCTAGTCTCGCACGTAGTAACCGGACCGATGAATCGATAGCCGAGGCGGGGCAGCGTCTCCACGAAACGGGGACTCCGTGCGGAATCACCAAGCAAATCGCGAAGTTTGTTAACGGCAGTGTTTAGACCGTGCTCGTAGCCGACGACTGTGTCGGGCCAAAGTTTTTCCTGGAGCGCCTTCCGGGTGACCACTTGCCCAGCATCCACGACCAACATTTCCAGAATTTGGAAGGGCTTTTCTTCCAGCCGGATGCGCATTCCATATTTGCGAACTTCGCGCGAGACCAGATTGACCTCGAACGCCCCGAAACGTACTAAAGGTGCCGTACGCTTAATGTGATTCATTGGTTGTCCTCCGCGGCTACCGGCCCCGACGCAGGTTGCCTCATGATCCTTTTTCCTTCTGGATTGACGTATTCCTCCTCCTAAGCCTTACCGATAAGGGGTCTGCACCTTCCTTAAGACTTACGCTCTTCCCGTTTTATTCCGCGCTACCCCTATGTCATGCAAGTCTGGAGAGAGCGCTTTGCCCCGCGCGCAACCCGGAACCACACGGCTATCATCCAATAGAGTAGAATGGGGCGGGTACGTTGGGCGTTCATGAGAGTGGGAGATCACCGGAATTTGTGATTTCCAACTGAGGGGGCACAATGCGCAAATGGAATCCTTTTCTCGCCGTGATGGCTCTCGGATTGTTTATGGCGGGTGCAGCGACGGCGGATACTCTTGAATTGAAAGACGGCCGTGTTTTGAAGGGGAAGTACCTTGGGGGCACCCAAGCAGTGTTACGTTTTGAGATCAATGGGGAAGTTCAGACTTTTAATACCACCGACCTTGTAGCGCTGACCTTCACCAGCAATTCCAGTCATACTGTTCCAGCAGCGGCTCCAGCTCCAACGCCGCCATCTGCCCCGGTTGCAACCGTGGCGAATGCTGATCCGGGCGGGACGGTAACCATCCCTGCGGGACAATCCTTGCTGGTGCGGATGATCGACGGTGTGGATTCTTCCAAGAATCACGTGGGCGACGTCTTCCACGCCAGCCTTGAAACAGACCTGACCATTGGCAACACGGTGGTCGCCCGCAAGGGAACGGACGTTTACGGGCGGCTGGCCGAAGCCAAGGAAGCCGGGCACTTTTCCGGCAGCTCTGAATTGCAGCTCGAACTCACGCGGATCGTGATCGATGGCAAGGACTATCCGGTTGTCAGCAGCGACTACAGCCTCCAAGGGAAGGGCCGCGGCTCCAACACGGCTAAGAAAGTTGGGGGTGGCGCGGTAGCGGGCGCCATCATTGGTGCGATCGCCGGTGGCGGCAAGGGCGCGGCAATCGGCGCGGGCGTGGGCTCGGCGGCCGGCGCGGGCGTTCAGGTCTTGACCAAAGGTCAGCAGGTGAAGGTGCCGAGCGAGACGCTCCTGGAATTCCGTCTGCAGCAGCCGGCAACGGTAGCGGCGACGCAAAAGTAAGGGTAATTTCTGCGGTTAGGCGAAAAAACTGGTTCAAAAAAGGCGAGCTTCATCACGCCTTTTTCTTGCCTCTGTCTCTGGCGTGTGGGCATGTCCCCAGCGCGTTTCTCCCGGCCGTTATCGGATTGGAACCACCCACCAGAAAATCCCCCTTGCCACTCCTGCTGTTAGTGAGTAAGCTACCCCCTCTAGTGGAGAGACCATGCCCAAAGAAAAGCCTCGAGTGAATATCGGAGAAGTGATTAAGAGCTATCGGAGCCAGCGTAGCCTGTCGCAGGGCGACATTGAGCGCCGCACCGGACTGCTGCGTTGTTACCTTTCAAGGGTCGAAAACGGGCACACCGTCCCGTCCCTCGAAACGCTTGCCAAAATCGCGGAAGCCATGGATATTTCTTTGGCGGACTTTTTCCCCGGAACAGAAACTCCGCGCGACCGCGAAACGCAAAAAGCCCTTGGGGAGCTTTCGCAGGACGAAATCCGCTTCCTGGCCGAGATCAAGAAGTACAGCACCACGCTTTCCGAGGGGGACAAGCGGCTGGTGCTGGCCATGATCCGCAAGATGGCAACGTTGATTCCACCCCCAGCGACGAAGAAGTTGATCGTTCGCCGCCCCACCGCGTAACCGAGCATGCTCAGCGAGCATCTGAATTATTGATGTCATCAAGCCAAAAAGATGATTGGCCAGCCTAAGGACCAGCAGGTATCCTCGATAACGGAATGACTTCCATCCAATTAATCGGCGTTTGTTGTTGTCCGCACCCAACGGTGACGGCCGCCGCGTCTTGTTTGGGTGGGAAGCCAGCTTTCTAACAGCTCTCTCCTCCAAGATTGAAGCGCACCCACCGCCAGATATTCCGGCAGGTGGTTTTTTTATTTTTGGGGAACACTGATGACCAACGTATCCGAAGTCTTAGTCCGGCAGCCGGAACTCGAGCCCGGAAGAACAATCAAAACTGCGACGCTCGCGTCTCGCCGGCTCAATCACCTGCGAGCGTTGGAGTCCGAGAGCATTCACATTCTCCGCGAGGCGGCTGCCGAATTCGCGCATCCGGTGATGCTCTATTCGATCGGAAAAGACTCTTCGGTCATGCTGCGCCTGGCGCAAAAGGCCTTTTTCCCCGGAAGAATTCCTTTCCCGCTGCTGCACGTGGACACCAGTTACAAATTCCCAGAGATGATCGCCTTCCGTGACTCCTATCCCCGGCAGATTGGCGCCGAGCTCATTGTTCACAAAAATCAGGAAGCGCTCGGCGCCGGCGCAAACCCCTATTCACTCGGCACGCAGAAATGCTGCGGATTGCTGAAAACGAAGTCGCTCCTGGACGCGCTGGCAGAGGGCGGCTTCAACGCGGCGTTCGGCGGGGCGCGCCGTGACGAGGAGAAATCACGCGCCAAAGAGCGCATCTATTCTTTCCGGGATTCCCTGGGCCAGTGGGACCCGAAGAACCAGCGCCCGGAATTGTGGAATATTTTCAACTCTCGCCTCAACAAAGGGGAAAGCATTCGCGTATTTCCGCTTTCCAATTGGACCGAACTCGACGTGTGGCTCTACATTCACGCGGAACAAATTCCCATCGTTCCTCTTTACTTCGCCAAGGAGCGCGATGTCGTTTTTCGTAACGGCTCCATTGTGGTCATCGATCACCTCGCGCAGCTTCTACCCAGAGAGAAAACGCAAAGACTAAAGTGCCGCATGCGGTCTCTCGGCTGCGCTCCCTGCACCGGGGCGATCCGTTCCGAAGCTGATACCTTGCCGAAGATTATCGAGGAAATAGTTTCGTTCCGCCGCTCTGAACGCGAAAACCGCGCCATCGACCACGATGAAGAAGGTTCCATGGAACTCAAGAAGCGCGAGGGCTACTTCTGATGATCTCCTCCGTGCAGAACGCGCCTCAGGACGGCTTCTCAGCCTTTCTTGAGCAGCACCTGAACACCGATCTTCTTCGCTTCACTACAGCCGGAAGCGTCGACGACGGCAAGTCGACCCTGATCGGGCGTCTCCTGCACGATTCCAAGGCCGTCTATGAAGATCAGCTGGCCTCCGTGAAGAAGAGCCGCATCAACCGCTCCAGTGGTCCGGTTGATTTTTCTTTGCTGACGGACGGTCTTCGAGCGGAACGTGAGCAGGGCATCACCATCGATGTCGCTTACCGGTATTTCGCCACTTCTCGTCGCAAATTTATCATCGCTGATACTCCGGGGCATGAGCAGTACACCCGAAACATGGCTACGGGCGCGTCCACGGCGGACTTGGCGGTTATTTTGATCGACGGAACAAAAGGACTCCTCCCGCAAACGCGCCGTCACGCTTTCATTACGTCATTGCTGGGAATCTCCAACGTACTTGCCGCCGTGAACAAGATGGACCTGGTCGAATATCGCGAAGATGTCTTCCGCAAGTTGCAGGACGACTTCGTGACCCTCGCGACTCAGTTAGGAATTGTCAACGTGGATTGCGTGCCGATTAGCGCACTGAACGGAGACAACGTCGTCGACCACAGTCAGCGCATGCCTTGGTATCACGGCCCAACTTTGCTAGAGCATCTTGAAACTGTTTCTCTTCCCGAAAAGGATTCGTTGCAAGCCTTTCGCTTCCCAGTGCAAACCGTGATTCGTCCAGACGCCACGTTTCGGGGTTTCGCCGGCCGCATCGCCAGCGGGGCCATCCGTCCTGGCGATCCCGTCGTGGCGCTTCCTTCGGGACGAAAAACGCGCGTGCGCTCCATAGTAACCTACGACGGTGAACTGGCGCAGGCTACTTCCTCCATGTCTGTGACCTTGCAGTTGGATGAGGAGATCGACCTCAGCAGGGGCGACATGCTGGTTTCGCCTGACCAGATGCTCAAAGTCTCAAGAAAATTTCACGCCAGCGTCGTGTGGCTTCACGAGGTGCCTCTCGAATTGGGCCGCACCTATCTTGTCAAACACACCAGCCGGCAGACGAAGATCCGGCCGCTCCGCATCCGCCATCGCGTCGATGTCAATACCTTAGCGGCGGAGTCGGCGACTCGTTTGGAGATGAATGAAATCGGTTCTGTTGATTTTGAGACGCATGTCCCTCTGTTTTTCGATCCCTACTCCAGTAACCGGACGACCGGCAGCTTCATTTTGATCGATGCGGCCACCAACGCAACCGTGGGAGCGGGGATGATTCAGAAGGACCTCGCGGCGACGGAAATCGCAGGGCAGCCTGAAGATGAATTTGCTTCCTTCGCCGTAGGCGAAACTCCGGTGGCGCCCGAGGAACGATACGCGCGTCATGGCCATTTTCCAGGCGTTGTTCTACTCGAAGGCCGTGCCCTTCTTGCAGAACGGCTGGAACGTTTCCTCTTCGACCTCGGTTTCGAGGCCTTACAGCTGAGTCATGCCGAACTCCTCGGAGATGCGCTTTTCGAGACGGTCCGCGTAGTGCGGTGTGCAGGCATCATTGTCCTCTATTCCGGTGACACCCTTGCGGAGGAAACAAAACACCAAATCGCGCTGGAATTCGACAATCGGTTTTTGGATATTACCGGCGCGCCAGAACTCCATCTCGACGAAGAAAAAGTAGTCGGGCACGTCCACGCCTTTGCCCAGTCTCTGAAGTTTGTTGATGAACCGCGAAAGATTTAGCGAAAGGTGAATTAAATGAACGTCGACCACATCGCCGAGGCAATTGAGAATCTCGCGCCGGAACAGGCTCTGGACGCCGTGCTTGCCGCTAACGAGAACGCCCGCGCCTGTCTGACCAGCAGCTTTCAAGCCGAAGACATGGCGGTCCTGCATATTCTGCGCAAGCGCATTCCAGATGTGCCCGTGTTGTTCTTGGATACCGGCTATCACTTCCCGCAAACCTACGAATACCGCGACCGCCTTGCGAAGGAGTGGTCACTACACCTGATTAACGTCTTGCCGGCGCGAACCGTGACTGAGCAGGAATCGGCGCTTGGCATTCTTTATCAGTCCGATCCCACTCGCTGCTGCCAATTGCGCAAAGTCGAACCTCTTCTCAGTGCCTTGGAACCGTTCGACGTTTGGTTCACCGGCTTGCGCCGGGAGCAGTCCCCAACGCGTAAGAGCCTCAAGAAGGTTGAGCTTCACCGTCTCCCCACTGGCAAACAACTCTGGAAGGTCAGCCTTCTCGCCGACTGGAACGGGGCACAGGTTTGGAACTACACCAACTCGAATGGCATTAGCCACCTTCCTCAGTACGACGAAGGCTATCTCAGCATTGGATGCCAGCCTTGCACTGCGGTGCCGACAGACCCAAACAACCCCAGGTCCGGGCGCTGGGGCGGAACTAAGTTGGAGTGCGGTATTCACACGTTTTCAAAGCGGGCTGACGCATGAATCTCTTTATTGGCTTTCTCATCGCCATCGCTGTTGGTCTAACCGGCATTGGCGGCGGCAGCTTCACCGTTCCTGCTCTCATTTTGCTTGTAGGGCTGACCGCTGGTGAAGCAGTGGGCACAGCGTTCGTTTTCGCGGGCGTGTTGCGCCTGATCGCCGCCCCGTTTTATCTCCTGGGAAGAAACTTTCATGCGCGATACTTGTGGCTGCTTCTCCTCGGAGCGATCCCCGGTCTCCTGCTCGGCACGTTGGTACTCCGGCTCATAGGGCAGGAGGGGAGAAATCCGGTCGTCATCATCCTGCTCGGAGTCTTACTCGCCGCGTCTTCCAGCGTTACGTTTGCTCCCCGCGTACAGAATCCAGGTTTCGCTCGCAAGAATTCCCGTTGGTTACCGTGGCTTGCTCTGCCCATCGGCGTGGAATCCGGGTTTTCCTCCGCCGGAGCGGGTGCGCTCGGCACCGTTCTGCTCTTGAACTACTCGGAAATGACGCCGCCACAAGTCATTGGCACGGACTTGATTTTTGGCCTCGTCCTCGCCGTGATCGGCGGCGCGTTTCATTGGAAGTTTGGCGCGATTAACTCTGCGGTTCTTCTCCAACTCCTGGCCGGGGGAGTCCCGGGCGTTGTGTTCGGATGTGCACTGGCATGGCACGTTCCGGCGCGAAAGCTAAAATTAGTTATCGCCATGGTCGCGATGTTCGCGGGAGTCCAGCTGGTTTGGAACGGCACTCGCACTTTGCTGGCAAATCGAACGACAGCGGTGAGGATCGCGGCTCGTCATCAATAAAGAATGGCATCGACCTGCGCATTTGCGCAAAGAATGATCCGGAAGGATAACTTAGCTGGACTGCCCGCGAATGATGCGGATGGCGTCGGGTAGAGCGGCATCGCTCCGGCTATTCCCGCTGGCCTGAATTTCTACGCCTGTGGAGTCATCCTGGTCACTGCCTTCGCCCGGCGCGAGGAATAGATTGGCCTCGACGGCGTGCTGCTTGGTGTAGAGATCGTAATAGCGGCCACCAAGAGCGTATAGAATCTCATGCGTTCCGCGCTCAATGACGCGTCCCGCCTCCACGACGAGAATTTCGTCGGCGCGTCGAATCGTGGAAAGCCGGTGCGCGATTACGAACGTTGTGCGCCCTTTCATGAGGTAGCGCAGCCCTTCCTGAATCAGCGCCTCCGATTCCGAGTCCAGGCTGGAAGTGGCCTCGTCAAGAATCAGGATTCGCGGATCGGCCAGAATCGCCCGCGCAATGGAGACGCGCTGCTTCTGCCCGCCGGAGAGCTTTACCCCGCGCTCGCCAACGACCGTGTCGTATTTGCTCTCAAAAGACTCTGCAAATTCGTCGACGCGCGCGATGTGGCAAGCGGCGAGGATCTCTTCTTCGGTCGCATTGGGCCGCGCGAAAGCCACATTTTCTCGGATCGTTCCATCAAAGAGGAAAGTTTCCTGCAGTACCACGCCAAGCTGCGTTCGATAGGAATTCAGTTTCACTGTTGAAAGGTCCACGCCGTCGATCAGAACGCGCCCGCTCGAAGGCACATAAAATGCCGCAATCAGCCCGATGATTGTGGATTTTCCCGCTCCCGACGGACCTACGAGTGCCGTGACGGTTCCCGGCTCGGAACAGAAACTGACTTCGTGAAGAACTTCCTTCCGCGTGTCGTAAGCAAAGCTGACGTTTTCCATCTCCACCAGTCCGTTCACGCGATTGACTGTCGCCGTGCGTCTCGGCTCATCATCTTCCAGCTTCTCATTCAAAATTTCGCGCGTGCGCTCCAAACCGGTGATGGCCTCGGTAATCTGCGTCCCGATAGCCACGATTTGAAAGACGGGAGCAACAAGCAAGCCCAAAAAAATGTTGAACGCGAAAAAGGTTCCCAGCGTCATCGTTCCGCCCAGAATTTTGTGCGCACCGAGCTCCATGATAATGGCGCTGACGACGCCCATCAGCCCTGCGGCGGAAAGACTCATCAGCGAAGTGGCTGTAAGGGTTTTCAGAACATTATCGAGCAGCCTCTGAACCCCGCCTGCGAACACGCCCTCTTCACGCTCCTCGGCGTGGTAACCCTTCACCACGCGAACGCCGCTGAGCGATTCGGTAAGGCGGCCCGTAACTTCGGCGTTGATCTTCGGCCGCGCGCGGAAAATCGGACGAATCGTCGCGAAGGCTTTGTTGATTCCGTATCCGAAAACCAGCAGGATGCCAAACGCGACTGCGGTCATGGTCACGCTGGTATGAATCAAGTACAGCAGCGCGATCACCGCGGTCATAATCCCGCCCACAAACTCAACCAGGCCCGTGCCAATGAGGTTTCGCACGCCTTCGACGTCGCTCATGATGCGTGAGACCAGAGCCCCGGTCTTGTTAGCGTCGTAAAACGAAACGGGGAGGCGTCCAATATGAGCCTGCACCTGCCGTCGCAAGTCCGCAATCATTTTTTGCGCGGATTTGGAGAGCAGTTGCGTCAGCGTGAAGGAAGTCAGTCCTTGAATAACAGTTGCGCCAAGTACGCCCGCCACGATTGGTGTCAACATCTGGATTTGCCGCTTGCTGATGACGTTGTCCACCAGATACTTCGTAGAAGCAGGCAAGACCAATCCAGAGAGTCGATTGATGGCCATGAGCACAAAGCCCAGCGCCAGGAGCCCACGCCTCGGCTTCATCAGCGTCCAGACGTCGGGAAGATTCTTCCACGCGGTTTTCTTGTGCTTCTCACTCTTGGCGGGTATTGGGGGTGCTATTGCCGTAGCCATGATTTTGGACGAAGTGTACTCTCTGGGGATTAGATGCCGCGTGCGACGGTACAACTATATTGTGAAAACGCTGCGGAGGGAGCGAATTTCTTCAGTCGCCAGCAGTTCCCGCGCGAGGCACGCTGGCTCTGGGGGGCCGATCCAGGCTCAAGACACTGGAGATGAACTCGCTGATGGTGATCCCCAAATGGCCCCACAGTCTTCGCTTTAGACTGGTGTAATCCTGAGTGCCGCTGAACAGGTCGCCCATTAATTGCCGGAACACGGGGCTGCGGCGCATGAACTGCACCATGCGCGTTGTGACCGCGCTGCCCAGAAACGAGCCGCGATAGAACCGACGCACGATGCGCGCCGCGAACTCCAATTCGGCGGAGAAGGTCGCCTTCACCCAAGCCGGGTATTTTTCGGGGCAGCCTGCCGCGAGAGAGCGACCCAGCAGTTCGCCGGACCGAATGGCATAAAAGAGTCCCTCGCCGGTGAGCGGATCGACCCAGGCCGCCGCGTCACCGATAAGCGCCCAGTTCTTTCCGACGACATTTCGCTCGGAAAGCGTCCTCTCCTTGGGCGACGGCAGTACATGGCTGTAAAACTTTGCGCCCTCCGTCGGTATGTCATGTTTCTCAACAAAATCTTGCAGGTGTCCTCGCAACTCCGCGCTCGAATGCGAGGACATGCTCCCGCAAATGCCTACCGAGAGATGATCGCAGCGCGGGAACGACCAGATGTAGCCTTCAAACTGAGGCAGGAATTTGATGGTGATGGAATCTCTCGTCTGCGGCACGAAGTAGCCCTGCGTCATCTCCAGCTCGTCCCGCTGCAATGCGCGTGTTTCGGGGAGTAATTGATTGCGTGCACCGGCCGCGAGAACCAGAAAATCGGCTTCCTTCCATTCGCCTTCCACGCAATAGCGTGGCTTCGGTGCAGCCGTGTCTACGCTCATCACCCGCGAGCGCTGCACGTTGCAACCGGCATCGCGCGCCCGGTCCAGCAGCATTCCGTTGAGCACCGTTCGCGAATAGATCACGATCGGGTGCGGCATTTCGAGCGTGGCGTGATGCTCTTCGCTGCTGATCAGCTCGACGGAATTCACCAGTTTTTTCGGATAGGTATTGTCGAGCAGAAAAGGGAAGCATTGGATCGCCTTGTGCGTCAGTCCGCCGCCGCAAGGTTTTTCCCACGCCAGGTGCTCGTCAAAAAGATTGACCTTATGGCCCGCGCGAGCGAGTTGCTCACCGCACATTGCGCCGGACGGTCCGCCGCCGACGATTGCTATCTGGGCCATAGTTGTGTCTCGCTGAGCGCCATCAATTCCGTCCCTGCGCGCGGAACCCCCGCCGTGAGTTCCTTCGGTGGGTCCTAACGTGATGGGCCGTTAGGTGAGGGGAAAGATCACCAGGCAAAAGCCCGCGAGGAGTATAGCACCGAAAAGCGCCGCCGCCCCCGCCGAACCCGTTTCAGTACGCACTATGTCCATACCGCTCCGCTGTATCAAATTGAACACCGCCAAATAAAGGGCTAGGAGGCCGATAAGGATTTCTCCGTTGTGCAGGACGAGAACGCCCCCCATCATGGCCATCCAGGTGATGAGCCTCAGCGTCAAGGCCATTGCCAGCCTGCGCCCTCTTTTTCCCCTTTGCGCTGGGCCGAGCAGCGTCTCTTCGGCCAGGTGATACGGAAGCAAGACCGCCAGTAAAAATGGGAAGCGCGCCCACTTTGCGCCGATAAGCCACGCCTCGTAAAACGTCAAATCGAACCACGCCGTTGCGAGTAGCAGCAGCACGAGGCCGGCAAATGTTGCCGCGAGGAAGTGGCGGGACGAATTTGCAAAGGCAGCCCGCACCGGACTCCAATGCATTACCACCAGCACTGTTCCGAGAAGAAGCTCAATGTTGGCAAGATAGTCGCCCTGAAAAAGCTTAATGGCCTTCAACGGAATCCAAAATCGCAAGAGAAGCACAATAAGGACCGAGCCAGCCGCAAATTCCAGTAAAAGTCGCTGCATGCCGATGACGGTGCTAGTCCCCACAATTTCTGTGCCCGTGCTTTTCCCAGCCACTTCCCGCAGAAACGGCCCGGCAATCAGCAGAATTCCCAAAAAGCCGGCAAGCCCGCCGATAAGCGGTCGGTGAGAGGGCAACGCGCTAACCGGGGATGTATGCAGAACCTGGGCCGCCCACTCCTGCGCAGGACGCATCGCCGCGCCGCTAAAAAGAATGCTGACGTGCGAAGCGCCTGGAATTTCAAGATATTTCGCCGTCGCGTCCCTTTGTGCGGCAACCAGGTCTGCGGCATTGCCCCGCATGGACTCTAGTTCGAGTGAGCCAGCCATCACCAGCGAATTGGAAGGCAGCTCCGGTGGATTGTGGAAAAGCAGCTTCTCTTCCGTGACCCCGTGCTCTGCCCGCATCGGCGCTGGCGAGATAGCGATCAAGCCCGCAACGGGAACCCGCGCAGGGATGCGTTCTGCGATGGCGCCACCCATCGAGTGTCCGGCAAGAATTGTGCGGTTGGCATCGATCACGCCACGCGTGAGCAGCTCGCGCAGAAGTGCTTCTCCGCACTGCTCCGCGCGCGCCGGAGAAAACGGTCCGGGCGTTCGCCCGTGTCCTGGCAAGTCTGGGACGAAGACGCGCATCCCCTGCTCGGCAAATCCTCGCGCCAGGTACGACATAATCTTCTTATTCGCTGAAATTCCATGAAACAGCACGACCGAACCCTGCACTGTCGCGCCCGGCTTCTCTACCATGGTAGTTTCCAGTCGGCAGCCGTCGGCGTTGAAGATGTACGTCTGTTCTTTGTAAGGCGTCGGCAGAGCCAGCCATAGTCCTCCAGCGCAGAGCAATACCCCCGCAATCCCGCGAATGGCTTTTCCTGATTTCATCCGCAGAGGGCCTTCGGGCGTGCAACCTGCCCCGCGTGGTAAACTAGTTGCTCGCTAGAAATCACTTTGGCTGCTTCCCGTCTGCATGGAGACCCTTTGAGTTCGTCAGTCCTGACACTTGAGGAAGCGATTGTGCGGTTTGGCCGTGAGAAACGCAACGGCCGCCGCGTCGTTTTCACCAATGGCTGTTTTGATTTGCTCCACCCCGGCCACATCCGCGGCCTGGAACTAGCGCGCGAATTGGGGGATGCACTGATCGTTGGGTTGAATAGCGATGCAAGTGTGCGCCAATTGAAAGGGGAAGGTCGCCCTATTCTTCCGGAACGCGAACGCGCCGAAATTCTTGCCGCGTTGGAATCCGTGGACGCCGTCGTGATCTTCGATGACCTTACGCCGCGCGAAGTGATTGCTCGTCTGCTCCCCGATGTCCTTGTAAAGGGTGGCGACTGGCCCGGCGACCAAATCGTGGGCCGCGAGGAAGTGGAAGCTGCCGGCGGGCGCGTCGTCTCCATTCCCGTGGTCCAGGGCTATTCCACTTCGGCCATTCTGCGGAAGATACGCGAAGGGGCGCGCACCTCTCGCGTGCAATCCTGATCAACTACGCATGATACTTCCCGCCGTCCGCGAGCGATTGGAGGCCTTGCTTCGCCATGCCGCGATGGAAGGCGCGCTGGCCGCTTTGCGCTCCGGGGCGAACCATATTTCCATCACCGGCTTGCACGATGTGGCCAAGGCCATCGTCGTGGCTTATTTAACGCATGCTCTTCGGCGTCCGGCTTTTTTTGTCACCGACTCCAATCGCCGCGCCGAAGCCCTTGCGGAAACGTTGCGCTTCTTCAGCGGCATTTTTCCAGGTGCCACGGGAGGCGTCGCCACTCTCCCTGCTTTCGACCGGTTGCCTTGGGAATCCCAGGGCCCGCACCCCGACATTCTCGAGCGTCACGCTTCCACTCTCTTTCGCGTCGCCGATGGACAAATCTCCTTAGTCATCGCCCCCATCGCCGCCGCTCTCTGGCGTTACCAGGATCCGGCGGCCTACCTTTACCTCACGCGCACATTGGCGAAAGACACCGAGATTCCTCACGAAGAATTGATTTCCCATCTGGGCTCCGTAGGCTACACGCGAACGGAAATGGTCGAACTGCCGGGGCAGTTCGCCGTACGAGGCGGCATTATCGATGTCTTCTCACCGGAAGCGGCTCGCCCCGTGCGCATCGAGCTGCTCGGTGACACCGTCGAATCGGTCCGCGAATTTGACGCGCGCACCCAACGCTCGATCGCTCCCGTCGTTCGCACGACGTTCTTGCCTTTGACCGAATGGTCTCTCCCCGCGCCGGAGCAAGCTGACCTGAGCGCTGCCGCCTGGGAGACGCCATCGTATTTTGGCCCCGCCAGCGAACCCGGACCGAGCACGTTGTTTGAGCTCGCCGAAAGTTCTTTGCGGCCGATCGTCTTCCTCGATGAGCCGCAAACTTTGCGGGAAGCTGCGGCGAAGCATCTAGCCGCCGCAACTGAAAATTACGAGCGTCACGGCCACGCCAACTCGCCCACCGCCGCTCACTATTTTTGGACCGAAGAGCAATTTGCTACGGCTCTCGAAAAAACCTCGCAAATTCACATCGAGCAGCTCGCTCTGGCAATCGGCTCCACGCCGCAGTTCGAGCTCTCCTCCCGCCCCAGCGCCCGGTTTCACGGCGATGTGGTTGCTTGCATGGGAGATGTCAAGTCCCAGTTCGCATCCGGCGGAACCGTTTTCCTGACGGCCGCAAGCACCGGAGAGATCGAACGCTTTGCCGACATCTGCCGCGAATATGAAGTGCCCTACGTTCTCGGTGAATCGGAAGATGCCGCTGCTGGATTTACTGCCGAGGGCGCCCACGAATCCGCGGCCATGTTGCTGATTCGCGCGCCCTTCGCCGAAGGCGTCACGTTTCCCGACGCGCGCCTTACCCTTTTTGGCCATGCCGATCTCTTCGACGTCACGCCTACCGTCGAGCGCCCCAGTCGGAAAATTCGCACTTCCGGTTTCTTTGGCGATTTTGCCGAATTGAAACCCGGCGACTATGTGGTCCACGTGGATCACGGCATCGGCCAGTTCGAGGGTCTTCGCCAGATCGAATCCGGTGGGTACAGCGGCGAATTCATGTTGCTGAAATACGCTGACGATGCGCGTCTCTACGTTCCCCTCGAACGCATGGATCTTGTCCAGAGTTACCGCGTCCTGGAAGGCACACATCCTCCGCTCGACAAACTGGGCGGCACCGTTTGGAACGCTCGCAAGACCCGCGTGCGCAAATCCGTCGAAGATATGGCTGACCAGCTTCTCGCGCTTTACGCGCAGCGCAAGACCACCGCGGGCTTTGCTTTTTCACCGGATGGCAATTTCCAGCGCGAATTCGAGGATGCCTTCGAGTTTGAAGAAACCGCCGATCAAGTCACCGCCATCCGCGACATCAAGCGCGACATGGAACGTGCCGAGCCCATGGACCGCTTGCTTTGTGGTGACGTCGGCTACGGCAAGACAGAAGTCGCTATGCGCGCGGCCTTCAAAACGGTTGTGGATAACAAACAGGTCGCGCTCCTCGCGCCCACCACCGTACTCACCTTCCAGCATTTCGAAACTTTTAAGAAACGGTTTGCCGCTTTCCCCGCGCGCATCGAAATGCTCAGCCGCTTCCGCAGCGCCGCTGAACAGAAGAAAGTTCTCGCCGATCTGGAAGCGGGCAAGGTTGACGTTGTCATCGGTACGCACCGCCTTCTTTCGAAAGACGTTAGGTTTGCCGACCTCGGTCTTCTCATCGTCGACGAGGAGCAGCGTTTTGGTGTCGCTCACAAAGAGCGCCTCAAGGAAATGCGAAAGAACGTGGACGCACTCGCGCTCTCCGCCACGCCTATTCCGCGCACTTTGCACATGTCGCTAGTCGGTCTTCGCGACATGTCCGTCATCGAGACTCCTCCGCGCGACCGTCTCTCCATTCAAACGGTCGTCGCCCCTTTTCAGGAAGAACTGGTGCAAACCGCCATCGAAACCGAGCTCGCTCGCGACGGCGGTTTGCACCAGTTCTTCCTGAAAAGG
>WNET01000375.1_pt1 | contig 35530 bp, 27 predicted proteins | sample 5399911 | NCBI WGS metagenome assembly WNET01 (sample SAMN13153333, study PRJNA577476) | soil metagenome | isolation source: 40 cm grassland meadow soil pre-rain plot 2 | place: USA:California | collected 2015-09-08 | reverse complement strand
ATCCATTTTTCGGCCTCCGGCTGCCCGAGGAAGCGAATGAAGCAACCGCGACATTCACGTAAAGGAGGAGGATTAATAAATGTTTCCGGGATTGCGCCTTCCTCCTCCCGTCCCGTGGAGTCTCCACGGAGCAATCCTCAGCGGATCACGTCGACGCCGACGCGGGCCTTCTCCTCCGACGGGTCTCGTCGCCCGACGATCTGTTTGGACTTGACGCCGGTCGCGACGAGCATGACGCGCAGCGTGTGTTCGAGTGACGCATCGACCGTCGCGCCCCAGATGATCCGCGCCGTGGGAGAGACTTTCGACTGGACGACCTCGGCGACGCGTTCCGCTTCGGAGATCGTCATGTCGTTGCCGCCCGTGACGTTGATCAGAACGCCGTGGGCGGTCGAGACATCGACCTCGAGAAGGGGCGAGTTGATGGCCTCCTCGATCGCCTCGACGGCGCGGTTGTCGCCGACCGCCTGGCTCTCGCCCAGGCCGATCATCGCGACCCCGCCGCCTTTCATGATCGTCTTGACATCGTTGAAGTCGAGGTTTACAAGGCCGGGCTTCGTGATGATCTCGGTGAGTCCCTTGATCGATCGCATCAGGACCTCGTCGGCGAACTTGAAGGCGAGGTTCAACGACTGCCTCGGCACGAGGTCGAGCAACTTGTCGTTCGGGATCGTGATCACGGTGTCGGCGGCGTCGCGGAGTCGCTCGAGCCCCCATTCCGCGCTCTCCATCCGGAGCTTTCCTTCTCCTCGGAACGGCAAGGTGACGACCGCGATTGTCAGGGCGCCCATCTCCTTCGCAAGCCGCGCAACGTAACCGCAGCTGCCCGTGCCCGTGCCGCCGCCGAGGCCGCACGTCACGAAGACGATGTCCGCTCCTTGGACGATGGCCCGCAACTCTTCTTCGGCCTCCCGGGCCGCTTCCTCGCCAATCTGCGGCAACGCACCGGCTCCGAGGCCCTTTGTGATGCGTCGACCGAGGAGGACCTTCTTCGGGGCCGCGATGTGGAGCAAGTGTTGCGCATCCGTGTTGCATGCGAACAGCTCGGCCCCGACGATTCCCTCGTTGTAGACCCGGCCGATCGTGTTGCATCCGCCGCCTCCGAGGCCGATGATCTTGATATTCGTCCGCATCTTGCTGAGCATCTCTTCGAGCTCGGCGTCGACCCGGCTGTCTTCAAATGCGGGGGCACTCCCTTCCCGGGCGAGAACGTCCTCTAACATCGAGTTCATTGCGACACCTGCAGAGCCTGCGAGTTCATCCCATCCCGCAAGATGGCCGCGTATCCGGCGGACGCTATTTAAAAGTTGTCGGACGAACGTCCGCCGCGTTGACAAACGCGCGCGAATCGCGGTCCGCCGGAGCAAATTCACTCGAAGAGTGCAGACTTCGACGCTTTCCGGACCGCGTCGACGGCCTCGGCCGGCGCCGCGACCATGACGACCCAGTCGACGACCTGGCGCACCTGGAGAGCACGGCCGAGAGGACTTACTTTCGAAAAGGGCTTCACGCCATCGTCGTCGAGGATCGGGACTTCGGTCTTTGCAATCCGGGGTTCGCTCAGGAGGAGTTCGGGAAGCGGGACATCGACGATGACCTGACCCGGTTTCACGCCCGCTCGTCGTGCGATGCGGTCCTCCACGCGCCGGCGCTCGTCCGGATCCTTGAACGATGCGAGCACGGCCCGCGTCGCGTCGGTCAGGTCGTCCCGATCCGACGCGAGCACGCGCTTGTAGAGCTTGCGATACTTCAGGCGCAACGCGATCTCTCGCTGGAGCGGTCCTTGATGCACGAGCCAGTTCAGCAGCTCGTGGTCCACCATCTTCTGGATGTCCGCGATCGGCGCATCGGATCGCTCCACGGCGCGCGCGAGCATCTCTTCGGCGATGCGCACCGTCTTGTGGAAGTACACGGACGAGTACATGAGGCCCCGCGCGACGAGCATGCCTTCCAGGGCCGGGAGGCCTTTGCGGTCCAGCGCGAGCTCGCCTCGGTGGCTCCGGAGCGTCTGAAGGAGGCGGGAGAAGTCGATCGTCCCGTGGGTGGCGCCGGTGTAGTGCGCATCCCGCATCAGGTAGTCGATCTGGTCGGCGTCCATCGGGCTGTGGATGATCTGCGCCAAGTAACGCTTCGATTCCTTCCGGCTTCCGGGCACGAGGAGGCTCGTTCCTTTCTCCGAGGGTCCGCGGATGAGCGCGGCAACCGCTGCGGGATCCACCCCATGTTCCTCGAGAACCTCGGGAATCCGCTTGACGTCTCGGAAGGCGTGCCGATCCTCGGGGGACACATTGTCGTCGTGGCCCGTGATGATGCCCTGCGTGAGGTGCATATGATCCACCGCGAGCTCGCGGCTCAGGACGTGCTCGAGGGTATGAGAGAACGGCCCGTGGCCGACATCATGGAGAAGGCCCGCGGCCTGGACGAGTTTTCGTTCGTCCTCCGGCAGCCCGAGGGCTCGCGCCATCTCCCCCGCGACGTGCCCCACCCCGAGGCAGTGTTCGACGCGCGAATGATTCGCCCCGGGAAACACGAGATACGTGAGGCCGAGCTGACGAATCGAATTGAGTCGCTGGAGCTCGAGCGTTTCGAGGAGGTCGAGGGTCAGCGGATCGAGGCGAATCGTCCCATGGACCGTGTCGGTAATCGTCTTCAGATCCGCCATCCGACGCGCCAGCCCTTACCCGCATATATAGATTCGGCGAGACCGTTCGATAAAGTGTCAACCGAATGTCGTCGGGAATGAATCGTCGGGTTTGGAGCGGGCGTCGCAGACCGTCTAACCCTTGGACAACGGATAGTAATCCAATCCCTGGAGCATCGGGTTGAAGTAGTAGCCGCTGACCCACGCGCGCTCGACGTGAAAGCTCGTCCCCTGGAAGACCCAGAGATATGGCACATCGTCGAGAACCGCGCGGGCAGTCAGGTCGAGGAAGTCCTGGATCCGCGTCGTCTCGTTCAACTCGCTCGCCGCTGCGTCGATGAGGGCGTCCAACGTGGCGTTGCCGTATCCGATCCATGTCGGAAACGCACTGCCTCGGCGAAGGAACGGCGCGACGGAGTCCAGGGGATCCGCGAACCGCGGCGCCCACGAGAACAGGGCGAGGGGGAGACCTCCGGCGTGCAAGGCCCCGATGTATGCCGCAGGGGTCAGGGATCGAACGCCCACCGAGATCGCCCCGGGCGAACCTTTCTGTGAGTGCAACGCCTCGAGGCCGTTGGCCAGCAGCCTGCATCCGTGTTCTTCGTAATCGTTCCCCGCGCGGTAGTACAACGTGAGATTGAATCCGGACAACCAGTACGGCGTGGCGTTCAGCTCCGTGGCCGCCCGCGCCAGATCGAACGGGAAGAGGGGAATGCTGGCGTTATACCCCGGGAGGCCGAGCGGGATCGGGCCGCGGGGTTGCAAGCCGGCGTCGTGGGTCACGTTCACCACGAAGGCACCGTAATCGAATGCGTACGTGAACGCCCGGCGAACGTGCACGTCCGCGAAGAAGGCCGGCGGGACGGAAATCGGACCGAGCGCGGCCGCGACCGCGATGGTGACGTTCTGGTTGTACCCGAAAAACGAGACGGCGAACTCGGGTCGGTCCTTCGCGATCCGCAAGGTCGGCGATTTCGGCGTCCCGTCTGCGTTCATCACGTCCCACTGGTGGTCCCGGTCAATGGCGGCGGAGTCCACGTCTCCGGCGAGGAGCAAGAACTCACGGCTCATGACATCGCGCACGGGTAGGATGTGGACCGTCGGGACCTTCGCGGGGCCGCGCCAATATTGGTCGAACCGCGTCAAGACGATGGCTTGGTTCGCGGACCACGCGGTCAGGGTGAACGGTCCACTTCCGCAATCCGCCCCGCGGGCCAGATTGGAATTGGGGGCTCCCCACCGGACGCCTCCGTTGCTCCTGAGGCACGACTCCGAGAGGATCGAGCCGACGGTCGAAGCGAGGATCGGCAAGAAGGCGGGGTACGGACGCAGGAGGTGGAACACCACGGAGTTGTTGCCGGTCGGCAGGACCGTCGAATTGCTCACGGCCCATGCCGTCGAGATGTTCAGCGCGGTCGTATCCCACGAAGGTTCCGAAGGCAAGGCCGCGCTCATGTACGCCGGAACCGTGGCCCGCACCGGGAACGTCGCGTTCACCCAGTCCCCGATCGTGCAGTTTTGCGTGCCCGCGATCGACGGATTGCAATCCGCGCCCGCGAATGCGCTGATCGAGTTCGTCAGGAGGCGCTCGAGGATTCGGGATGGTCCGTCGGGCGGGTGGATCGCGAGCATGCGCCGGAACGAAAACGCGACATCGCGTACGGCCAGCTGGCTCCTGTCATGGAACGTCACATTCTGACGCAAGGTGAAGGTGTAGTTCCTCCCGTCGGCCGAGGTGCCGTTGTTCGTGGTCGACGGAACCTCGATGGCGAGACGGGGGACGAGCGGGGCCACGCTTTCGCTGTCGGCCGGGACCGACACGAGGGTTTCATACAGATTCTGAAGGACCTCGCCGCCCGCCGACGCATTGTCGACGACCGGATCCAGGGAATTCGGTTCTCCCGCAATCGCCGAGCCGAAGATGTCGGGATACTTCAGCTGCACCGGTGGGGCACTGGCGAGGACCCGCACGGTGTAGCCCGAGGATCGGTTCCAGAGATCCGAAGTCACGGTCAAGCGAACGAAGTAATTCCCCGGAGACACGAATCGGTGTGTCGCTTGGCCGACTTGAAGCGCCGTACCGGTCGTGTTCGCGGTCCCGTCCCCCCAGGAGTAGACGAGCGAGAACAGGGATGCGTCTTCCGCTGCACTCACCGCGGTGTACGTCCCGCCGCGGGAGGTGTTCGAGGCGTTGTTCCACGACCAGACGTACGCCCACGAACCATTTCCGCTGAAACGGACATCCGAGTCAGCGGGGGCGGTCGACCGGTTCGCCGCGAGCACCGCGAGTCCTGTCGAACCGACGCAGCGGATGGCGCAGCCGGTCGGCGGGCTCGGCGGCATCCGGCCGTCGGCCGGAGCGGATAGGGCGTGCACGAAGAGGAGCTGATCGTCACTCGTTGTGACCCCGTTCTTTCCATCGCTGACGGTCAGGAGCGCGAGGTACCATCCGGGGACGCCGTAGGCGTGGGTCACCTGAGTTCCGGATGCCGTCCCGCCGTCCCCGAAGTCCCATGTGTAGGAGAGCACATCTCCGTCCGGGTCGGTTGCCTGACCCGTGAACGTCAACGTGGTGGGCGGCGCCGTCGTCGCGGTCTCGCTGCTCACGCTTACGTCGGTGATCGATGGCGCCCGGTTCGGCTGCCGAACCGCGATTGAGATGGCGGTGATCGCCACGAGGGCAACGACCACGACCGCCGTGATGCGGCCCCAAGGCCGTCGTGGAGCCGACTCCGAAGCGAGGGGGACATCGACGCTTCCTCCTTCCGCGTCCGCCTCAGACTCGATACCGCTCCCTCCCCGGCAGGAATGGCGGATGGAACGGAGAGTTGACACTAATAGTTTAGCAGACGACGTTCGAACTCCGCATGACGTCGCCCCACCCAGGTTCGGCGCGCGGTCCCCGAAATTGTGTCTCCAAAGTTTCAATTACGCCACGTCGGTTGAGCGGGCGACGCCGGGGTGACAGAGCGGCTAATGTGACCGACTGCAGATCGGTTTCCAGAGGGTTCGACTCCCTCCCCCGGCACTCTCGAATGACGTGCCACATGGACCGTTCCGTTCCACACCGGAGGGATTTCGAAGTGGACGAACCGAATCGGTCTTCGACGGATGCCCGACGTTGAACGACCCGCGCACGTTCTTATAGCGACCATCCTTTCATCGAACTCGTTGATGGAGCCGGCCTAGAAAATGCGCTATTTCGAGAGCATCCTCGACACGATCGGGAACACGCCCTTGGTGAAGCTGCCGAAGATCATGGCGGGCGTCCCCTGTCTCGCGCTTGCGAAACTCGAGATGATGAACCCGGGCGGAAGTGTGAAAGACCGGATCGGCGAGAAGATGATCGAGGACGCCGAGGCGAAGGGGCTATTGAGACCGGGGGGGACGATCATCGAGCCGACGAGTGGGAACACGGGCCTCGGGCTGGCGATGGTCGCCGCGATCAAAGGCTACCGGACGGTCTTCACGATGCCGGACAAGATGAGCCGCGAGAAGATCGATCTCCTGAAAGCTCTCGGGGCCCGCGTCGTGGTGACGCCGACCGCGGTCCCGCCGGAGCACCCGGATTCATACTACCGGGTCGCCGAGCGGATCCATCGAGACACCCCGAACTCGATCCTGCCCAACCAATATGCGAACCAGGCGAATCCACGAGCCCATTACGAGACGACGGGTCCGGAGATTTGGCGAGATACGGACGGAACGGTCACGCACTTCGTCTGCGGGATGGGCACCGGCGGCACGATCAGCGGCGTGGGCAAGTTCCTCAAAGAGAAGAATTCGAAGGTCCAGGTGATCGGGGTGGACCCGCTCGGATCGATCTTGAAGGACTACTTCTACAAGAAGGAGACGATGAAGGCCCACACGTACAAGATCGAAGGAATCGGAGAGGACTTCGTCCCGGAGTCCACCTGGTTCGACACGATCGACGAGATCGTCAAGGTGGGCGACAAGGAATCGTACCTGATGACGCGCCGCCTCGCCCGCGAGGAAGGGATCCTTGCCGGCAGTTCGAGCGGTGCCGCGGTCGTTGCGGCGCGACGGATCGGAGAGACACTCGGCTCGGGCGACGTGATGGTCGTCCTGCTGCCCGACACCGGGGAGCGCTACCTGTCGAAGGCGCACAACGAGGAGTGGTTGAAGGAGCAAGGCTACCTGGAAGAACCGGTCGCGCCACTCATGACGATCCTCCGGGCGAAAGAGCGAACGATTCCCGGCGTCATCACGATCGATATCGCGGCGAAGGTGCGGGAGGCGGCCGACATGATGCGCCAGTACAACGTGTCGCAGCTCCCGGTGATGGACACGGGCATCCTCGTGGGGAGCTTGCGGGAGGAGATCTTGATGAAGGCGCTCCTCGAGAACCCGAAGATGTACGACGATTACGTCGCCAAGGTGATGGAGAAACCGTTCCCCATCGTCGAGCCGGGGGCGGACCTCGAGCAGGTCTACAAACTGCTGATGCGCGGGAACCCGGCGGTCGTCATCGGCAAGGAGAACCGCCTCGAAGGGATCATCACCCGCATCGACGTAATCGAATACCTCGCCGGGCGCGCGTAGCAAGCCTATTTACGGCGGGCCCGCGACTCCGTCCCCGGCGATCCCATGCGCTTTGCCACGAAGGCCATCCATGTCGGGCAGGAACCGGATCCTCGAACCGGCGCGGTGACCCCGCCGTTGTACCTGACCTCGACCTACTCCCGGAAGACCCAGGACGAGTATGCATACGCGCGCGGAGCGAACCCGACGCGGAACGCGCTGCAGGACAGCCTCGCTGGCCTGGAGGGCGCGAAGTACGCCCTCTCGTTCTCGAGCGGCATGGGGGCCATCACGACGTCCCTCACCCTCCTGAAGAAAGGAGACCACGTCGTCGTGACGGACGATTGCTATGGCGGCGTCTATCGCATCTTCACGCGAATCATGAGCAACTACGGAATCGACTCGACATTCGTCGACCTCCGAGACCTCGTCGATGCCGAGGACGCATTCCGACCGGAGACCCGGATGCTCTGGACGGAGTCCCCGACGAACCCCCTGATGAAAGTCGTCGACCTGCGGGAGCTGGCGGTCATCGCGAAGGCGCACGATGCGATCAGCGTGTGCGACAACACGTTCGCGTCGCCGGCCCTGCAGAATCCCCTGTCCCTCGGAGTCGATCTCGTCGTCCATAGCACGACGAAATACATCGGCGGGCATGCGGATCTCCTCGGCGGCGCCCTCGTGATGAACCGGGAGGATCTCCATGAGAGGCTCAAGTTCTCTCAGAACGCGTTGGGCGCGGTCCCGAGCGCGTTCGACTGTTGGCTCACGCTGCGCGGGATCAAGACGCTCGCCGTCCGTATGGAGAGGCATTGCGACAACGCAGAAGCAATCGCGAAATTCTTGAAATCGCAGAAGGCCGTCGCGAAGGTCCACTATCCCGGGCTCCCCGACGACCCCGGTCACGCCATCGCGAAGAAACAGATGCGTCGCTTCGGCGGCATGCTCAGCTTCGAGGTCCGCGATCCGTCCCGGGTCGTCGAGCGGCTGAAACGTCTCGAAGTCATTGTGCCGGCGGAGAGCCTCGGCGGCGTCGAGTCCTTGATCGAACACCCGGCCTCGATGACCCACGCGAGCGTGCCCAAGGATCAACGGGAGAAGCAGGGCATCACGGACGGCTTGGTTCGCTTCTCGATCGGACTCGAAGACGTCCAGGATCTAACGGAAGATCTCGAGCAAGCGCTCGGGTGATGACCCGCGCATCCGTTCTCGAGTCCAAGAGAAGCCTCGGGGGTTCGCCGGGGCCGTATACGCAGTCATCCCGAGGGCGAGCAGTGCGTAGCCAAACACGGCTGCCCCGGGGAGGATGCCGAGACTGAGGCTCCAGGCTTGAACGAACCCGGTCGTCCCGGGACTCTGGAGGATCACCACGATCGTCGCGGCCGCGACGGTGAACAAGACCAACGCTCCCACATCCGCGAGATACCGGAACCGCGGTTCCACGGAGCCTGCAATGCGGCCGAAGAGAATCCCATGGAGGGCGAGGATTGGCACGAACGACCAGCTGAGGTACGGAAATACGTTTACATAGAAAACGAAAATCCAAGCGTTCGACGACACCATCGCTCGGTACTCGAGCGGGAGGGCGATGAGCGCAGCGACGACCACGACGAAGGTAAGCAGAAACGCCCTCCATGCGACGACGACGCTAGGATCGTCCGGCCGTCGCGCCCGGAGGTCCCGCAGCCCGGCCCAGAGATTCGGCCATGCGGAGACGTGGACGACGACCGCGATCCACGCGAGGACGATGTCTCCGAAGACGGGAGCGGAATCCGGAACCGGAAGGATCCATCGACCCGCTGCCGACGAGCCCCAAAAGAGCGCGACGCTTGCCGCGAACAGAACGGCGGCCCTCCGGAGTTCGCGGGCCCAAACGCCGCGACCGGTCGCCGCGCGTCGGGAGGGGAGGAGACCCGCCATGGCCGGCCCGGCATGGCAGACCCAGGGTCCATAAGACTTCCGCACCGAATGTATTGCGATTGACAAACTTCGAAAATGCGCGGCGCACCCCGCGTTGCTCGAGAACCTTAATACGCGCCGCCTTCATGCGGACCGCGCGATGCCCATCCGAGTGTACAACACGCTCTCCCGGAAGAAGGAGGAGTTCATTCCGCTCCGAGCCAACCGGGTGTCGATGTTCGTCTGTGGCCTCACCCCGCAAGACGAGACGCACATGGGCCACGCGAAGACGTACGTCGCCTTCGACGTCGTCGCCCGCTTCCTCCGTCACAAGGGGTACCACGTGTTCTACCTGCAGAACGTCACGGACATCGAAGACCGGATCATCGAGAAGATGCAGAAGACCGGACGCGGGTGGAAGGAGATCGTCAACCAGTACTTCGGCGAATACCTCGAGGTCACGGACGCCCTTGGCTGCAATTCGGTGGACGTCTATGCGTTTGCGACGGACTACATCGACGATATCATCGCGCAAATCCGAGGTTTAATCGAGAAGGGCCACGCGTATGTCGCCGAGGACGGAAGCGTCTACTACGACACGACCACGTTCTCCGGTTGGGGCAAGCTGAGCGGACAGAAAGTCGAAGCACTCCGGCCCGGAGCGCGAATCGCCATCGAGGAGCGGAAGAGACACCCCGCCGACTTCGTGCTCTGGAGGGCCCAGAAGCCGGGCGAGCCCGCGTGGGACAGCCCGTGGGGCAAGGGCCGGCCGGGATGGCACATCGAGGACACCGCGATCACGATCCGACACTTCGGGTCGCAGTACGATCTCCACGGGGGCGCCACGGAACTGATGTTCCCGCACCACGAGGCGGAGATCGCCCAAGCCGAGGCGTACACGGGCGTCACGCCCTTCGTGAAGTACTGGATGCACGGCGGGATGGTCACGGTGAAGGGCGAGGAGATGCACAAGTCCCTCGGCAACTATTGGCCCGTGAAGGCGGCCCTGAAGCTCTACGAGCCCGACGTGATCCGCTTCTTCCTGATCAACGTCCAGTACCGCGGGCCGATCGACTTCGCGCCGGAGCTCCTCGACGAGGCGAAGAGATCGTACGAGCGGATTCGAGAGACGACGCGCACGCTCGACGCCGAACGCCGTCGGGCCCTCGATGCCGGGAAGGCCGATCGCTCCCTGAAGGTGGCGACGGCGAAGGCACTCGAGGACTTCGACGCGGCAATGTCGGACGATTTCAACACGCGCGAGGCGATCGCCGCCATCTTCGAGTATGGACGCGCGGTGAACAAGGCGATCGAAACGGGTGCGGGACGTGACGCCCTCGACGACGCCGCGCACGCGTTTCAGACGTTCAGCGAGGTCCTCGGCATCCTCGAGCCGACTCCGAAGGGCGCGGACCTCGTGGACCGCCTTCTCGACCTGATTGTTGCGCTCCGCGAGGACGCCCGCAAGCGAAAGGACTTCGCCACCGCGGATCGAATTCGCGACGCTCTCGCGGCGGTCGGCGTGGTCCTCGAGGATACCCGCGACGGGGTCCGGTGGAAGCGGAAATAGGCCCCGATTGCGGTCGGATTTTGGGCCCGTCCATCCAACGTTCTCCCGGGTGAGAACAAGGGGGTCGAAATGACCGTGCTACAGTATTTAAGGAAAAGACCTCGAAAAGAGCCCCCTTCCGCAGGCCTGTTTTCTCCATAGAAACTGGGCTCCGAACGTTTATAACGGCCTGCCGTATACTTGGCGCATCCCCCGGGATGGGCTGCGAGAGGGCACCGAACCGCGCTTAAGAGGTCACGAAATAGATGGTAGAAGAGACCGCCTACGACGCCACGCAGATCCAGGTCCTCGAAGGCCTGCAGGCGATCCGAAAACGCCCTGCGATGTACATCGGCTCGGTCGACTCGCGCGGCCTCCACCACCTCGTCCACGAGGTCGTGGACAACTCGATTGACGAAGCCATGGCCGGCTTCTGCAAGGAAATCCAGGTCACCTTGAACCCGGACGGATCGGTGACGATCGCAGACGACGGTCGGGGGATTCCGGTCGACATCCATCCGAAGTATGGCGCGCCGGGCGTCGAGATCGTCCTGTCTCGGATGCACAGTGGCGGGAAGTTCGAGCGAAAGATGTACCGCGTCTCCGGCGGGCTGCACGGCGTCGGCCTCTCGGTCGTCAATGGGCTGAGCGAATGGCTCGAGGTCCGCGTGAAACGAGAAGGTCAGGAGCACCGGATGCGGTTCGAACGCGGGACGAAGGCCACCGACCTCGAGGTCGTGGGCCCGGCGGAGGGGACCGGCACGATCATCACGTTCCTTCCGGACTCGCAGGTCTTCGAATCGATCGAGTTCGACTATGACATCCTCGCGACGCGCTTGCGGGAGCTCGCCTTCCTCAACGCGGGCCTTCGGATTATCATCGTGGACAAGGTCCACGACCGCGGGGACGTTTTCGAATTTCAGGGCGGCATCGCCGAGTACGTCAAATGGATCAACCGGGCGAAGAACCCGCTCCACCCGGATCCGATCCGATTCTCGAAGGAATCCGAGGGAACGCTCGTCGAAGTCGCGATGCAGTACCACGACGGCTACAACGAGTCGATCTTCACGTTCGTGAACAACATCGACACGATCGAAGGCGGCACCCATCTCGTCGGATTCAAGGCGGGGCTGGCGCGGGCCTTCATCAAGTACGCGAAGGACAACAAGTATCTCAAACAGGGCGAAAGCCTCGAGGGCGACTGACGGCGATCCTCAGCCTCAAGGTCCCCGAACCGCAGTTCGAGGGGCAGACGAAGATGAAACTCGGGAACTCCGAGATCAAAGGAATCGTCGAGTCCATCGTGTACGAGAAGCTCACCGATTTCTTCTTGGAGACTCCGAAAGTCGCCGAGATCTGCATCGGGAAAGCCGTGCTTGCGGCGCAGGCTCGCGAGGCCGCACGCAAAGCCCGCGAGCTCACGCGTCGGAAAGGCCTGCTCGAAGGATTCAACCTCCCCGGAAAACTCGCGGATTGTCAAGAGCGCGATCCGGCGAAGTCGGAGCTGTTCATCGTCGAAGGGCCGTCCGCCGGCGGATCTGCCAAGCAAGGTCGTCGCCGCGAGTTCCAAGCGATCCTTCCCCTTCGCGGGAAAATCCTGAACGTCGAAAAGGCCCGACTCGATCAGATGCTCAAGAACGAGGAGATCCGGACGCTCATCACCGCCATCGGGGCGGGCGTCGGCGAAGAGTTCGATCTCAAGAAGGTCCGATATCACAAAGTCATCACGATGGCCGACGCAGACGTGGACGGGCAGCACATCACGACGCTCCTCCTGACGCTGTTCTTCCGATATATGCGGCCGCTCCTCGACAGCGGATTCGTGTACATCGCGCAACCGCCGTTATACAAGATCAAGAAAGGGAAGGACCTCCACTATGCGTACACGGAGAAGCAGCGAGAAGACCTGGCGAAGAAACTCGGCGACAAGGGGGCCGTGTACCAGCGGTACAAGGGCTTGGGGGAAATGAACGCCGAGGAGCTGTGGGAGACGACGATGGATCCCGCTCGGCGCCAACTGAAGCAAGTGACGATTGAGGACGCCGCGACCGCCGACGCCCTGTTCTCGATCCTTATGGGCGAAGCCGTCGAGCCTCGCCGACAATACATCCAGGAACACGCGAAGGAAGTCGTCAACCTGGACATATAGGAGGAGCATGCCGGAGGAAGCCCAGGAGTCCCGCCCCCGCGTCTCCCCGCAGCCAATTGAAGACGAACTACACCGGTCGTACATCGACTACGCGATGAGTGTTATCGTCGGGCGTGCGTTACCCGACGTTCGCGACGGCCTGAAACCCGTCCAACGCCGAATCTTGTATGCGATGAACGAGTTGGGGATGAGTTCTGGCTCCCAATACAAGAAGGCAGCCCGTGTAGTGGGGGAGACCCTGGGCAAACTCCACCCGCATGGAGACCTCGCGATCTACGACGCGTTGGCCCGAATGGTCCAACCTTTTTCCCTTCGCTATCCGCTGATCGACGGCCAAGGGAACTGGGGAAGCACGGAGGACGAGCCCGCCGCGATGCGATACACGGAGTGCCGGCTCGCGAAGACCGCCGAGGCGATGCTCGAGGACTTGGAGAAAGACACCGTCGATTGGATGGACAATTTCGATGGGACGCTGAAAGAGCCCCTCGTCCTTCCCTCGAAGTTCCCGAATCTCCTCGTGAACGGATCGAGCGGGATTGCAGTCGGAATGGCAACGAACATTCCGCCACACAATCTCGGGGAAATTGTCGACGCCCTAATCGTCCTGATTGACAACCCTCAGGCCGAATTGATCGACCTGTACAACCCGGAGACGGGTCCGATTCGCGGCCCGGACTTTCCCACCGGCGGCATCCTGTACGGAGCGGATGGCGTAGCGGATGCGTACCGGACCGGGCGTGGACTGATCCGGATTCGTGCGAAGGCGAAGTTCGAAGAGGCAGGCCACGACCGCGCCCGGATCGTCATTACGGAAATCCCGTACATGGTCAGTAAATCGTCCCTCGTCGAATCGATCGCCTTGCTCGTCAAGTCGAAGAAGATCGAGGGCGTCACGGACCTCCGAGACGAGAGCGACCGAGATGGTATGCGGATCGTGTTGGAACTGAAGCGCGACGCCGTCGAGGACGTGGTCCTCAACCAGCTCTATCACCACACGCAGATGGAGACGACGTTCGGCGTGATCAACCTCGCCCTGCTCGAGGGACAACCGCGGGTTCTGCCGCTCAAGGACTCGATGCAGGCGTTCATTGACCATCGGGTTAGCATCGTTCGGCGACGCACGGAGTTTGACCTGAAGAAGGCACGGGAGCGCCTTCACATCGTGGAAGGCCTCATCACCGCGGTCGACCACCTCGACGACGTGATTCGGCTCATCCGACGCGCGCGAGACGCAGACGAGGCCCAGGCGGGTCTGATGAATCGCTATCTCCTGAGTGAGAACCAGGCGAAAGCCATCCTCGCCATGACGCTGCGCCAGCTCACCGGACTCGAGATCGAAAAGCTGCGCCAGGAGAAGACCGACTTGAACCACAAGATCGAGAGTCTCGAATCGATCCTGGCGTCCCGGGAGCGAGTCCTCGACATCCTCAAAGCCGAATTCCTCGAAGTCAAGGATCAGTTCGGTGATGACCGCCGGACCGCCGTCGAGCTCCAAGCCTACGACATGCAGATCGAGGACCTCATCCCCGAGGAGGACAACGTCGTGACGATCACGAACACGGGCTACATCAAACGGCTACCCGTGAGCGTGTACCGGAAACAGCGTCGGGGCTGAAAGGGAGTCACGGGCATGGACACCAAAGAGGAAGACTACGTCGTCGACCTCTTCGTTGCCTCAACCCATGATTTCATCCTGTTCTTCTCATCGAAAGGGAAGGTGTTCAAGCGAAAGGCCTTCAAGCTGCCCGCCGCCGGGAGATATGCCCGGGGGAAGCCCGTCGTCAACCTCTTGGAGCGCCTCGATCCCGATGAGAAGGTCGAAGCGATGATTCCGACTCGAGAGTTCCCCCCAGACCGATTCCTCGTCTTCGTGACCAAACGGGGACGAATCAAACGGACCGGCTTCGCGGAATTCCAGAACATCCGCGAGAGCGGGATCCGCGCAATCAAGCTGAATGAGGGGGACGAGCTGATCGACGTGCGGATTGCCGGGGGCAACGAGGAGGTCATCCTCGCTTCGGCCGGCGGATACGCAAATCGCTTCCCGATTGACGAAGTCCGTCCGATGGGCCGACCCGCGGCGGGTGTCGCGGGCATGCGCGTCCGATCGGGAGACGAGGTCGTATCGATGGCCCTGTCGAGCAACCCGGAAGCCGAGTTGCTGACAGTCCTTTCCAGCGGCTACGGCAAGCGCACGACGATCTCCGAATATCGGAAGACCCGTCGGGGATCGAAAGGAGTGCGCACGACCAGCGCGAAATACGCGAAAGGCCGCGTCGTCGCGGTGAAAGTCGTCCGACCCGAGGAGCATCTCCTCGCCACAACGAAAGCGGGGGTCGTAATTCGTTGCGCCGTCGCCGATATCAGCGTCAAGGGCCGCGCGGCGCGCGGCGTGAGGCTCCAGCGTCTCGGTGACGGCGACGAGGTGGTCGCGGTCGCTCGAGTAATCGAAGAAGAGGAACAGGATCGCGCCTTGTCCGCGGAACCACCGGGGAAGCCGCAGGATCCCGTCAAGCCAACGTAACACCGAGCCCGGGTCGGTCAGGCGCGATCAACTCCCCGTTCTCGAAACGCAGGCCTTTCGAGGGATCCTCGGCGAGATTGAAGTGTGAATCCAGGTCGAGCCACCGAACGTTCTTCTGAGCGAGGGCGAAGGCCAGCGCCGCCGCGATCGAGATTTGCGGTTCCCCCATGCAGCCGACCATCGTGGGGTAGCCGGCAGATTCGCAAATCGTATTCACGTCGATTGCTCGGCTTATGCCGCCATGTTTCATCAGTTTCAGGTTCACGGCCTTCGCGGCGTTGGCCCACCGGACCTTTTTCGCGTCGTCGGGCGTGAGGACCATCTCGTCTGCCATGATCGGGATCGGCGAGGATTCCGTCAGGACGCGCATCCCCTCCAGGTCCGTCTTGGCCACCGGCTGCTCGAAGACCGAGATGTCCAGGTCTTTCGCCGCCCGAGCGAAGCCGAGCGCCTGGCTCCAGGTGTACCCTTGGTTCCCGTCGATTCGCAACTCGATCCGGGGACCGACGGCCCCGCGAATCGCGCGAAGCCGATCCATATCCGATTTCGGGTCCCGGCCGATTTTCACCTTCAGCGCGCGGAATCCGGCTTGGGCCCACCGCTGGGCTCGCTCGACGGCGCCTCGAGTGTCCATGATTCCAATCGTCATGTCGGTGACCATCCGATCCCGGCTCGCGCCGAGATACCGGGTCAGCGGCACGCCCGCTTGTTGCGCGGCGAGGTCGTGGACCGCGATGTCGATCGCGGCCTTGACCGATGGGCTGCCGTTGAGGACCTTGTCCATTTTGTCGGCGACCTCGCGGGGCCGCTCGAACGGGAACCCCTCGAGGGCTCGCGCCATCGCCTTGATCGCCTCCATCGCAGACCGGATCGTCTCACCGGTCACATCCGTTGGAGCGCCGCTCCCGGTGCCGGTGAGCGAACCGGAATGAACGATGACCAGGACGTTCTGGGCCACGGCCGATGACCCTCTCGCGATCGTGAACGGCTCCTTCCGGAGGAGGTCCATCGCCATGTATTCGAGGAAATCGATCCGCATCCGGATCGGACACCACCGCGCAACGATATCAAAGGTGCAGTCAGGCCCGGCGTTTCGCAGCTTTTCGACGTCGGCGACGCGCCTCCCGTGACCACTTCGTCTTCGGATAGAATCGGCAGAACCGGGTGAAGGAGCATTGCGGGCAACGAGGGCCGATCGGTCGGCAGAGGTCTTTCCCGAATCGGATGAACAACTCGTTGATGTGGAGCCAGTACTCCATCGGCACGGTCTGCATGAGCCGCCGTTCGGTCGCCTCCGGAGTCTTCGTCCGCACGAGACCGAGCCGGTTGCTCACCCGGTGGACGTGGGTGTCGGTCGGGATGCGTGGGACGCCGAATCCGTAGACGAGGACGCAGTTCGCGGTCTTCGGGCCGACCTGGGGAAGCTCGATCAGCTCCTCGTAAGTCCGTGGCACAGAGCCGGCATGGCGCTCGAGGAGGGTCCGACTCAGCTTCACAATCTGGCCGGCTTTCTGGCGATAGAAGCCGACCGGCTTGATGAGACGCTCCACGTCGCCGAGGTCCGCGCCGGCGAGTTCCGTCGGGTCCCCGTACTTCGAGAAAAGCTGCCTCGACGCGACCTCGGTCATTTCGTCCCGAGTCCGCTGGGAGAGGATCGTCGAGATCAAGACCTTGAACGGGTCTTCCGTCTCCGCGACGATTTTCGCCAGGGCCGTCTCGCCCGCGTGCAGATTGCCGTCGGGCAGGTACCGACGGGATAGATCCCGCACGATGAACGCGATCCGGTCACGGGCGGACGCCGAGATGGTCAAGGGCCTCCCCCGCGGTGTAAATCGAGCCCGTGATCAGGATCAGGTCGTCCGGGCCCGCCGACTGAAGCGCCGCATCGATCGCTTCTCGGACCGACGGGATGACGAGGGTTTCCGCATACGGTCGGAAGGCGGCCGCGACTTCCCCGGCGTCGTACGCGCGATGCGACTTGGGCCGACAGGCGAATACGCGGCTGGCAATCGGCCCTAATGCGGCCGCCATGCCCGGCAGGTCTTTGTCGTTCAGGATGCCCGTGACGAGGACAGCCTTGCGACCGACGAACGACTCGGCCATTGACGCGGCGAGGGCTTCGGCCGCGGGGCGATTGTGGGCTCCATCGACGACGACCATCGGGGACTCGCGGACAATTTCCATCCGCGCGGGCCATCGGACGGAAGCGATCCCGGACCGGATCGCCTCGTCCGGAATCGTGAACCCGGCCGAACGAAGCTCCTCGAAGGCGGCCACGGCGATGCCGATATTCTCCACCTGGAACGAGCCGAGTAACGGCGTCTGAACATCGACGGACCCGAACGACCCGCGGACGCGAACGGTCTGGCCGCGCAAGTCGCCGGCAATCCGCTCCGCGTGAACATCCCGTCCGAGGACCGACAAGGGCGCGTGGAGTTCCCGGCATCTCGCCTCGATGACCGGGAGAGCGTCCTGGTCGACGGTCACGACTCGCGACGATGGCTTGATGATCCCGGCTTTCTCGCGCGCGATCCGTTCGACCGTCTTGCCGAGATGCTCCGTGTGCTCCAGGTCCACCCGCGTGATGACGGACACGAGGCCGTCCACGACGTTCGTCGCATCCATCCGACCGCCCATCCCGACCTCGAGGACGGCGATGTCGACCTTTCGCTCACGGAAATACTCGAAGGCCATCGCCGTCGTGACTTCGAAGAACGTCGGATGATCGATCGCCCGGGTGGAGGTCATCGTCTGAATCGCAGGCTGCATGCCGGACCAAAGGCGCAACACGTCGTCGTCGGTGATCGGCTCACCGTCCACGCGGATCCGCTCGTTGAACCGGACGAGATGCGGGGAGGTGTAGAGCCCGACCCGATATCCGGAGGCCCGCAACACGGACGCGGCATAGGCGCACACGGAGCCTTTCCCGTTCGTGCCGGTGACGTGGAGGACCTTCAGGCCACGCTGAGGGTCTCCGAGGAGGGATAGGAGCCGCCGGATGTTGTCCAGCCCGAGTTTGATCCCGAACCGGTCGTCTGATAGTCCATCGAAGCGGCCGGAGCTAACGGGCGTCGCGGATTAAAGGTTGCTCGGTGGGCTCGTAATGATCGGACCCTCGGGACTCCGGGACCACAGATATATATCGCGTATGGCAATCGTCACGCAATGCACCCGGCGGAGCGCCTGCGAGGCCTCAAGAGCCTCAAGCTCCAGGGCAAGACGATCGTCCTCGGAGTCACCGGGAGCATTGCCGCCGTCGAGTGCGTGAAGTTGGCCCACGAGCTCATCCGGCATGGAGCCGAGGTCCACGCGGTATTCACGCGATCCGCGACGGAAATCCTCCATCCCAACGCGCTCCAGTATGCGACCGGCCATCCCGTGGTGACGCAAATTACGGGCTCGATGGAGTACCTCGAGATGTGCGGTCGCGACGGGAAGGCGGACCTCCTCCTGATCGCACCGTGCACCTCGAACACGATTGGCAAGATCGCGCAGGGAATCGACGACTCCACCGTCACGACCTACGCCGCGAACGCACTCGGTTCCGGCATCCCGATCCTGATCGCCCCTGCGGCCCACGAATCGATGATGGACAACCCCGCCGTCGCCGCGAACGTCAGGCGCCTCCAGGAACTTCGCGTCGAGCTGGTCGAACCAAAGCGTGAGGAGGACAAAGCGAAGATGGCGGATATCGAGACGATCGTGGCGCGCGTCATCCGCCGCCTTGGACCGAAGGACCTCCTCGACATGCGGGTCTTGGTCGTGGCCGGGTCGACCGTCGAGCCGATCGACGACGTCCGCGTCGTTACGAACCGTTCGACAGGCGGCACCGGAATCGAACTCGCCAAAGTCGCCTTCGAGCACGGGGCGAATGTGGAGCTCTGGCTCGGGCGTCACGAGACGCCGGTCCCGCCGTGGCTCCCATTCAAGACCTTCGAGACGACCGGGGACCTCGTGTCCATGGCCGAGAAGGCAGACGCCGACGTCTGCGTCGTCCCGGCCGCGGTTTCGGACTTTACGCCCTCACATCGACAGACCGGCAAGATCCCGAGTCGGGACGGCGTCCTGACCCTCGATCTGCAGCCCACTCCGAAGGTCCTCAATCGCTTCCGCAAAGGCGCCAAGAAGGCCCTCGTGGGCTTCAAGGCCGAGGCGGGCGTGAGCGAAGCCGACCTGAAGGCCCGTGCCATGTCCCTCGTCAAGGAAGCGGACGTCGACTTCGTCGTGGCGAACGATATCTCAAAGATCAAGGGGGACACGACGTCCATCACGATCTTCGACCGCAAGGGTCGCTCGGAGACGTTCGAAGGATCGAAGGCGCTCGCGGCCGAGCGGGTGTGGCGGGCCATCCTCCATGGTGTCCGAGGGTGAGGCGTTCTGCCCCGGGCATGTCACCGCGTTCTTCGAGGTCCGTGAGGATCCGGATCCCCGGAAGAAAGGCTCGCGGGGCGCCGGGCTGTGCCTGAGCCTCGGCGTCCGCACGGTGGCGCGGGTCCGGGACGACTCCCGCGCATCCATCGACGTGATTGTCAACGGCCGCCGCCAGCGGGCGGACGTCACCCGGAGGGTCGCGGAGAAGATCCTCGGTGACCGGTCCTGCGAAGTCAAGATCCTGAGCGAGACAAGCTTGCCCGTGTCGCAGGGATTCGGAGTGAGTGCGGCCGCGGCCGTGAGCACGGCCCTCGCGCTCGACGATGCGCTCGGCGCGAAGATCCCCCGAGACGAACTGGTGGCCGTCGCTCACGAGACGGAGGTCGAGTGCGGCACGGGTCTTGGCGACGTCGTCCCGGCGTCGATCGGCGGAATGGACTTGCGGCTCAAGCCGGGCGCGCCGGGCTACGCGGAGGTACGAACCTTCCCCGTCGAAGCGGAGCTCCTGCTCGCCGTGATCGGCGCGGAAATGCCCACCAAAACGGTCCTTCGGGATTCGAAAAAAGTCGCCGCGATCAACCGGATTGGCGGTGCGCTCGTCGACGAGTTTTCCGAGAATCCCACTCTGGAGCGACTCTTCGAACTCGGGGTGCGTTTCGCCGAAGGAACCGGCCTCGCGGACAAACGGGTCCTCGAAGTGATTCGCGCCAGCCGGATGTTCGGGAGGGCGACAATGGCCATGCTCGGACATTCCGTGGTCGCCACCGGGAACCGACAGCAATTGGCGACATTGTACCTCAAGTTCGGGACGCTCCAACGATGCGAAGTCGACAACAGGGGCGCGAGGGTCCTCTAATCACTCACTGAGGGTGAAGAGTTGGTCGTCGCCGCCAACATCGAGGAGCCCGAGCCTCGCGCCGGCATCCAGCCAACCGTGGGCGTAATTCACGGTGGCGAGGGCCTTGTCCAGCTCGCCCTTTTCACGGAAGTGCTTCGCATCCGAGTAGTATGCGCGCGCCATCGTCACGAAATCCTCGGCGACCTTGTGGAGGTGGGAGCGCGGCGGGGCGGCAATCGCCGCCTTTTCGAGTGCACGCTCCGTGAGCCTAATGTCCCGATCGACGATCGACTGCAGGTCCATCGACCCGGTATCATGACAGGACGCGAAAACGCTTCCGCTCGAGCTCACGCCGGAGAACGAGCCCCGGGCCCACGAAGTCACTCGCCAGTCTCATGGAGACGGCGACTTCATCGGACCTTTCGGGGCGCGGCTGTCGCCTCAACAGAGCTCGAGGCCATCGGGCCACCAGACGGGTTGCTGAGCTGGGTGGGAGCGTCTGGAGGAGGCGAAGCCGGACCCGAATCGGAATCCGAAATCGAGAACCGATCGGCGAAAACGCGGAAGCGGTCAGCGGTGCAGTGACCGTCCGGTCCGACCGACCCGGTCGGACAGAAATCGGTTTTCGCCGTGACGGAGTCTGCGGTCACCGTGTAGAACACGGATCCGAATCCCGGGAGTTCGCCCTTCGTGTTCGCATTGCGACCCATCGCTTGCGCGAAGTACCCGATCTGGGGGTTGCTGCCGTCCACGGTAATGTTGGTGAGGTCCTCTCCTCCGACGCCCTGCACGACGACGACCGTCCCGTTCCCCTTCGGATAGATGTCTTGCGACCCCCCGTCCGCGACGCAGGACGGGTCCGCCGGCCCAGTGGAGTTCACAGACTCGCAGCTATCGGATTGTCGGAGTTGCTTGCTGCGTTCGTACGCATGGTCGCCGCCCGCCAGGATCAGGTCGACCTTGGCCTCGACGAGCTCATCGAAGAGGCCCTGGCCCATCGTGCAGCGCTCCCTTACACCGATCGTGATGCATTGCGCGTGAGCTCCCGCGACGACCCATGGGATTCCTTGATCCCGTGCGTTGTCGACGGCGTCCTCGAGCCATTCCGTGTGCGGCGACTCCTCGCTGTAGTTGTAGCTCAGCCCTCCGCCGAGCCCCGGTGAAATCATGATGAAGCGTGCGAGCGGCGTCTCGGCGGGGTAGTCAAAGTAGTATTCGTACCCGTAACCCGGTGTGCCCACGCCCGGGACGGCGGGCGAGGTCAACGGGTATGGGCAATTCTCCACGTAATCCGAGATGCCCTCGCCGCCACCCTGGCTCACGTCGTGACTCCCCGGGACGATGAGCACCTCCGGCACATAGTGCTTCATTTGACTGCACCACCCTGCCTCGTTCGTCGTGTTTCCGAGATCCCCAAGAGCGAGGAGGAACGACATGCCCGCCGCTCGAGCGCGGAGCGCAAGCGCCGTCGAGTCGGTGTCGCCGAGCCCCCCGAAGTCCGCGGAGGCGGCGAACGTGAAGTGCGTGGCGGACTCGTCCTTCCACCGCGGTGGAGAGACATCGACAGGCTTCCCCGGCATTCCCCCTATATGGAACAAGGCCCATCCTGCCGCGATGGCGATTAGGATGCAGAGAGCGAGAGCGGCGACGGCGGTTCGACCTCTGATGGCAGCGGGCTGCCGCATCCGTCGGATTCGTCGCGGCGCTTCCATGACGGTGCGGCGTGTCGATGCTTGGTTTGGAATCCTCGCCCCGTTCTCCTTCAACCCTTCAAGGGCTTTCACTCGCCTCAACGACTTCCGCAGCTCCTCCAACAGCTCTTCGTCGGAATCGGATTTGAGGCGCATGGCCCAAGGCCGCAGATCGATTCGGTCCCCCCGCTGCGGGTGAGAATTCACGGCGAGGCCAACGCGGGCAGTCCCGGACTTTCGAGAATTCCTCGCCGCGCCGATCAGTGCTCTGGCCATGCCGCGAAAGTCGGGCTTTTTCGCGCGGGGTCCCTCGCAAACCGCGGCCTTCCCCTTCATCCGCTCCGGGTCGTAGGAGATCAGTCCTATGAAGGGTTGGTCGCCAACTCCAACTCAGTTGGCCTTGAGTGCAATCAGGTGAGCCACACTTGGGCCACTTGCATCACGAACGTGTTTGACACCCGTCGAATCCAATCGCAGAGACGGGCGAATCGTTGATATTCGACGCGAATGACGAGGCGGTCGCGCATCGGCGTTTGTCTCGTCTCGCAACCCGGTGCTTCCGCAACCGCACGAGCCAGGATTGTACGGTGTTACACTGCGTCGAGTTGGTTGTGTGGCGCCTCCCTGGGTGTTATTCCTCGCTCGATCTGAGCCTCATAGAGCCGGGCGTAGACCCCTCCTTTCCCCAGTAGATCTTGGTGGGTCCCGACCTCAGCGATGCCTCCATCTTCAAGGACGACAATCCGGTCCGCATCAATGATCGAAGAAAGCCGATGCCCGATGACAATCATCGTCCTCTTCTGAGCGAGGCGGTGCAAGGCTTCTTGAATGAGTGATTCCGACTCGGAGTCGATGTTCGACGTGGCTTCATCAAGGATGAGGATGCTTGGGTTCTTCAGGAGGACGCGAGCGATCGCTATCCGCTGCCGCTGGCCTACGGAAAGCGTAACCCCGCGCTCGCCAATCTGTGTGTCGTATCCCTTCGGCAGGCCGACGATGAATTCGTGGGCGTTTGCCGATTGTGCGGCACGCACGACGTCGTCTTCGCGCGCGTGAACGTCGCCATACATGATATTCTCTCGAATCGTCCCCGAGAAGAGGACGGGTTCTTGCATGACGAGGCCGATTTTCTTCCGCAAGAAACCCAGATTCAACCGATCGAGAGGGTAGCCGTCGATCAAGATCCGACCCGCGCTCGGCTCGTAGAACCGGAGGAGCAAATTGACAATTGTGGACTTGCCCACCCCGCTGGATCCGACTACCGCGACCGTCTCGCCCGGCTCGATGGTCAAGGAGAATTCCGCGAGGACGTTTCGATTCGGCCGATATCCGAATGTCACCGCATCGAATTCGATGCGTCCCTCGATCGCTGGCGGGACAAGGCTGCCGGGCGCGTCCAGGATCTCCACCTTGGCGTCCATGAACTCGAAGATGCGGTCCCCGGCCGCGACTGCTTTCTGGACCGTGAAATTGACTTTGCTCAAGACGACGAGCGGATTGAAAACTTTGCCCATGTATCCGAGGAAGGCCACGAGCGCCTCGACCGTCAGGGTCCCAGAGACGACCGCGGGGGCTGAGAACCAGATGAGCGCCGCGAGGGAGCCGAAGGTGAGGAGATCCACCGCCGAGGAATAGGCGCCGGAAAGGCGGGCGAGTCGCACCTTGGCCTTGGCAATCGCCAGAGACCGGTCTCGGAAGGCGCTCGCCTCGTGGTGCTCCATCCGGAAACTCTTCACGATGCGCAGACCCGACACGACCTCGAAGGCCTTTGCGGTGAGATCCGCCACTGCTTCACGAATTTTCTTCGATACTTGCTTGATCGCCTTCTTGAACCGGTTCACGACGACGACCATGAAGAGGGCCGCTGGCGTGACAAGGAGGGCGAACTTGACGTTCACAAGGAACAGCAGGCCGAGTGCCCCTGCGACCATGACCGCGTTCGTGACGAAATCCGCGACGTTGTCCGTGAGGACCTTTTCCACTTCGTTCGTGTCGCTGACGACGCGGGAGACCAGTTCGCCGGAGCGCGACCCATCGAGGAAATTCATGGGCATTCGCTCGATGTTCTCGTAGAGATCGGACCGAAGCCTGTGCACCGTTTTCTGAGCCAGGATTTCCGACAAGTAGTCTTTGAGGAACGTGGCGACTTCTTTGAACGCAAAGGTCGCGCCTAGAAGGAGCAGGACGGTGGGAAGCAGTTCTACATGACCGAGACGGGCCACCTGCCCGATGAAAAGAAACGACAGGATCCAGACCTGTGTCAAATCCATGGAGGCGGCGGTAACAATCGCCGCGAAGACAGCGGCTGCGTAGGGCCAGTGCGGCCTCACATAGGAGAGGAGGCGTCCGAGAGTTCGTGTGCGACCGGGTCCGGAATCGGTGCGAACCGGGGACAGGCCCGGCGCCGGGACCCGCTGGGGAGAGGTTCCCGACGAAAGTTGCTTCGGCGCTTCGACACCTGGAGTCCGCTCCCATCGTCGCCGCTCACGAATGACGATGACGCCCCAGATCGCCCAAGCGAAAAACGGCGCGATAACCAGCAGGAGTGCAAGCTGGGAGTCGGAGAGGAACGAGCGGCCGAATTCATATGGGAGGGCGAGCAGCGCCACCTGCACGTTGTAGGCGGAGGCAATATAGTTGAGTAGCCACGCAACGACAGGGAGGCCGGTGAGGATCACCGCCACGGATTTGGCGATCCGGCGGCGACGCGACTTTGGGACGTCCGTTCGACGATCGCGCCCGAATTCCGAAATCAGAAGGGGGGCTCCATCTGTCCCGTCGGCCACAGACCCTTCCGAGGGCGGTTTCCGCTCGTCTAACAGCCTCAGCTCATCCAGCAGCTCCGCGAAGAGTTCGTTCGCGGCGCGAATTGGGTCGAAAAGCTCTGCGTACGGTTGTTTGGCGTCAGGCCGATCCTCCTCTTCATCGCTCTCAAAGCGCCTCCGTGGCGGCCGCCTTTCCGGATCTTCCGGCCCCTCGCCTGGTCCGGTCAATCCTGGACCTCCTCGCAAGCTCGTTGCGCCTCTTCGACAATCCGAGCGGTCGTCTCGGGCCAACCGGGCTCTTGAGACCGGAAGATGCAGCCTGCCACCTCGAGGAAGGCGCCGGCGCTGTGCAGCCCGAAGCGTGCTCGCCACGAACTAGGTGCGTGACGAAAGTACTCGTCGGCGAATGCCGCCGCCATCTCACGCGCCCGATCCGCCGGCATCGAAGGCGACCCGGTCTTGCAAGTAAGATGGGCGAACAGAGATGCCACGTCACGAACCGGATCGCCGAACGCGACCGAATCGAGATCGATGAAGACCACCCGCTCGTCTGATACGAAGACGTGATCCGACTTGAGGTCCCCGTGAATTGGGGCGGGAGACGCCTCTTCCAAGCCATTCGTGACGGCGGCGATAATTGCTTGGACGGTATCCCGCGTCCCGGGGCATGCCCATTGGATGAGAAGCCCCGCCTTTCGGACGGCCTCTAACCGGTCCGCGAGCGATTCGTGCCGGGTAGCCGGAATCTCATCTTGATGGAAGGCCGCTAGAGCCCTTGCGACGGATCGTACTGCCTGAGCGGCATGTCCGGATTGAGGCGACAATTGACTCAGCGGGCGGCCGGGGGCCTCTTCGAACACGAGGGTGCGGAGATCACTCAAGTAAGCGATGGGGCGAATCGTTTCGTATGGCCGTGTACCCTCAGCGGTCAATCGTTGGCTCGCCAGAAGGAATCGCCACGTCTCCGCGCCATCGTCATTGCGGTAGACTTTCAAGTAACAGGTCACTGTCCCCCGCCGGGCAGATCGCGCCTCGCGGGCCTGTATCGCGTAGCGGAGGGCGGCCCCGCGCTCGGTGCGGTATCGCGTCGGTTCGATGGTCCGATTCTCGACCTCCCATTCGCCTGGATCGAGGCGGGCCAGGAGCAATGGATCAACGGTTCGCCCAGCGCCTCCCATTATCGGACCGAGATTCCGAAGTCTCCGATCAAAGGGGAATATCTGAACCAGCATTCCGAGGCCAGAAATGATGCTGACGGGTTCGAAGGCGAGCCATTCCTTAGGAATGCTTCGGCGGGGATCTGTAGCCTGCATCTCGTGCCACCGCCGCTCCGCCTTGCGTTTGTCGGCATACAGCAGGCCGGTGACCGACTGGTCCCACCGGCGACCTGTCGATGGATCAGCAATGCGGAGCGTGTATTGCAGCACGCAACGAGACTTCGACTGGCGGCACCGGAAACGGAACGGTCTACATTCCTGGATTTCGTAGCGCTTCTCTGCGACCGGCTTCAGCTCGGTCCGGAAAATATCGAGCATTAGCCGTGGGTTCGATGCAATCGGAAGCTGTGGAAAGTCGGGGTCGAACGGGAAGCCCTCCGTCCCATCCTCCGCGAGCTGCCCGCCGTGCACAGGATTTGCGTTGCTCGCCGCTTCCACGGGCGGACCGCAGGTCGCTGGCTGAAACCATGGTCCCGGTCGCTCGTGCACGGCTATCCCATCCTCATCAACTGGACCGCCTCGGCCTGGCGCTGCCGAACCGCCTCGGGATGTTGGTCTCGGCTCTTGCTAAAAAGCAATCCATGAATCTTCCGTAACAGGGTTGCACGCTCGTACCATGCGACCCGGGAATCCAGCCTCGAATCGGCCGGTGACCAGCGTGAATAGGATTCGAGGACCGTCGCGCGCGCGGAAGCGAAGTCCCGCAGGATTTCCGGCCTTTTGATTGTCGTCCGGAACAGCTGGGCGAACAGATTGCCGAGGTCCGCCGCCGGATCGCCCAACGCGCACTTGTCGAAATCCAAGACGACGACGTGACCCTTTCTCCAGAGGAGGTTTGCTGGGCCGAAGTCGCCGTGGACGAAGGCCGGCGCCGAAGGGAGAAACGGCATATCCCGCTCAAGGGCCGCAAAGGCGCTCCCGAGAGACTCGGCTTCGCTGGGGAACCTGTCGCAAAGATCTCGAACCCTGGGCCGAAGGTCTTCGAGGACGGCGTCCGGAGACAGAATCCGGGTCGGGGCGATGGGGAGCGAGTGCAAGGTGGCCAAGGCTCGCCCGATCGCCGCGAGGATCGCTTCGGTGTCCTGCGCCATCGCGGTCGTCATGGACTCGCCGGATTCATACGTCAACAATAGGAGGCGACGGGGGGCGTGATAGGCGAGGACGCTCGGAAATGCCAGACCCGATTGAGCGTGGCCGTCGAACGAGGCCAGCTCGCGAAGGACGCTTGCGACGCGGCGGGCGTCTTCGTCCCGATCATAGAATTTCCCCAGCCAGTGGTATCGACGGACGTTGGGAGCAGCGGCCAACCGGGCTTCGAGATCATACCGAACCACGAGTCGCTTCCCGAACTGGGTGAAGTGGTCGTCCGCGGTCCACGTCTCGAGCCGGGTGTCGATCCCCTCCAATTCGCGCAGCGCCCCGGTCAGGATGGCCTGGGTTTCCTCCGGCTGGGGGAGGTCCGGCAGACTCATGCGCGCCGCTCCATCGCCGATCGCCCCGCGGATGTCCATTCGGTCGCTCATTCAATTGTCCTCCAGCCAGCGAGCGAGATACCGGGCCAGATTAGAGGCTCCGTCAAAGGATGGGATGATCTTTCGAATGAGCTCGGCGTGGTCCCGTGGATTCTTGGATAACGCCCACTCGATGGCCTGTGCGAGCCCTTCGCCGCCGTTCAGATCTCGGGGGTGAACCCATCGGGCGAGGCCATACGCCGCGAGGGTCTCGGCCCGGATCTGCTGTTCAATCTTGTGTGTCGACCGCGGCACGATCACCAGTGGGCGCCCGACGGAGAGCGCTTCGCACACGCTGTTGTATCCACCCATGCTCACGACGGCATCGGCCGCCGCCATGAGTTGGAAGTTGTCCGCCCGGGAGAAGACGCGGCAGGTCGACGTGGCCCGCTCGCGAAGCTTCTCCTGCTGGTCGATTGGCATGAGCGGTCCCGTGACGAGGATTGCGTTGAGATCCGGATGCTGTGTATGTAACCTCTGAACGGCCGCATGCGCGGCCTCCAACACCGGATACCCGTCGCTCCCTCCGCCGACCGTCGCCACGACGAGGGGTCCCTTCGGCGGCACGCGGTACTGCTCGCGGATCGAGTCCGCATCGATGCGGCCGGCCTCCCGGACGATGTACCCGCAATAGTGCAATTTGGAACGCACGGACGGTGGGATCGCATACGCTTCCGCGACGTCGTACAGATGGCGCGAGCCATAGACCGCGATGCCGTCGTACAGATTCTCAAGGGCCTCGTACACACCCAAGTCCTGCCACTGGGCCCGAATCCGGGCGACATCGTCCATGATGTCCCGCAGACCGAAAACGAACTTCGTCGTGGGGGACTGCTCCTTCAACGCGAACAGACCCTCCCGGAACTCGCCTTTCCGACCAAGCGGTTCATGATCAACCAGTACGAGGTCGGGAGCCAGGGCGAGGGAGGCCTCACGGAGAATTCGGGATCGGACGTGAATCCGGAAGCGTTCGATCGCCGCCTCGTGCTCCGCCTCGGTCTCGACGGCCGTCGGTGGGCTCAGCCGCCTCGGCAACTTGAGGTAGTCGCACCGATCCGGCAACGGGAACTCCCCGATGACCGGGGACTCCGTGGTAATGTAGACGACCAAATCAGGATTGACCGCGAGAAGATGCCGGGCAATCGTTGTCGTCCGAGCAATGTGCCCCATCCCCTTGCCGTCTTGAGCGTACATGAGGAGGGTGCGGACCTCTTTGCACCGCCGTTTCATCGGAGTCATCGTGGCTTCGTTCCTCCAATTCCTCGAGCCTTGTCCGGGTCCGGTTGCGTGGTCGCGGCGGGCCCGACTGGGTGGACGAGACTCGGAGTCCTCGGTCGAATTGTAAAGGCTGAACGAATCCGTGCGAAGGGGCGGGGCGTTTCGGGGAATACGAACGCCGGTGCGGCGCCTGCGGGGGCGGCGCGTCGAGCCGCCTCGGCGACGAGCGCGTGGGCTTCGGGAGGGACGAACCGCTTCAGTCCGGTCTTGAGTCCGCTGGCGGCTAGGTGGAGCAGGCCCGCGGCTCGGTACCAGTCCAGAGCCAGCGGATCGACGAGGCCTCGCGTCCTCGACACGAACGTCTCCTCGGCGCGTGCCGCGGCGCCCGCGGCGTCCGAGTGTCGCAAGGCGAGACGCGAGATCGTGGCCAGGAACATCCCGGCGTCGACTTCGACTGGCCCTTGGCCGAACTGCTGCCAGTCGATCACGCCGGGGCCGTCGCCGAGGTCGAGGATGTGGCGGGCGTACAGGGTACCGTGGACGAGACCTACGGATCGTTCACGGGGCTGACTTCGAACGAGACTCTTCGCGGCGACCTTCGCCGCGGCACCGAGATCCCGATCGGACGCTCCGAGCGCGGCGACCGACACACCGACCTGATAGAGCAGCCGGCCGGTGCCACATGGCGGTCCGCGCTTCACGCGCCGGCGGGATGCATGCCACAGCCAGGAGGCAGCGAGCCGACCGGCTCGTTCGCCGTCTCCCCGTCGGACCAGCTGACTCAGCGACGGCCCGTCCAGCCACTCCATGACGAGGACGCGGAGTGTCGGGTGCACCGCCAAGAGCCTGGGCACGCGGGCGCTCGATACCCCCGCGAGCCCCACGCGAGCCAGATGCCGGTACAACTCGGCCTCGGGCGTCGGATCTTCCGCGTACGCCTTGAGCGCGAGCCGTCGTTCCCCCGTACGGACTTCGAACGTCGCGCGGGATCCGGGCACATGGTTACAAAGCCGGATCTCCACCGGCCCGTCTCCGAGCTCACGTTCCGGGATCACCTGGCCGAGGCGGTCCCGAATCGCCGCGAGCGCGGGAAGGCGAGGGTCGTCCGGGAGTTCCGCAGTCGATGGCATGGTTACTCGAACCCGTGGGATAGGATGTGCTCCCCCGCTTCGACGACCTCTCGAACCTGTATCCTCCAGCCCGGTTCGTGGTGTCTGAAAATTCCACATGCAACCTCAAGCAGAGCCCCGGCGCAATGCAGAGGAAACCGATCGCGCCAACTCCCCGGGACGTGGTGGAAGTACTCGTCAACGAACGCCGTAGTTGCCTCGCGGGCCGCCCCTCTTGGGGCCGAACCGAGGCCGACCTTGCCGGTCAGGTACGCAAACAAATGAGCGGGGTCTCGGACGGGATCGCCGAGCACGGCCGAGTCGAGATCGATGAAGACGACGTCGTCGTCGGACAGGAAGATATGGTCCGGCTTCAAGTCCCCGTGGATCGGTCCGGCTGGCACATCCTGCAGGCCGCTCTCGACCGCGACCGTGATCGCCTGAGCCATTCCCTTCACGGGGGGACACGCCCACTGAACCAACGTCGACGACGACCTCACGTCTTTCAGTTGATCCTCGCGCGACTCGATCCTTGTGAACGGCAGGTCGTCCTGGTTGAAAGCCGCCACAGCTCGGGCGACTCGACGGAGCGCATCGTCCGGATCCACACCCGAAATCAATAGCTGGCCCAGCGAAAGGCCCGGAGCTTCCTCCAGGGCGAGGGTACCCAACTCGGGCAGATAGGTCAGCGGCTTGATCACCGAGTACGGCCTCGGTCCGTTCTCCATCCACTCCCTGAGGGATTGGAGAAGTCGGTACGCTTCGGCACCGTGGTCCTTCCGATACAGTTTCAAGAAACAGCGGAGCGTCTCGCGCCTCCCGGACTGCGAATCCTGGACACGGATCCGATGTTCGAGCGCCGCCCCCAACTCGGTCCGGTATCGCGACGGCTCGATCGTGCGTTCCTCGACGGCCCAAACGCCCGGGCCCAAACGTGCCAAGAGGAGCGGCTCGAGCTGCTGCGACGCCCCGCCTGCCATCACGGCACTCAGATGCGGAAGGCGACGGTCGTATGGGAAGACTTCCACGAGCATCCGGAGTTCGGGAATGAGCCCGATCGGCTCGAACGTGCGCCAGTCCTCCGGCGCTTCGTGCCACGGTCGCTCGAAGCGCAGTTCCCTCCATCGCTGGTCGGCCTTGGCGCGATCCGAGTAGAGCAGGCCGGTGACCCAGTGGTTCCACCGGCGACCGGATTCGGGATCTGCGACGCGCAGCGTATATTGCAGCACGTAGCGGGAGGTGGCCTGACGGCAACGGAACCGGAACGGCATGCATGCTTCGATGTGCAACTGTCTGCCCGCAACCGGTCTCAGATGTTTCCGGAAGAGGTGGAGCATAGCCTCGGGGTTCGTTGCAACCGCGAGCTCCGGGAAGTCAGGGTCGCTCGGAAACTCCTCCGGCCCAGGCCCGGTATGCCGCTCACCTTCGACGAAGGTTGGAGGAGCTGCATCATCGATCTCAGGGCCGAAGGCCGCGAGAGCGGAAGCGGGGGTCCGGTGTTCGTCCCTCACGACTATTCCCTCCTGATCAGCTGGACGGCTTCCGCTTCCCGCCTCTGCATCGACTCGGCATCGCTCGGTCGGGACCTGCTGAAGGCCAACCGGTGGACCTTTCGCAACAGCGTGGCCCGCTCATACCAAGCGACCCGCGGATCCAGGGTGGAATCGGCCCGAGACCGACGTCGGTACGTTTCGAGGACCGTCGCCCTCGCGGAGGGGAAGTCGCGCAGTTTCTCCGGTTTTCGAATCGTCATCCGAAACAGCTGGGCAAAGAGGTTGCCCAGATCTGCCGCGGGATCCCCGCGAGCACACCTATCGAAATCGAGGACCACGATGCGCCCATCTCTCCAGAGCAGGTTGGCCGGACCGAAGTCGCCGTGCACGAGCGAGGGGGACCTTGGGGGAGGCGGTGCGTCGCGTTCAAGCGACGCGAACGCCTTTTGCAGCGAATCGGCTTCGGTGGGGAACCGTCCACAGAGATCTCGGATGCGAGGCCGAATGTCGTCGACCAAATCGGCGGGTGAGATCGTGCGCGCGGGGGCAATGGGGAGGGCGTGGAGCGTTGCCAATGCGCGACCCATTGCGACCAAGATCGGCTCGGTGTCTCGCGCGATCGCCGAACTTACGGATTCTCCGGGTTCGTACGTCAGCAGGAGGAACTGCCGCGGCGCGTCGTAGGCAAGGACGCTCGGGACTTCGAGGCCGATGCGATCGCGACCGTCGGGCGCCGCGATCGCCGTGAGGAGGGTGGCGACCCGGCGGGCGTCGTCGTCGTGTTCGTAGAACTTCCCCAACCACCGGTATCGGCGGACGTGAGGCACTCCCGCGAGTCGAGCTTCTAGATCGTACCGGACGACGCGCCGGTTCCCATACTCGGTGAAGTGATCGTCGGCCACCCATCCCTCGAGGTGCGCGTCGACCCCTTCCAGGCGTCGAAGCGCTCCGGTCAGCACGGCCTCGGTTGCTTCGCGTCCAAGGGAGCCCACGGACGGGTTCATGCGCGTTGCCCCACCAGCCATGGTCCCTCGACGCTCCGTTGGTCGTCCGTGTGATTGCCCTCGAGGACCTGAGCGATGTAGTCCGCGAGCCGCGCGGCCCCGTCGAAGGCTGGAGTGATCGTGCAGACGAGCCGCGCGATGGTCAGGGTCCGCGTAATGTGCCCCATGCCTCTGCTCTCCTGGGCGTACATCAGGAACGTGCGAATCCGGTCGCCCTCGGCCTCGCTCATGCGGGCAACGGCTCCTCGCTGACGGCCGATCTCAGCAGGTCCGCCGCCAAGGTCGGGATGCGGGTCAGTCCCCCGAGATCCACCCGGCCACGGGTATGGGGGGACGGACCGAGGTCGCGCGCGAGCCACTCGGTCAAAGCGCCTTCGTTGAGATCCCTGGGGTGGAGCACGTCCACGAGTCCGAGATCTTTCATACGCTGAGCCCGAATCCACTGTTCCGGCTCCGGGTCCACCCGCGGTACAATGAGGGCGTGCTTCTCGAACGAGAGCGCTTCGCAGACCGTGTTGTAGCCGCCCATAGAAATGATCCGGTCGGCACGCTGCACGAGCGGTGTCGAGTCAGGCACAAAGTCGAGGACCTGGAATCGCGGGCGTCGCTCGGCCCGGCGGCGGACGCGCCGCCGCTCCTCCCATGGCATCAAAGGACCGGTCACGAGGACCCCCGTGGTATGCGTTGGCAAATCGGCTTGGAGGAATGCCTCGGCCAAGGCCCTGCCGTCGTGCCCTCCGCCGACGACGCAAAGGGCGAGCTTCCCCGGCGGGACACTCTGCAGGACCGGACCGGCCTCCGCCTTCGCGAATTCGAGGCGTGCGCGCTGGTCCAGATACCCGGTATAGCGCACTTTCGTGCCCACGGCATCGACGAGACCATACTCGCGGACGGGGTCGAAGACCGCAGGATCTCCATAGATCCAGACGGCGTCGTAGTACTGTCGAATCGCGTTCAGGTTGGATTGATTCGCCCAGGTGCTCCTTACGGTCTCGGGATCGTAAAGCACGTCGCGCAGCCCGAGCACGCAGCGGGTGCTCGCGCGTTTCTTCAAAGACTCGAGGGTCGATGTAAGCTCGCCCGCGACCCCTCGGGGCAAGTGGTCCACGATCAGCAAGTCTGGCTCGAAGACCTCCATCGCGCTCCGAATCACGCGGGTCCGGAGAGCGATCAGGTCCCGGTCGGAGAGGTCCGGCAGGAACCGGGGATTGTAACCCCCGTCGGCCTCCCGGCGGAGGGCTGGAAGTGTCATACAGTCCACGCCCTCGGGCAGCAAGAGCGAACCGGCCTGCCACGCCTCCGCGATCATCACGACCGAAGGCTGCAACGCGGAGCGGCGCAACGCTTGGGCTATCGAAGCGTTCCGCCGAATATGGCCAAATCCAACCATTCCTTGCGAATACAGCGCGACTCGGGGAGACCGCGTCTCCCGGGCGGCGAGCGCATCGTGCGCACGATGGGCACGGTTCGAGTGCAAAGATTCGGTATGGGTGCCGAACCGGACGTGCGCGACCAACCGACCCACCCCGCTACGGTCGTCTCACTCGGGCGAGGTGAGGGATTCCTGAGTCAGTCGAGAGTCGTTCGGGCGACCCGGGAACGAATCCCGGGGTCCATAGTGCACAGTCGGCCTTCGAGCTTACCAGCCACATCGTCGCGCGACCAAAACGCAGCACAAGCGCTATCGCACTTGAGAACCATGTTTTCATTTGCGCGTCAATGAGTCATCTTGTACTCACACAACGTCAGTGTGCCCACAGATAGAATTTCATTCGATGAGAATCCGATTTGCCGATGACGGATGGTAATCCGGCGTCCACAGCCTCGGGTGAATCGTCAATCTTCGATGACTTTGACGCTCTCGCCGCCGTGTCGGGTCTCCCGAGGACGGACCTCGACCATCAGCGGCATCTGTAGTCCGCCCCCGGTCATGATCGCCACGCCGATCGGAAGCCGGGGGATCTCCTCGGCCATCGCGGTCGTGAGTCCCTCCACGCTCGCGATGATCGCCTTCAGGTCATTCGGGTTCGTGACCTTCAGGATGATCTGGGTGTTGCACTGGCTCAGGACGTTCTTGTCGACCTTCGCCGCGCGTTGCGTGATGACGACGAGGCCGAGACCGAACTTCCGGCCTTCCGAGGCCAGCGTCCGGAAGACCTTGGAGGAAGCGACCTGGCCGACCTGAGGACAGAAATTGTGCGACTCCTCGACGACGAGCATCATCGGCGGGATCCGTCCGACCTTTCGCAGCTCGAACATCGCCGTTGCCAAGCGGTTCACGACGAGTTCCTGGATGTCCGGCGGTACGCCTTTCAGGTTGATGATCGTCGTCTTGCTCTTGATGACGAGCTCGTCGATCCGCGTGCCTTCCTTCGCGAAAATCTCGACCTCGCTCAGGTATTCCAGCTCGTCGATGAGCGAGGCGTTCTGCGGATCTTCTTCGCGCTCCAGGACACGGATGATGTCTCGGATCGTGTAGTCTTTCGTCGCTTGGCGCAGGAGATCGAGCGCTTTCCGTAGTGCGGTGAGATGGGTCCGCACCTTCGAGGAGCCGGTGAGCGAGAGGATATCTCTTGCGTCGAGGTTGCTCAACGTGAACTTGAGCGGCCGACTCCCGGGGTTAATCTTCGTGTCGGGAGAAAAGACTTGGATGATGTCTCCGTAAGCACGCGGCTCGACGTGGAAGCGACCGGAGCCTTCAGCGTGTTTGCCCTTCTCCCTCAACGAGGAATATTCACCATGCGGATCGAGGATCACGCTCGTCACCCGGTGTTTCATCAGCTCCTCGATCAACACGCCGGCGACGTAGGACTTGCCGCCTCCCGTTTTCGCCAGAATCGACACGTGCTTCTGGACCATCGCGTTGATGTCGAGGTACACAGGCACATTGTGGCCCGCGAGGAGACCGACGTACGCGCCGTGCTTCTTGTCCTCCTCAAGCCCGATCACCTCCTGAATCGTGGAGGTCTCGGCCTTGTACACGGGCTCGCCCGCCCGAAACGGGGTGCG